>FMSI01036382.1_pt1 | contig 16432 bp, 19 predicted proteins | sample 1504471 | NCBI WGS metagenome assembly FMSI01 (sample SAMEA4475357, study PRJEB15587) | soil metagenome | biome: Soil; feature: Field | place: India | collected 2015-03-11 | depth 0 m
TATAAGACAGATCAGGTTCGATTTAGGTGATAACGATGTGTTGTACATCCATGTAACCCTTGTCCCTTATATCAAGAGCGCAGGGGAACTTAAAACAAAACCAACCCAGCACTCTGTGAAAGAATTAAGAGAAATCGGTATTCAGCCGGATATTCTTGTGTGTAGGTCTGAGTACCCTCTAAATGACAGTATCAGAAAGAAGATCGCCCTTTTCTGTAATATTTCGAAAGAGGGGGTTATAAATGCTATAGATGCTTCATCGATCTATCAAGTTCCTCTGCTTATGCATAATGAGGGGATAGATAAGATCGTTTTACAGAAATTAAGATTGCCTGAGAAGAGTTTGGATCTTTCGAGATGGGAGGAGATAGTTTTCAGATTAAATAATCCTGAAGATGAGGTTACCATTGGTGTGGTTGGTAAGTATGTAGACCTCAAAGATGCTTATATCAGTTTAAACGAGGCATTAATTCACGGCGGAATAAACAACAAACTAAAAGTGAATATAAAGTGGATCGATGCTGAGGATTTAGAAAAGATGCCGCCGGACAAGTTTTTCGAGGATGTGGATGGGATACTTGTTCCCGGAGGTTTTGGTGACAGAGGTGTTGAAGGGAAGATCAATGCCGTAAGTTTTGCAAGGTTAAAGAATATACCCTTCTTCGGGATATGTTTGGGGATGCAGTGTGCCGTTATCGAGTTTGCAAGAAATGTTTTGAAATTAAGTGGTGCCAATAGTGTGGAGTTTGACCAAAAAACGCCATATCCAGTGATCGACTATATGAACGAGCAGAAGAACATCAAAAAGATGGGTGGTACCATGAGGCTTGGTGGGTATAAATGTACGATAAAAGAGGATACTTTGGCATATAAATGCTACGGCAAGACGGAGATTGTTGAAAGGCATAGGCATAGATTGGAGTTCAACAATAGATTTAGAGATGATTTTGTAAAGGCTGGTGTGACTATTTCAGGTGTAAACACTGAAAGGGACCTTGTAGAGATAATTGAGCTTAAGTCCCACAGATGGTTTTTAGGTTGCCAGTTTCATCCCGAGTTTAAATCGAAGCCGATCAGCCCTCATCCACTTTTTAGCTCTTTCATATCAGCATCTTATAAGTATAAGAAGGAAAAGGATGAGAAGGTGGTGCCATAATGATACTTTTTGCTGGTCCTTGTGTTATTGAGAGTAAAGAGGTTTTGGATGAAACATGTAAGTTTTTAAAAAGAATGGTGGCAAAGTACGATGGGATTGAGTTTTACTTCAAATCGTCCTACGATAAGGCAAATAGATCATCGATAGATGGATTTAGGGGACCTGGTATAGATGCTGGTATAGAATTATTAAAGTGGGTAAAGGATCGTCATAATGTTGGCATAATCACCGATGTTCATCAAGTAGATGAAGTTGACAAGGCAAAAGAGGTAGTGGATGTCCTTCAGGTGCCAGCGTTTTTATCGAGGCAGACGGATCTTCTTGAGGCGGTAGCCAAAAGTGGACGGATCGTCAATGTGAAGAAGGGGCAGTTTTTGGCTCCGTGGGATATGGGGAATGTCAAGGAGAAGTTAAAACGATCAGGGGCAAAGAGGATTATCTTTACCGAGAGGGGAGCATCCTTTGGATACAACAATCTGGTGGTGGATTTTAGGTCTTTTCCCATAATGCGTAGTTTGGGTGTGGAAGTGGTTTTTGATGCGACACATTCTCTTCAATTACCGGGTGGGAAAGGCACCAGTTCCGATGGTCAGAGGGGTTTTATACCTTATTTGGCACGGGCTGCTGCTGCATGCGGTGTGGATGGATTCTTCTTCGAGGTTCATCCCGAACCGAATAAAGCTCTCTGCGATGGACCAAATATGGTGGATTTTAAGATGTTTGAGGATATATTGGATTCGATTATGAGGATCAGGGCGGTATTATGAATCTCATTGAGATAGCAAAAGAAACAATGAAGATAGAAGCGGAGGCTATTTTAAGATCCGCAGACAGGCTAAATGGTAATTTTGAAAAGGCAGTTGATATCATCCTTAAGTGTGAAGGTAGAGTGATCGTCACAGGTATGGGTAAATCGGGGATTATCGGTAAAAAGATCGCTGCCACAATGTCATCCACAGGTACCCCTTCTATCTTTCTCCACCCTGCAGAAGGTGTGCATGGAGATTTGGGGGTCATTACTAAAAAAGATTGCATAATTGCTATATCCAATAGTGGTGAGACGGACGAACTCATATCTATTCTCCCAGTTATCAAAATGTTGGGTGTCAAGATAATTGCTATGGTGGGTAGGACAGATTCCACATTGGCCAAGAAGTCTGATTGTGTTTTGGATGCCTCGGTGATCCGCGAGGCATGTCCATTAAATTTGGCCCCCACTGCTTCCACAACGGTTGCCCTTGCTTTGGGTGATGCTTTGGCGGTAGCCCTTTTAAACAAGAGGGGGTTCAAAAAAGAGGACTTTGCAATGTTTCACCCATCTGGGACCCTTGGGAAGAGATTGCTGATAAAGGTGGAGGACCTCTATCACACAGGTGATGAACTACCAGTGGTGAAGGGGGATATGAAGGTGGCTGATTCGATCTTTGAAATGACGAGCAAGGGATTTGGTTGTACCACTGTGGTGGATGACGAAGGTAAACTGATGGGGATACTCACCGATGGTGATCTAAGAAGAGGGATGCAGAAGTATAGGGATCTTTTTGAGAGAAAGGTTTCAGAAGTTTGCACCAAAAATCCTAAAACGATAGATAAGGATGCTCTGGCTGCTACCGCTTTGCAAGTGATGGAGGATAAGTCGATAACATCCCTAATTATAGTGGATAGCGATGGCAGACCAGAAGGGATTATTCATATACACGATATACTTAAAAAGGGGATCGTATGAATGTAAAGTTGCTCATAATGGATGTAGATGGTGTATTAACAGATGGTAAGATTACATACACTGCTTCGGGAGAAGAGATAAAGTCCTTCCATGTAAGGGATGGTCTTGGGATCAAACTTGCCAAAAAGGCAGGGATCGAGCTTGCGATAATATCTGCAAGGTTTTCCAAGATCACTGCATTGAGAGCCCAAGAGCTGGGGATAGAGCATGTTTATCAAGGGCATTTTGAAAAACTTGATATATATGAAGAGATCAAGAATAAATTGGACATCACCGATGAAAAAATAGCATTCATAGGTGATGATCTAAACGATATCCCTCTTTTAAAAAGGGTTGGTTTGCCTGCAACGGTTTCTGATGCCCCAGATGTGGTAAAAAGATTTGCCCAGATTGTGACACCTCAATCCGGTGGACAGGGAGCTGTAAGACATCTCATTGAGATTATTTTAAAGAGAAATGGTAAGTGGGAAGAAATAGTAAACGCATACTCTATATAATCCTCTTAATTGCTTGCGCCGCTTTTGCGATGTTTGTAATAAAGGATTTAAGCCATCCGAGGGTTTACGAAAAGGTAAAAGAAAGATCATATATCGAGGGTTTCTCCTTTAAAAGTAATATTGATAATCTCTCTTTTTATAAGATCTATGCCAAAAGAGCTGAGTTGATGTTTGAGGATGAGAGTATAAACTTTGATAATTGCACATTTTACTACAAGGATCCGGCCAAAGAGGTAAAGGGATCATCAAAAATATGTAGGTTTGTGAAGGATAGATCTGTTAGTATGGAAGAGGAGATACAAGGATTTTATAATACCGTTGAGTTGAAGGGTGGTGAGAAAAGTCGATTCTACTACGATTTGATAAAGTATGAAGGTGAAATGGTTGGTGGTGTAATTGCAAAAGATGGAACAAACTCCATAAAATCGGAGAAGATGAGGTTTAACAGAAACGATATGTTTGTGGAGTTCTTAGGAAAGGTAGAGGTGGTTTATGCGAGGTAGATTATTGGTTTTATTGTTTGTATTGTTTTTTATCTCATTTCTATATGCTGAGGAGAAATTTCCAGTCAATATTGAGGCGGATAGTGTCAAATATTTTGGCAAAGAACAGTATTCGATTTTTTCAGGCAATGTAAGGGCAACATACAAGGATATGAAGGTATTTTCCGAAAATATGAGGGTGGTATTTAACAATAAGCGTGAGGTTGAAACGATCTTCTGTACAGGGAATGTGAAGATGGTAAAAGAGGGGATGTATTCCCTTTCAAAGGAAGCTGAAATGAAGGTAAAGGATAATATCCTTATACTTAAAGGTGATGCAAAGGTTTGGCAGGGAGAAAATTATCTTGAAGGGGAAGAGGTAATAGTATATAATAATGATAACAGGGTAGTGATAAATAGAGCAGAAAACAAAAGGGTAAAGGTGATTTTCTACCCCGACAACAAAACAGAAGGAAGCCTTGGTGGGAATAAAGACAAAGAACCTAAAAAAGATATACAAAAAAAGAACAGTAGTAAATGATGTATCTATAGAAGTTAACAAAGGTGAGGTTGTTGGCCTTTTAGGTCCCAATGGAGCTGGTAAAACTACGACCTTCTATATGGTTGTGGGGATTGTTAATCCGGATGGTGGAGATATCTACTTTGATGAGGAGAATATCACAGATATACCCATCTATGTGAGAGCTAAAAAAGGGATCAGTTATCTTCCCCAAGAATCTTCCATATTTAGAAAGATGACGGTTTACGATAACATTTATGCATCCCTTGAGATAAATTTCAAGGATAAAACATACATCAACGAAAGGGTAGAACAGTTGATCTCAGATTTTAATTTGGACAAGGTTAGAGACAGTATGGGGTATTCCCTCAGTGGTGGTGAGAGAAGAAGGGTTGAGATAGCAAGGTGCTTGGCCACGAATCCTAAGGGAATCCTCCTCGATGAGCCTTTTGCGGGTATTGATCCGATTTCAGTGGTGGAGATACAGAAGATGATCCATAAACTCAAAAATATGGGGATAGGTATCTTGATCACAGATCACAATGTGAGGGAAACATTGAAGATCACCGAGAGGGCTTATATCCTTACCGATGGATCTGTGCTTGCTGAGGGTGATCCGATGTCTATAGTAAAAAACGAAGAGGTTGTAAGACGATACTTAGGGGAAGATTTTAGTCTATGAAAGGGGCAAAACTCAATTTAGGTATACAAACAAAATTAGGACAGAAGTTGCTCATCACTCCCCAGATGAAGCAGTCTCTAAACATATTACAGATGACTGTTACAGAGTTAAGCACAGAGCTGACAAACATTTTGCAGGAAAATCCAGTTTTAGAGATTGTTGAAAATAAGCAAGACGCAGATTTTTCAACCCAAGAGATAGATCAATATATCGAAAATCTGAAGAAAATTGAATGGGAAGATTTCTTTTCTGACAAGGATGATTTTAGATATGTCTCTTCTGATGATGAGGAAGTAGATTTTGAAAAGTTTGTATCAAGGCAGGTCTCCCTTGAGGATCATCTCATGTTTCAACTCAAGATACTTGGGCTACCCGAAGATGAAGAGGAGATAGGTGCTTATATCATAGGTAATATCGATGATAACGGTTATCTTACCACACCTGTAGATGATATTGCCAAAGATCTCAATGTGGAAAAAGAGAAGGTTCAAAAAGTCCTCAGAATGATTCAGGATTTTGAGCCATCTGGAGTGGGTGCTACATCTCTACTTGAGTGTATTGTGAAACAGTTAGAAGACATGAATGTCGTGCCGGATGATATAGAACTTATTAAAAAAATCTTCAGTGAACACTATGGCTTACTTGAAAAGAAGGATATCAAAGGTTTGAGTGAATCTCTCGAGATCTCCACCGAGTATGTGGAGGATCTACTGGAGATGATCAAAAGGACAGATCCTAAGCCTGGACTCAAGTATTATAATCAAACGAAGTATATAGTGCCTGATGTGTATGTGGTGAAAAAAGGTGATCAGATAGAGGTGATCCCAAATGATGAATCGATCCCATCGATAAAGATCAATGGATATTATATTAAGATGCTCAAGGATAAAAATTTGGATAAGAACACCTACGATTATATATCAGATAAGGTAAAAAGTGCATTATGGGTACTCAAAAGTCTCAACCAGAGAAAATCAACCATAGTGTCTGTGATGGAAAGTATCGTAAAATTCCAAAGGGACTTTTTCTACAAAGGGTTTGATGCTTTAAAGCCCCTTCGTCTAAAGGATATCGCTGAGGATATAGGTATTCACGAATCCACCATAAGTAGGGTCACATCGGGTAAATATGCAATGACAGAAATGGGTGTAATTGAGATTAAAACATTCTTTGTAAAAGGTATACAGACAGATAGTGGAAATGTCACAACAGATTCGGTGAAATCTATGATAAAGGCTCTCATAGATGATGAGGATAAGGCAAAACCTTTGAGTGATCAGAAGATTTCAGAGATATTGGCTAAAAAGGGTGTCAATATTGCAAGGCGAACTGTAGCTAAATACAGGGAAGAGATGAATATTCCTGCTGCGGCAGATAGGAAAAATAGATAAAAACACAATAAATAGGAGGAAGTATGAATATTCAAATTACTGGGAAAAACATTGAGCTTACTGATGCCATCAGAAGCTATGTAGAGAAAAAGGTTTCAAGATTGAAAAAGTACTTTGATCAGGTACTTGATGTACAGGTTATCCTTGATGTACAGAAAAATGTTCATTTGGCGGAGATTCTTGTTAACGCTAAAGGTGTATTTCTAAAGGGGCTTGAAAAGTCCGAAGATCTCTATGCTTCCATCGATTTGGCAGTGGATAAGATCGAAAGACAGCTTGTGAAGTACAAGGAGAAGCTTAAAACTAAGAAGTTGATGGAGAAGGAGTTTGAAAAACCTCTTACGCTTAATATTTATGAACATTCAAGTGTAGTTGAAAAGGATGCACCCCAGATCATCGTGAGCAAACAGATCCCTGTGAAACCTATGGATGTGGAAGAGGCTGTAATGCAGATGGATCTCTTGAATAAAAACTTCTTTGTATTTAGAAACTCCTCTACAACTGAGGTGAATGTAGTTTATAGAAGAGATGATGGCAATATCGGTCTCATAGAGCCTTAGAGGGGTAGATGAATAAAATTTTTGATGATCTAAAGTCTGTTTTCATACTCGAAGGCTCGTTTGATAAATCGAAGCTTATAGAGCAGTTGGTGGAGTATGCTTTTAACATAGGCATTGTAAAGGATTTATCCGGTACATATCAGGCGATTCTGAAAAGGGAGTCTCTTGGTAGTACAGGAATAGGTGATGGGGTAGCGATACCCCACACCAAATTGGACTCTGTGGAGGGTGTCAATGTAGTATTTTTCTATCTGCCCAATGGGGTTGATTTTGACGCAGTCGATAATAACAAAGTTTATTATATCTTTTTGATACTCAGTCACGAGAAAGAAACGGTGTTACATCTAAAAGTACTTGCTTCCATAGCAAAATTGGTGAAAAATACAGACTTTTTAAGTAGTATAAAACCCGAATCTACGGCTTCTCAGATTCACTCTGTTTTAAATAGATGCTGGAGTGAAGTAGTATGAAAAAGGTAATGGTTTCTGAGCTCCTCTCGGAGGAGATCAGTGATTTAAAGCTTAGACTTATATATGGCAAAGAGTTTCTAAAAGAACGGTATATTTCAAATTTCAGAATACAGAAACCGGGGCTTGCTCTGGCAGGATTTACCGAGCATATCCATCCCGAAAGGGTTCAGATATTGGGCAATACTGAGATATCCTATGTGAATACCTTGAGTTCTGAGCAGAGGATCGTAGCTTTTGAGAATTTTTGTAAAAAGAAGGTATGTGCAATTGTAGTTACCAAAAATCTCAAAATCCCTAAAGAGCTTGTCTATGCGGTGAAAAAGTATGAGATACCTCTGTTTCGTACTGAGGTTGTAAGCTCCAAAGTGATACAGGAGATTATGTATTTTCTCGAGGATAAGTTAGCTCCAGAGACAGTCATACACGGGGTACTTGTGGATGTGTATGGGGTAGGGGTTGTTATATTGGGTAGGAGTGGTATAGGGAAAAGTGAATGTGCTCTTGAGTTGGTAAAAAGGGGGCATCGCCTTGTGGCGGATGATGCCATTCATATAAAGAGAAAACAGGATATATTAATAGGGACAAGCAACGACCTTTTGACTTACAATATCGAATTACGGGGGCTTGGGATACTCAACATCAAAGATATGTTTGGCGTAAGTGCCATTAGAATGAGAAAGAGGATTGAGATAGTAGTGAGTTTTGTTGACTGGAACAATGAGGAGTCTTACGACCGTACAGGTCTTGATAAAGAATATTACGATATTATGGGGATTGGACTTCCACACATTATCCTCCCCGTATCACCTGGTAGAAATATGGCTGTGATCATCGAAGCGGCCGCAAGAAATCATCTTTTGAAACTTATGGGGTATGATGCTGCTCAGGAGTTCCAAGATAAGTTGATGAAAAAGATGGAAGAGAATAGAAAATTGGAGATAAATAGGATCATGATGAATCAGGGGGTAGAGTAGGGTGCATAATTCCCAGCTTGTGATATTGACCGGTTATTCTGGGGCTGGAAAATCCACAGCATCTAAGGCACTCGAAGATTTGGGTTATTACACTGTGGACAATATGCCACTCCAACTGGTGGAGAAGTTTGTTCAGGTGGTATTTGATTACAATTCAGAAATTCAGAAGATCGCCCTTGTTATCGATGCAAGGAGTAAAGATATCCCGAAGATATCCGAGATCATCAAACTTCTCAAAGAAAAGTATTTTGCAGATGTGATCTTTTTAGATGCCTCTGAGGATGTTTTAGTTAGAAGATATAAAGAGACAAGGAGAAAACATCCTTTGGGGGATAATGTAGTAGATTCCATAAAATTGGAAAAAAGACTCATGGAGGAGATAAAGGAGATCTCCGATCTCGTTATTGATACATCGGGGATGACAGTTCATGATCTCACGAAGCTATTTGAGGAGAAGTTTAAAGAACCTGATAGCTCAAGAATGTCTATTACTGTTCAATCCTTTGGGTTCAAATACGGAATACCTCAAGATTCGGATATGGTTGTTGATGTTAGGTTTTTAAAAAACCCCCACTTTGTGGATGAATTAAGAGGGAAGACTGGTCTTGATAAAGAGGTTTACAGTTATGTCTTTTCTGACGAGAGAAGTGTTCAGTTCTTAAGAAAACTTAAGTCTTTACTTCAGTTTTTAATTCCAAATTATGTAAAAGAGGGTAAAAAGTTTTTTACTCTTTCCATCGGTTGCACTGGTGGCAAACATAGATCTGTGGCACTTACTCAGTTTATAGGTGAGTATTTGAAAAAGCATTATGACAATAAGATATATATCAAGCATAGAGATATAGAAAGGGGTTAAGTTATGATTGCTGTGATTTTGCTGACCCATAGCAGTTTGGGTCTGGAACTTTTAAAAACAACGGAGATGATCATCGGAAAACAGGATCTGGTAGAGGTTTTATCTATACATAGTGGGACGACATTGAGTAGTCTCGTTGAAAAGTTGGATCAACTTGTGGACAAATATAAAGACGGTGGAGTAGTTATTGCGACAGATATGTTTGGTGGAAGCCCTTCAAATATCGCTATGGCATACCTTGTTCATGAGGGGGTAGAGGTTATCACTGGGGTAAATTTGCCAATGCTTATTAAGATATTTTCTGATAGAAAGAATATAGACTCTCCTCAGGAGCTTTGTAAAATTGCAGCTGAATCTGCTAAGAAAAGTATAATCATAGCAGGCGAGATAATGAGAAGATGAAGAGACACAAGATATTTCGTGTGGATGATCGCCTGATACATGGACAGGTGATCGAGGGGTGGATAAAGTATTTTAAGATAGATAATGTAGCAATTGTAAATGATCGAGTTTTTTCCGATCCAATTCAACAGATGATTTATAGAAGTGTGGTCCCTAAGGGTGTTAGTATCTTAATATCAGGACTTAATAATTTCGAACAGGAGTTTTCAAAGATTAAAGACAAAGATTTTCTCGTATTGTTTGAGTCTGTATCCGATTTGTATAGATTTAGAAATTTGATCGTTCATCCCATAGAAGTAAACATAGGTTGTATAGCCAATAGACCTCACAAATACCAGATCTCTGATACAGTTTTTCTCGATCTTTCCGAAATCAAACTGCTATGTGAGTTGAGGGAGTTTCATCCTTTGACAGTCAAAAAGCTCCCTTGGGAGACATCGATAGAGATACTGAATTTTAATAAACTGTTAGATGGAGAGATATGAGTTTTCCTCTTATCCTTTATGCCTTTCTTGTTTCCATAGATAGATTCTCTGCCCTACACTTGATGATCTCAAGACCTATAGTGATTGCCACTGTTGTAGGATTAATGACCTCTAATCTGCAACATACTTTTTATATTGGGATAATGCTCGAGATTTTTGGTCTCATCGATGTTCAGGTTGGTACGCGGATTCCAAGAGAGGATTCTTTTGTGGCATTTGTAATGTCGGTTCTTGTGGGGAATGGGTATTTTACTACTGTTTCCAAAATGCTTTTGATACTCATAGTACTTCTGATTTTGATGTATGCTGCAAATTACACAGAAGAGGTTGTAAGAAAGATCAACCAAAAGATTTTTACAAAATACCCATCTGCAAATTGGCCAATTTTTGCAGGGATCATGATGACTGGGTTTAGAGGTGTAGTTGTTTATACTGCTGGGGTTTACATATCCATAGCAATATTAGAATATTTGGGTGGTTTGTTTAGGTATGGGTACAATTTAAAAGTTTATGCTGTTTTCTTATCGATACTTTTGAGTGGCTATCTATTGAGATTTCTATCTTTTAAATCTGTGTTAAAATACACAATTTTCATTGTGGGGTTATTTGTTGGATGGCTAATCGCATAAATAGATTTTCATTGTTACTTAGAAGTCTGTTTTACACTGGTAATTATAATATTGAAAATATGCAAGGGACTGGTTATCGCTGGCTTGTGGATTATGTCGGTAAAAAAGGTGATTACGGATTATCCAACGAAACCTTAGAAAAAGAGGGGGAGTATTTTAATACGCATCCATTTTTCATTACCTTTATTTTAGGAGTCTGGTTTAAAGAGTTGAATACAACAGAAGGACCTGACTATTGGAAGAAGGTTTACTCTTCTGCATTCGCGGCAGTGGGGGATAGCTTTTTTTGGCATAGTTTCAAAGTTTTCTGTTTCCTTGTTATGGCTCTTATAGGTATCTATTCCCCAATGTTTGGTTTGATAGCGTATCTTGTGATTTATAACGGGTTTCACTTTTATCTACTTTTCTCGGGATTTAAGATCGGTTTTGAGTATGGTAGAGGGTTGATAAACTGGTTTAATCTTTTCAGAGTTAATCAGTGGGGGCAGATGGTGGACATCGTGTCTGTATTTTTGTTGGGGGTCTTGATGTCCTTTTTGATTAAATCTACAGGGTTTGTAACCTATTGGCACTATTTTTTAGGTGCGATGATGTTATTATCAGGTCTTTTCTTCGCTAAGATCTTGAATGTAACGGTAAGTTTCATTATAGCAATCTTCGGTTGCGGAGTTCTACTTTTTTTTAGGGGGTTATGAATGGAAGATTTAAAGGTAGAGGTGGAGATAATAAATGAATTGGGGCTACATGCAAGGGCAGCGGCACAGTTTGTGAAGGTTGCCTCGAAATATAAATCTGAGATCAATCTGTACAAAGATGGGTTATCTGCAAACGGAAAAAGTATCATGGGTGTGATGATGCTTGCTGCACCAAAGGGTAGTAAGATTACATTGCAAGTAAAAGGTGTTGATGCTAAAAATGCCTTAGATGATCTTGTGGGGCTTATACAAAATAAGTTTGGTGAAGAGAGATGAATAGATACAAAGGGGTAGCTGCATCTGAAGGGATTGCAATAGGAAAGGCTTTTGTTTTTGAGAATAGCAAACCTAAGGTAGAAAAAAGGCACATTCGACCTTCGATGGTAGTAAATGAAGTTGAGAAATTTAGAAATGCCATCGCAAAAACGGAAGAGTATGTCCAATATACAAAAGAATTGTCGATGAATAACTTAGATGCAGATTACTCTTTTATATTCGATGTGTATCTATTATTTCTAAAAGATACCATGCTTGTTGACGAGACTATAAAGTTAATAGAAAATAATCTCTATACAGCGGAATATGCTCTGACGAGAGTTTCAAGGAATATCATTGCATCATTTGAAGCTTCGAAAGATGAATATTTGAGAGAAAGAAAGAATGATATAGAACATATCACTAATAAATTACTAGTTTTCATGGGGGGAGATGACTTTTTAGGCTATGATATAGATACCGATTCTATAGTGATTGCAAGGGATCTCTCACCATCACAGTTGGTTCATCTGATCCACAAAGGTATCGCTGGATTTGCCACAGATATGGGTAGCAAGGTTACCCACACCTCAATTATTGCAAGAGCGGTAAATATCCCTGCTGTGGTAGGTTTGAGTAATATCTCTGAGAAGTTAGATACCGGTGATATGGTCATACTGGATGCCTTTAATGGGTTTGTCATTGTAAATCCAACTGAAGAGGAGTTAGAAAATTACAAGAAGAAGAAGGAGAAATACCTCAATTATGTCGAGGGTCTTAAATGTGATCTTCACCTGCCTGAGATCAAAACCCTCGATGGAGAAAAGGTTAATCTACTTTTGAATGTTGAGATAAATGAGGAATTGAAAACAAATATACTCGATATTTCAAATGGCATAGGGCTTTACCGAACAGAATTTATCTACCTTACGAGAGGGGATGTGAAAGAGGATGAGCAGTTTGAGATACTCAGAGAGGCTGTGTTGGCTGCAAAAGGAAAACCTGTGGTTATAAGAACCTTCGATTTGGGTGGAGAAAAATTGAGTTCTCTACTTCCCCATCCCGAAGAGATAAACCCTGCATTGGGTCTTAGGGCTATACGATATTCTTTGCGATTTAAAGATTTTTTCACCAAGCAGTTAAGGGCGATCTATAGGGCTTCGTATTATGGAAATGTATCAATAATGTTTCCAATGGTAAGTTCTCTCAGTGAGATAAAGAGGGTAAAGAGTATATTAAACGAGGTGAGAATCAATTTAGAAAAAGAGGGCATGGAGATAGGTAGTGTAAAAACAGGGATAATGGTGGAGCTTCCATCCGCTGCTATAATGGCGGATGAGTTTGGTAAGTATGTGGATTTTTTTAGTGTGGGTACAAACGATCTCACCCAATACACCTTAGGTGTGGATAGAAACAACGAGTATGTGGCAGATATTTTTGATCCTATTCATCCATCGGTGCTGTTTCTTCTTAAGATGATCAAAAAGGCTGCTGACAACAACGGTATAGAGGCAACGATATGTGGTGAAATGGCTGGAGATCCCCTTTTTATACCGGTGCTTTTGGGGCTGGGTTATCGAAATTTGAGTATGAGCCCAACAAACATACTGAAGGCAAGGTATGTTATATCCCATCTCACGGTGGAAAAATGTGAAAATCTTGTGAGTGAGATAGAAGAGGCATCTTTAGAAAACAGGCATTACGATCTTTTGAGAGAGTTCCTAAATGAAAATTACAGAGAGGTATACTTTTATGACTAAATACATAAAACACACAATTTTTATTTTACTATTTGTATTGTCTATATTAAATTTTGCTTTTGCTGAGATGCTCAAAGGCAAAGTTGTCGGTGTATCTGATGGTGATACGATTACGATACTTTTGGAAGGGAATAAACCTGTGAAGGTTCGTTTAGCCCAGATCGATGCACCAGAGAAACATCAGGATTTCGGTCAAAAATCTAAACAGTCTCTCTCAGATATGATCTATCAGAAAGAGGTTACCGTAAAGGTTTGGGATACGGATCGTTATGGTAGAATCGTTGGGCAGATTTTTCACAACGGTACAGATATCAATCTGGAGCAGGTAAAAAGAGGTATGGCTTGGGTTTACACAAGATATGCAAAAGATCCCGAATATTTTAAAGCAATGGAGATTGCAAAAAGCAAAAAGATAGGTCTGTGGTCGATGTCAAACCCTGTACCACCGTGGGAGTTTAGGAAGAGGAAGTGAAATATTAATGTTGAATTTTGAATGTTTAATGTTGAATGGGATATAACTTTAATAGTTGAAAAATTGCTGAAGAAATTGATATTTTTCTAAGATAGGTTTTAGTAAAGATTTGAGTTGTTCTGGTATAGAATTGTATCCGTATATTCCACCTGCAATTGCACCTGTAATGGCTGCAATGGTGTCGGCATCCCCACCTAAATAGACTGCTTTTAATACTGCTTCTTCAAAGGATTTTGATTCCAAATTTAGCCATAGTGCAGTTTGTAGAGTGGAAACAGCATACCCCGAGACATGGTAATGTATAGGTTCGAAAAATATATCGTTTATATCTTCGATTACATTGTAGTAATTTTGGTAAGCATAATTCATTGCTGTTTCTAAACTATTACCCAAAATAAGATCCCTCAAAATTATATTGTAGATAATGTTAGTAAATATCGATACAGGGTGAGCATGGGTGACAGAGGCAGATTCGGCAGATGCTCTTTCTACGAACTCTTTAGACCTGTTGTAAAATACACACGAAATTATCGATGACCTCATCAATGCACCGTTGCCATTGTCGGTACGCTGTGTGCCGGGTGTTTCCTCTACGATGGCATATTTTACAGTTTTACCATAACCAAAGGCTTTCCCTTCTGGAGTATACTTACCTTTGAAAAACCATTCTTGATATTTTTTTAGTTCATTCACTCTGTCAATTGCACCTTTTTCTAAAATAGAATCTGTCAGTGCTAAGAGCATTGAGGTATCGTCGGTGTAAATAGTGCAGTTATACTGTTTAAGATGTTTTTTTAGTAATTTATCGGGTGGTTCGGGAAGAATAAATGGTCTTGCCCTGTTTTCGATGTTTTTCCCCTCAAAGGGTGCTCCCAGCATATCTCCCAAGATATTTCCAGCTATGATACCTGCGATGCGATCTTTTATATTGTAGCTTATCTCATCAAAAGCTTTAAGTGTGTTTGCAGAATGTAGGCAATCTGATACTGCATCTTTATTGTTCAACTGCCACCTCACCATCTTTAAAAGAAAGTTTCTTGTTCATCAATGAGATCGTTGGCAATTTGATCCCTGTGTAGATCGTTTTCTCATGTATGGTGAGAAACTCCATCAGAAGTGAAAATAAAGGTATATTCTGGGCAATGACGGCATCTTTATCTTTGAAATCTTCGAGGTAGTAAAGGGACGGTTTTTCCAAGATAGAGTAAATTTCGATTTTATGTTTATAAAATAGTGTGAGGGATTTGAAAGTAGTTGTAGATTTTGCTTTATCATAAATCTTTTTTGCTATCTCTTCAACATTGTCAAGATCCTTTTCGTATATCTCTGATGGTGTTTGCTGGATTTTAAATCGCTCTAATTGAGCTTTTCTAAAATATATGTTGAATGCGATATTTCCGTAGAAATTGTTTTCCTTGATCTGCTTTATTTCGTCGATTTCGAGAAAATGTATATCCTCTTTTCTTTTGATCTGCATATTAGAGATCAACTCATCTGCTAATTTTTCTACAGCATGTTTTATTTTTTCTACTAAATTTTGAGTAAATATAAATAACCTGTCTCTTATGTCGAGGTAATTATGTATTTGAGTAATTGCTGCTATTATCCTCTTTTCATTGAGAAGTTTTTTTATCTTGGGAAGTTGGGAAATAAAATCTTTTATCTCTTTGGTTGGTACTTTTTCGAAGGTAATTGTTTTCGAGTCGGCATCGATATCTAAATATTTGTAAATAGTGATTTTATTTCCTTTAGCTAGTGATTGTGTCCGTGTTTGATAGATCATTTTCAGAGTGAAATTTAGGTCCTGATGTATATTGTAAAGGTCTAAAAAATGCTCCATCAGGAATAGATGTAGCATCTCAAGTGCCATTACATAGAGGGAGATGAAGTTGCTGAATTCTTCTGATAAAATGAAATTTTCATCAATTTTAGCTATGGATTCTTCCAATTCTTTGACTATGTCGATAAATTCTCCGTGATCTAAATTCAACAATTTCATCTTCGGTTGTAGAATTTTTTTGTAGTTCTCTTTTAGATAAAGATATTGAGCGTAATTTAAGTTGAAATAAAAACTATCTATGTCAAGGGTGGTTGACCAGATATTTATGTTGTTTAGATTTAAGTATGGCTTGTTGAAAACGGTTTTTATAGATGGTGAGTAGGTCTTAAAGTTTGAATACATAAATAATGGATTAAAAATATCGGGTAGTTTTTTTATTATGCTATTTGTAAAGTATGATAAGGTTTCTGGGATGTATCCGCTGAATATCGTTTTAGTATATAGATTCTTATCTGAGGAGTCTTTGAAAAGGTTGTATTCCACTTTTGTAAGGGGGAAAGGGATTTCAAATGGTTCCACTTTATCAGATTCAATTTTGTCCTCTTGTAAGTTTGTGATGAAAATTTCATCATCCTTCAAA
>FMSI01073161.1_pt1 | contig 16432 bp, 15 predicted proteins | sample 1504471 | NCBI WGS metagenome assembly FMSI01 (sample SAMEA4475357, study PRJEB15587) | soil metagenome | biome: Soil; feature: Field | place: India | collected 2015-03-11 | depth 0 m
GCCGCTGGGAAGCTCAAGGCCTGTGTTTTCCCAGGTGATGCCGCCGTCCTCTGTCACCCATACTTCAACCGGGCCGTCAAGGGTCGGCGATGAGGTGGCTACTGCCCAGAATCGTTGGTCGTCTGGAGCGATGGCTGCGTCCCAGACGTTGACAAATAAGCCCCATTCTTCCAGCATGGAGTCTCTCAGACCGGAAACCCCGCCCCATGTTCTACCACGAGTCCCTGACGAGTATAGTTGCAACGGTGGGACTACCGTGCCTCGGGTGACGATGGCAAGTAGAATTTGACCTCTGGGACCGACGGCTATTTTGTTCACCTCAGACCTGAGCACGATGTCAGCCCTGTCACCGTAAGAGCCCGGCGTATCGATTGTGCTCCATTTCAACATGTTGGAGGCTGCTTCTGCCGGGCGATTTGGGCTAAATGGCAGTACCAGGCTGGATATGAGCATGACCGTGGCTAAGAGACTAAAAGCAATAGAATGCCTGCCTTTGATCTTCCACCTCCGTGACTGAACAGAATACTCACCTGATATTAGCATGATGAGAGTTGAATGCGGTGCCTTTTGGTGATAGCTTTTTCACTTTGTTTTTCTGCAAAAATCGTTTATGAAATAATATATAAGATAGGTGGTGATGTCAATACCTTTTGGCAAAGATTTCAGAAAAATTTGGCAGGTGCTGGCCCGCCCCCATGGCGCCCCTGAAGGGTCGCACGGCATCGGTTGGTGGACTGCTTTCATTGCCTTGACGGGGTGTGGAACAATTGCATAGAATGGTATTCGGCGTGGATTTTGCCGGTAAGGAGTTTTGTTATGGACTTAATTGATGGAATGTTGCGTGGGGATGTGCTCTCCCTGGCGAAGCTGATCACCCGGGTTGAGAGAGATGGGGCCGATGTGCCACAGATAATGAAGGCGATTCATCCGCACCTGGGCAGGGCTTATTGCGTGGGTATAACCGGGCCGCCGGGCGCCGGCAAGAGCACCGTGGTTGATAGGCTTACGGCGGTGATGCGGCAGCGGGGCTTGACCGTGGGCATAATTGCGGCCGACCCTACCAGTCCGTTCAGCGGCGGTGCGGTGCTGGGGGACAGGATAAGGATGCAGCAGCATTATCTGGATGAGGGGGTGTTCATAAGGAGCATGGCGACACGTGGCAGTCACGGTGGCCTGCCACGGACTACCGGCGGTGTAATTAAGCTCTTGAGTGCCTTTGGCAAGGACTTCATTCTGGTGGAGACGGTGGGGGTGGGACAGACCGAGCTCGATATTATGGAGAATGTGGATACCATTGTCGTGGTGCTGGTGCCTGAGGCAGGCGATACCATTCAGACGATGAAGGCCGGACTGTTTGAGATTGCCGACATTTTTGTGGTAAACAAGGCGGACCGTCCCGGGGCGGATAATCTGGTCGCCGAACTTCAGACGATGCTACATCTTCGGTCTGAGGAGACCTGGTGGCAGGTGCCGGTGCTGGCTACTGAAGCCATCAACAATGTAGGCATTGAGGAACTTTACCGGCAGATTGAAAAACACCGCCAGACGCTGGAGGAGACGAGCCGGCTGGTGCAGCGGCGTCAGGAGCAGCGGCGGCGTGAATTTGTGGAGATAGTCGAGCGCAGGGTGGCAAACGAGCTTTTCCGGCTGATTGAGCACGATGAGGAGCTGGGCCGTTATATGGCAATGGTCGAGGCGGGTGAGATTGACCCGTATTCGGCAGCCGATGAGGTACTACGGCCGGGGACTTTGATGGCCAGCTGGTCACGGCAACTGGCCAAGCGAGAGTCTGCAGGTTAGGGCAGGGTAGAGGTGGCTAAAATGAATAGCGAGCCTTCGCAAAGGTCTGGATTTTCACGCGACTGCAATTCCCAGCAAAGTCACACAAAATCAACCCGTTCAGGGACGACGCGTAAATACGACGTTATTATCGTTGGCGGTGGTCCGGCCGGGCTCTTTACTGCGCTGGAGCTGTGCCAGGCAGGCGACGCCAAAGTATTGCTGCTGGAAAAGGGTAAGGACATCGATGCCCGAAAGTGTACTCTTCAGGAAACGAACAAGAATTGCGTGTCTTGCTTGCCCTGCCATCTGGTTAGTGGTCTCGGTGGTGCGGGAGCCTTCAGCGATGGCAAATTGACCCTGTCTCCGGAGGTGGGTGGGAGGTTGGGGGAGTTGCTGGGGCCTGACCGAATGGGCGAACTTATCGATTACGTGGACAGCCTGTATCTTAGGTTCGGTGCCACCGACCGGATTTACGGAGTTGGTGAGGAGGTGGGCGAGCTGAAAAGGCGGGCAACGCTGGCTGAATTGAGGCTGATACCGGTGAAGCTGCGCCACATAGGCACGGAGCGGTCGCGTCAGGTGCTTAAGGCGATGCGCGATTTCATTATTCGGAAAGTCGAGGTGAGGCTGGAGGAGATGGCGACAAAGATTATGGTGGACAATGGGGTGGTGATGGGGGTTGAGACGGACGGGGGGGAGCGCCTGGAGTGCCGCTATCTGGTTTTGGCACCCGGCAGGGAAGGTGCCGATTGGCTGACGAGGGAGGCTGGACGGCTCAAGCTAAGCTTGAAGTCCAATCCAATAGATGTCGGTGTCAGGGTGGAGGTACCGGCTCCGGTTCTCGAAGAGCTGACATCCGTGCTTTATGAATCGAAGCTGGAATTTTTCTCCAAGACCTTCGATGACCGGATAAGGACGTTCTGCATGTGCCCCGGCGGCGAGGTGATTATGGAGGCTACCGGCGGTGCCGACCCGGTGATTACGGTTAACGGCAACAGCTACGCGGAGCGCAAAACAGGTAATACCAACTTTGCTATTTTGGTGAGCACCACCTTTACAGAGCCGTTTCGTGAGCCCATTGCCTACGGGAAATATCTGGCGCGTCTGGCTAACCTGCTTAGCGGCGGGGTGCTGGTGCAGCGCCTTGGCGATTTATTGGAGGGACATCGTTCGACACCGGAGCGCATCAAGCAAAGCATAGTCGAGCCCACACTGAAGGCAGCGACACCCGGTGATTTAAGCTTTGCCCTGCCATTCCGGCATCTAAAGGGCATAGTCGAGATGCTCCAGGCGATGGACAGACTGGCACCGGGGGTGGCCTCTAGGCATACGCTACTTTATGGCGTTGAGGTGAAATTCTATTCCAGCCAGCTGGAGCTGAGCCCGTGCCTGGAGACCGAGGTGGGTAACATGTTTGCGGCTGGTGACGGTGCTGGTGTCAGCCGTGGGCTGGTCCAGGCTTCAGCCTGTGGCGTGGTGATTGCCCGGGAGATACTGCGGAGGCTGAGCAAGTAGGGAGTTGTGTTAAAGCCTCAGGCCGGGAGTACGCTAAAAGGTCGCACTACATTGTTCGAGTGTAGTGCCAGACATGTGGTGGGAGGCTTCCAGTGCTGACAAAGCCCGCCACTTAACGACCCTGCAGTGTCGTACCACTGGTGCTCCGAATTACAGATGAGCATGTTCTTCGGCATCGATTTGACTTCAAGTGAGACGAAACCGAGTGCCTGCCTTTGTCTGAATGACAGGCTTGAGGTTGTTTACCGCGGCTTTTTGAAGGCGGACGAAGATATTGTAGGAGCAGTGCGGTTAAACCTGCCCTGTGTGGCGGCTATCGATGCGCCACTGAGCCTGCCTCTTGGTCTTTGCTGTCTGGAGCAGGGCTGCGGTTGCCAGCCGATGAATCGGTGGCCGGCGCGATGGTGTGAGCAGGAGCTGGCGCGGCGAGCAACTCCGTGCTACTTCACTAACAAGAAGTCGCTAATTAAGCGGATGGCGTACCGAGGCATGGCACTAAAGCAAAGACTGGCCCACCAAAACTGTGAGGTCATTGAGGTCTATCCCTATGCCAGCAAGGTGCGTCTTTTCGGCAAACCTGTGCCGCGCAAGACCACCGCTGAAGGTGAGAGATGGCTCAGGGAAAGGACAGGTGAGCTCTTGAAAAGTCAGCAGCCTCTCCTCGAGCGATGGAGCCATGACCTGTGTGATGCGGCCATTGCAGCCTATACCGGCTTTCTCTATGCCGAAGGTAGGACTGAGGCGGTGGGTGATGGTCAAGAAGGTCTGATTTATGTCCCCGCGGCTGAGACTTGACTTCTTATAGATAGCTGCGGTCGTAAAGCAGACGGTTTATCAGTATGCTTTTGATGCTGGTAGCTGTCCTGAGGTCAGCGCTGAGGTCTGCGGTGAGGCGGCGGATAACGATGATGACAAATATGGCTGCAAAGGCTAATGTCATCTCCAGTGGCTGTTTCAAGCCCCAGGAGGCTATTGGTGCTGCCAAAAATCCGGTGAACATCCCCAGTGGCATGCTGTTGCTTGCCGGGCCACCGAAGCTGAAGCGTTCGCTGAGCGTTTGCCCGGGTGCCATAAGGCGGGGGATTGTTCTGATGCCAACGCCGATGAGTACGGGTATGGCAAATATAATGAAGACCAGATAAGCGCTGGGGGATGTGGTCATACTGAGGCCGGTGGTCAAAGCGATAATTACCCCAATACCCGGTGTGTTCCCCTTCTCGCCATCGAACTTGCGGAATACAGGCCACATCTGGCCGGCTACGGCGGCGACTCCAGAGGCGGCTATGGCGGCCAGGTGGAGGCGAAAGACGAAGCCAAGGACAATTGGAATAACTCCCTTTAGGATGTCAACCAGCACTCCGGAAAAACCCTCGAGGCGACCTACTTTATGCCACAGCGCCATGTGCAAATCGTTTTCCTGGGAAAGGTCAACACCCCGAACACGAGCTATAAGGAGCATGTAAGGTAGCGAACCAAGAAGGTAGGCACCGATAACCAGAGCGATGTCAGCTAATAGCATTCAGTCCTCCTGTCGCCTATAAAGTTTATCAGGGAAACCGGGATTTGGAAAGCCAGCTTTTTGTGTCAGTCTCTCTGGGGCGAGATTGTGATGGAGGTTTTAGTCTTGTGGCAAGAAGGCAGCGCCTATGGAACCCGGGCCCAGGTAGACAGCAACTACTGCTGTCGCCTCGGTGATATAGGTCTCGTAGCAGTTGAATTCAGCGCGCAAACGCTGCTCCAGTTCAGTGGCTTCATTTTTGAGGTTTGTATGGACGATTACGGAACTCACCTTCTTGCCCCCTATCTTTCCTCTTATAGCCTTAATCATCAGTTCAACTCCCTGGGCGCGGCTTCTAACCATTCCTAAAAAATGGGCCTGTCCCATTCGGTTGGTTACCAACGGCTTTATCTTAAGTAAGGAGGTTGCCCAGGCCCCTGCTTTTGGGGCTCTGCCCCCTCTTTCCAAATATTTTAGTGTATCCAGCACCATGATGATTTCGGCTTTGGGGATGACCTGTTTAACTTTGGCAACAACTTGGTGCAAATTGTCACCTAACCTGACGGCACGGGCTGCGGTCAGAACTATTAAAGCCTGGGCTGCGGATGCGGTGTAGCAGTCAAGCAGCTCAATCCGCAGCTTGGGCAATTGTTTTTTGGCAGCCTCTATGGCTGACTGTATTGAAGAGAAAGTGGCGCTGTAGGTGGAGGCGACCGTGAGGCATAGGATTTCCTTTGTCTTCTCTGCCAGACGGTGGAAGACCTCCAGAAATGTACCGGGCGGTGGTGCTGAAGTTGTCAGAAGTTCGCCTGCTTTTAACAGATTATAGACCTGCTGGGGGATAATGTCGATGTTGTCCTGATAAGTCCTATCTCTGTGGTGAATATACGCGGGTACTGCTTCAATCCCATACTCAATTTTTATCTCTTCAGGTAAGCAACTGGCGCTATCAGTGACTATGGCAACCCTGCCCATTAAATTTTCCCCTCTTTCATACCTCGGACAACTAGGCTAGGTTAGCACGTTGTATCTGCATTGTCAACAGATCAAATTGTAACTTGCCCGAAAACTAAAAACTATATCGATATTTAGGGTTAGATACTTTCAGGCGCTGTCCGTGTATGATAGAATAATTAATTATCAAATCTCATGGAGGTGGAATATGAAAGTTCGAGATGTCATGACCTGGAATGTGGTTTCTGTGTCGAGTGACACACCGATAATGGAAGCCAGAAAGATTATGGAGGCCCACAACATCCGCCGTTTACCCGTAATTGACAGGGGTAAGCTTGTGGGAATGGTGAGCAAAGAGCGAATTGCCCGTACGGGTCCGTCACCGGCTACCAGCCTGAGTGTCTGGGAGATTAACTACCTTCTGGCAAAGATGACAGTCAAAGAAATAATGAGGAAGGATTTGGTCACGGTTCAGCCGGATACATCAGTGGAAGCTGCTATAGCTTTAGCCCAGAGCAAGGGAGTGGGCGCACTGCCGGTAGTAGAAGACCACAATGTTGTAGGAATCGTCACGACGAACGATTTCTTCTATAAAATCTTAAACCCGGTGCTGGGCATAGGTAAGCCTGGCACTCGCCTTGTTGTTTCTAAGGGCTCCGATATCAAGAACCTGCCAGAGGTTCTGGAGATTGTTAAGAAGCACGGGATGAAAATAATTTCTCTCCATAGCATGCCGCCATTAGAGGGCAAGGAAGCGGACCTGTGCCTGCATCTTGATACCGAGGATGCAAGCCGGATTATCAACGACCTGAAAGGCAAAGGCTATTCCGTGGAAGTAGTAGAGCGGTAAAAGGCTGTTTACCGATACTGTGATACAGCCGGGCAATAGTGATATTGACAAAATGCCCCAGGTGTGAGGCATATCAAAAGACGCGGGCTGCCAAGTACCCAAAGTCTGAGTGGCGTATACACTTGGTGTCAGGTGGCTTTGCAATGTGCTAAAATACTTCCGTGGGAATTGAAGCATAATGAGACAGGGGCGTGAGGTCAGTATAACGGTTAAAGTAGCTACTATTCGTGATGGTACTCATGGGATCAGCATAGCTATGCCCAACCGGCTGGTAGGTGAGTGGACAGATAGTGGAGCTATGTCTTTGTCTGTTACTGATGACTACAACGTCCAAATTTATGGCAAGGACGGGGGCCAGCGGTATCTGCTAACCATGCCAGGGAAGCCTCTCAGGGGCGAGCAGCTTTCTGACACTGAAGCAGTTATCATCGTTTGCCTGTAGGTAGCCGGCGGTCTTTTGTTTCGTCTCTGCGAATGTGGCTGGTGATCCAATTTACCAGATGATCAAAAATCGCTTGATTGTGTCATCGCGGGGTGGTGGTGTGAAATTGTTTATTCTGGAATAGCTCTTGCCGATGACCAGTTTTACCTCAAGGTCAAACTGCGGCTCGATAAAGACCAGGCCTCTATCTGTAGTTTCGAAGGCCACTATGGTATGCCCATAACCTTCGGGGTAAAAGATGTCGACTATGGCGCAACGGAAACCCAGAGCTTCGGCATTATTGTTAACCTCAGCGGCGAAGTCAACACAGACGTATTCATCTTGAATGTATTTTTTTGTATTGGTAAGGTCCTGGGCTAAAAACTCTTTCATCTCCTGATATGAGGGGTTTTTAAGCGTGTAGCCTGTCGGTCTTTTTGGTTCAGGCTCAGGTTTATAGCCGGCCTCGTAACCTGCTCTGTATCCGGCCTGATAGCCCTCTTCCTTTCCTTGACTATAGCTAGCTTCATTTCCACTTTGATAGCCGTGTATATAGCCGAGGAACCCGGCGCCACCACAGAGCATGATAAGCGCCAAAAATATGCCCAGGCCGATAGCTATTTTCTGGCTGCAGTCCATAATTCACCCCCGCTTAAGGTCACAAAGGTGTTCACATTTTTGGCGGTGGCTAGTTTACCTCTTTGTCAGCCTGTCTGGCAAGGTTTCGGTGTTCGTCTGATGGGTGATTTAGTGATGGTCGGGTCGAACCGCAATGGTTACCTGGTGGACAAATACAGCGTGGTGGAAGTTTTTTGACGATATGAAGGTAAATAAGGTAGGATAATAAGCTAAACTTAACACTCATTATTACTGTAAGACAATTTTACGATTTTGGGCCGTTCGGCTAAATTGAGAGTAGAGGTGAACAAAGCTTGTTATGCCGTGGTATAAGGGGCGCCATTGCCGTGCCAGAAAATACCAGCGAGGCTATTGTAGCTGCCTGCAAAGAGTTGCTGCAGAGTATGGTGGAAGCTAATGGGGTGGATATTGATGATATAGCCTGCATCCTGTTTACTACCACATCGGACCTTAATGCTGCCTTCCCGGCAGTGGCTGCCCGAGAACTAGGCTGGTCACAAGTTCCCTTGCTATGCGGGCATGAGATGGATGTCCCAGGCAGTTTACATCGCTGTCTCAGAGTGTTAATGTTGTTTAATACTGACAAGAGGAACGAGGAAATAGTGCACGTCTATTTAAGAGGTGCGGAAGTGCTCAGGGGAGAGGAGAGAAGTCCTTCGTAGCGGGCTGGGATAGAATGATTGTAGTAATGAGAATAGGTGCAACTGACAAAGAGATCGCCGAGGTTGTGGCGCGTATTGAAGCTGCCGGCTTTAAAGCGCACGTGTCCCGGGGTGTTGAGCGTACCATAATTGGGCTTATCGGTCACGAGTATCCTGAGGTCCGCGATATGCTTGAAATGCTGCCCGGGGTTGTAGAGGTTATGCCGGTCAGCAAGCCTTACAAACTTTGCAGTCGTGAGTTTTATCCTCAGGATACGACGGTTGAGGTTGGTGGGTTAATGATAGGTGGTAAAGAGATAGTGGTGATGGCAGGGCCCTGTGCTGTGGAAAGTGAGCAGCAGCTTTTGGAAACGGCTAGGGCAGTTAAGGCGGCTGGTGCCACCATTTTACGCGGCGGAGCTTTTAAGCCGAGTACCTCGCCTTATCAGTTCCGTGGCTTGGGTGAGCCCGGGCTTAAGCTTCTGGCTAAGGTCAGGCAGGAAGTTGGGTTGCCGGTCATAACCGAGGTTATGACGCCGGGAGATGTTGAGCTGGTGGCTCAATACGCAGACATTCTGCAGATAGGTGCTAGAAACATGCAAAACTTTGATTTGCTTGTGGAAGTGGGCAGGACGGATAAACCGGTGATGCTGAAACGGGGTCTGTCTGCGACCATTCAGGAGTGGTTGCTGGCAGCGGAATACATACTGGCTCAGGGCAATTCACGGCTCATGCTCTGCGAGCGAGGCATCAGGACATTTGAAACCTATACTCGCAATACCATGGACATAAGCGCAATCCCTGTTATTGAGAAAGTTAGCCACCTGCCGATCATTGCTGACCCGAGTCATGGTACTGGCAAGTGGTATCTGGTCATTCCTATGGCTCTGGCTGCTCTGGCTGCCGGGGCTGACGGGATAATGGTTGAAGTTCATCCTCACCCGGACTCTGCGCTTAAAGATGGCGCTCAGTCGCTTACATTTGAGAATTTTCAGCTTCTTATGTCTCAGCTAAAACCTGTGGCTCAGGCCATTGGTAGGTGCCTAGCCAGCCCGCACTAGAGGAACAGTTATTTGTCCAAGAATATGGGAAAAGCCAGCCATGCAGGTTGAAAAAGAGCTAGCCCGTGTAAGACTGGAAAAAGAGACATTGCTTACGGTAGGTGTCTTTGATGGGGTCCATCTAGGACATAAGCATCTGTTGACCTATTTAAAAAACAAGGCTGGTACCAGCAACCGGCTTAGTGGTGTGGTAACTTTCAAATCCCACCCCCGTGCCGTGCTGTCTGCAGAGAACAAAATTCCGTGGCTAACCGACCTGGATACCAGGATCAGCTTGCTTCAGGACTTTGGTGTTGATATGGTTATTGCCCTGTCTTTTACTCATGAGCTAGCACAGCTCAGTGCACAGGAATTTGTCAAGCTGCTGGTGGAATATATCAAAATGCGTGGCCTGGTAGTGGGCCCTGACTTTGCGCTAGGCAGAGACAGGGAGGGTAATATTGAAAAGCTCCGGCTTCTGGGACAGGAGATGGGCTTCAGTGTTGATGTTGTGCCGGCGGTGATTATTAATGGCGAAGTAGTAAGCAGCAGTTCCATCCGTCAAGCTTTAGCCCGCGGCGACATGAAAAAGGTGAAGGAGATGTTTGGAAGGTATTTTAGTTTGAGCGGGCGCGTTGTAAGTGGTGATGGCCGAGGCAGGACTTTGGGGTTTCCTACCGCAAATATCGATGTGAATCCGGAGCAGGCATTGCCTAGTGACGGAGTTTATGCTACCATCGCACATGTTGGCCAGAAGCTTTTTCCTTCTGTTACCAACGTCGGCTTTCGCCCCACTTTCAGCGGCGATAAGCGTCTAGTGGAAACGTATCTGATTGGTTTCAAGGGGGAGCTACTGGGGCAAAGGCTAACGATTGACCTTGTAGACAGGCTTAGAGAAGAAAAGCGTTTTGGGAGCGTGGATGAACTGAAGTCTCAAATTAGCGGGGATGTGGGACAGGCGAGGCGGATTTTAGCTAAACTGATGAAGCAGGGGTCGACATAAAGTGGTCAAACCTGACATTAAATGGTTGCTAAAACGGGGGGTAGCTGAGACTATAGTTGAGTCTGAGCTGATAAAACTGCTCGAATTGGGGAGACCTCTGAAGCTAAAGCAGGGTTTCGACCCGAGTTGCCCTGATATACATCTGGGGCATGTAGTTGGTTTGAGGAAGCTGCGTCAATTTCAGCAGCTAGGCCATAGAGTTATACTTATTGTTGGCGACTGGACGGCTCAGATCGGTGACCCCAGTGGCCAGTCAACTACGCGTCCAATGCTCTCTGCACAAGAGGTGCAGACCAATGCCCAAACTTATATGGAGCAGTTCTTCAAGGTGGTTGACAAAGAAAAAACGGAGGTGAGGTGGCAGAGCGAATGGTTTAACAAGTTTGGTCTTGATGATGTGATTAAGCTCACCAGCAAATTTACAGTTGCCCAGTTCTTGGCCAGGGAGGACTTTGAGAAGCGGTACAGTTCAGGTCGCCCTATAGCCATCACCGAGCTGCTTTATCCGTTGCTCCAGGCTTATGATTCGGTAGCTATAGAGGCTGACGTTGAATTTGGTGGTACTGACCAGAAATTTAACTGCCTTGTTGGCAGGGAATTGCAGCAGATGCTCGGGCAACGGCCTCAGCAAGTGTTGCTTGTTCCTTTGCTCATCGGCACTGATGGCAGTCAGAAGATGAGCAAGAGCCTGGATAACTACATAGGCATTGCTGAGCCGCCCAATGAAATTTATGGTAAAATCATGTCAATTCCTGATAGTCTCATCCTCGATTATCTCGAACTGGTGACCGACGTTCCGGACGAGGAAATTGCTGAGTTCAGGGAGCGGATGATGGAGCAGAAGATAAACCCGATGGTGGTGAAAAAGCGGTTGGCTTATGAAATAGTAGCCCAGTTCCACGGGGCTCAAGCTGCTTGTGAAGCTGAGGACTATTTTGCCCGGGTGTTCCAGAAGAGGGAGGTGCCGGATGAGGCAATGCTTTTGGAATTTCCCGTTAATACCAGAAGCACGCTAACAGCAGCGCTGGCTAAGGCCGGTCTGGCAAAAAGCCGTTCCGAGGCAAGGCGTCTGCTGGCACAAGGGGCTATTGAAGTAAATGGACAGCCGGTAACGGAAGATATAGATGTATCGGTGCTTAAACCAGGTAGTGTTATCAAGGTGGGCAAGCGTCGCTTTGCCAGAATTAGGCAATTGGGAAACTGATAGATAGAGAGGTGTGATATGCAGCAATTAAGAATACCCGGTCCTACTCCTTGTCCCCCGGAGGTTTTGAAAGCTGTAGGTCGGCAGATGATAAATCACCGGGGCCGTGAATTTGCCGAAATTATCCGTGATGTCACAGCCAAACTGAAGAAAGTGTTTCAGACCAAGAACGACGTTTTTATATTGACCGGCTCAGGTACCGGTGGTATGGAGGCGGCTGTGGTCAATACTTTATCTCCAGGCGACAAAGTACTGGCTGTTTCTTGTGGTTTTTTCGGCGACCGCTTTAGCGAGATTGCTGAAGCATATGGTGCTGAGGTAAAACGCCTGAACTTTGAATGGGGCAAGCCGGTTGACCCAGATGCTGTGCGCCAGGCTTTGAAGGCCGACTCTGAAATTAAGGCGGTGCTGGTAACACATAATGAGACGTCCACCGGCGTCACCAATGACCTGAAAGCCATAGCTGCTATCACTAAGGAGTTCGATAAGCTCATACTGGTGGATGCTATAAGCGGCCTGGGGTCTATTGATTTGCCAGTTGACGCCTGGCACTGTGACGTAGTGGTCACTGCTTCACAGAAAGGCTGGATGGTGCCTCCGGGATTAGCCATGGTAAGTGTCAGTGAGAAAGCCTGGCAGGCTCATAGCCGGGCTAAAATGCCACGTTATTACTGGGACTTCACCATGGCGAAGAACTTTCTGGAGAAAGGGCAGACACCAACGACTCCGGCAGTTTCTGTATTCTTCGGCCTGGCTGTTGCCCTAGATATAATGCTGGCTGAGGGGTTGCAGAACATCTTCACCCGCCATGCCAAGATAGCTACCCTGGCCAGAGACGGAGCCAAGTCAATGGGGTTATCCCTGTTTCCCGAAGAGAGATATGCTTCCAATACCATAACAGCAATCAAAGCGTCGGATAACCTTAATGTGTCTAAATTGCTTCAAATACTTGAGAGTGAGCACGGTGTAACCCTGGCCGGAGGTCAGGGCAGTCTGGCTGGAAAAATCTTCCGTATAGGTCATCTGGGCTGGATTGAGGAGAAAGATATTAAAAAGGTACTGGAAGCCATAGGTAAGGCCGTTCCCAAGGCGAGTTCTTGAGCCGGATTTTTACTGGGACAAAGCTTAGTCTTATCTGAGTGAATGAGTTATGAAAGTTCTTATTGCAGACCCGATAGCTAAAGAAGGAATAGAGGCATTAAAGTCTGAAGCTGAAGTGGACGTTAAACCGGGGCTCAAGCCTGAGGAGCTCAAGAACATCGTCAGCGATTACGAGGCACTGATAGTGCGCAGTGAGACTAGGGTGACTGCAGACATTATCGAGGCAGGGGCAAAGCTTCAGGTAATCGCCCGGGCCGGAGTTGGCCTGGACAACATAGATGTTGATGCTGCTACCAGGCGAGGTATAGTGGTGGTCAATGCACCTACCGGCAATACTATAGCTGCTGCTGAGCATACCATGGCTTTGATGCTGGCCTTAGCCCGCCATATTCCACAGGCCAATACTATGCTCAAATCTGGCGTCTGGAAACGGAGCGATTATATAGGCGTCGAGCTGAAAAACAAGACCCTAGGTATTGTGGGGCTAGGCAATGTTGGTTCAGAAGTTGCCCGGAGGGCTCAGGCCTTTGCCATGCGTCTTATAGGTTATGACCCTTTTGTCTCACCTGATTATGCACGCAATCTGGGTGTAGAGCTTGTCCCCTTTGAGCAACTGCTTAAAGAAGCAGATTTTATCACCCTCCATTTACCCTTGACCTCTGAGACCAAACGGCTGATTGGTCCCAAAGAGCTGAATAAGATGAAGCCGACGGCACGCATTATCAACTGTGCCCGCGGTGAACTTATTGATGAAGAGGCCCTGTTCAAGGCGGTTGAAGGGGGGAAAATAGCTGGTGCTGCCCTTGATGTTTTCGCTAAGGAGCCGGTAACCGATAGCATACTTTTTAAAAGCAATAGAATCGTCGTCACTCCGCACCTGGGTGCTTCCACTACCGAGGCACAGGCAAGTGTTGCTATTGAGGTGGCTGAGCAAGTGCTGGCTGTCTTGAAAGGCCAGCCAGCCAGGTATGCCGTGAATGCCCCGCAGATTCCGGCTGAGCTGTTGGCTGTGCTGGCTCCGTTCTTGCAGGTGGCTTCCACCCTGGGCAGCCTGGCTAGGCAATTAATGGAGGGCCAGATTAACCGCATCCAGATCAGGTACAGCGGTGAGATCGCAAACTATGATACCAGCGCTGTAAAGGCAGCGATCATCGGCGGGTTACTCGAAGGGATAAGCGAGGAAAGGGTGAATCTGGTGAATGCGACCATTATTGCTGCCCAGCGCGGCATAAAGATAGCCGAGCAGAAGGAAACCATCTGTGAAAACTACGCCAGTTTGATCACCCTGGAGGTTGTCACCAATGTCGGAACTACCACTGTTGCCGGCACTGTGCTCCGTGGTGAAACACATATTGTCAGGGTGAACGATTTCTGGCCGGATATCATACCGACCGGCGGTTATTTCTTGTTCAGCGACCACCGTGACCGCCCTGGCCTTATTGGAGCTGTGGGCACTATAACCGGTAAAGCCGACATCAACATCAGTTCCATGCAACTGGCACGTCTCCAGCCCAGGGGCCAGGCCCTGATGATCCTGGCGCTGGATGAACCACTGCAGGAGGCTCAAATACAGGAAATTTTGGCCCTTCCTGACGTATATACTGCTAAACTGGTAAAGCTGTAGTGCTAGTCTCGGTTATGACAGGGTCTGGGTGACCGTTAATGCGGTTGTTTAGGGTATGCCAGCAGGCGAAGCTATTGACATCTTGTAAAGGCGCGGCTAAAGCCGGACACCATGTTTTGATGTTATTTTTAGATGAGGGTGGCTGATGTCATGGGTTTTTAACCATTAAGCCCCGGGTCTGTTTGCCCTGCTGTCTTTTCTTTTGACGAAAATGCTGGGTGACCTATTTACTTTGGCCGTAGATGGGTGTATATTTTAAGCTCGAATACGCCTTCTTCGAAAGGGACTGTCATAGTGGAGGGTCTGGTTTGATGAAAGGGGTTGAGGAGAATAAGGTTGAGACGAACGGTTCAAATGGTTCAGGGGAACTGGCTCAAGCTCTGCTGCGCTGTGCTGGAACAGGGATTTACATCATTCAGGACGGGAAATTTCAATATGTCAATCAGCTGTTTCAGGAACTAACGGGCTATTCAGAGCAGGAACTGTTGGGCATGTACTCTCTCGACCTTGTTCACCCCGAGGACAGGGAAAAAGTCAGGACAATGGCTGTGGAAAGTCTAAAGGGCCATCACGCACGTCCTTATGAATACAGGTTCATAAGAAAGGACGGCGAGGAGATCTGGGTGTTGGAAAGGGTTGTCTCTACAGACTACAGGGGGAAACGTGCCACCGTCGGCAGTTTCATGGACATCACTGATTACAAGCGGTTGGAGGCGGCTTTAGAAAAATCTGAAGAAAGATACCGGACTGTCCTTGACGAGGTACAAGATGCTTATTTTGAAGTAGACCTTGCCGGTAATTTTACCTTTGTTAATGATTCATGTTGCCGTCATTTGGGGTACTCCAGAGAAGAGCTTATGGGAATGAGCTATCGGGTTTTCATCGCCAAGGAGGATGTTGAGGCTGTGTATCAGGCGTTTAATCAGGTTTACCGTACAGGCGAGCCGAACAGGGGCTTTGGTTATAAAGTTATACGGAAGGATGGAGGCACAGGATATGCTGAGATCTCTGTTTCCCTTTTGAGAGATGAAAAGGGCAGGGCTATTGGATTCCGTGGTATTGGTCGAGATGTTACCGAGCGGAAGCTGTTGGAGCAAAAGCTTGCTGATATGGCTATGCATGACCCACTGACTGGCCTGCCTAACAGGATACTATTGAATGACCGTATTACTGTTGGATTAGCTCAGGCACTACGGAACAATAGCAAGCTGGCTGTGATGATGCTGGATTTGGACCGATTTAAGAATATCAACGATGAATTTGGACACAGTGTTGGTGACCGGTTGCTAAAAGCAGCTGGCGAGCGGCTGGTAGGTATTGTCCGTAAGAGTGATACCGTTGCCCGTGTCGGTGGGGACGAGTTTGTAGTGGTGTTATCACAGATTTCCCGGGTGGACAATGCGGTCAAGGTGGCTCAGAAGATTTTAGACTCCTTTCTGAAGCCATTTTTAATTAATGGTCATAAGCTCTATATTACCACCAGCATCGGGATTGCAGTGTATCCCGAGGACGGGAAAGACGTTGAAACCCTGCTGAAGCATGCCGATGCTGCCATGTACTGGGCTAAAGAACAAGGCCGTGCCACCTACGAGCTTTACTGGGTAGAAGGTCGGAGAACTGGCCAGCAGGAGTGTTGGGCGTAGTGGCATTTTGAAGCAGTTGTGACTAACGAAGTACTTTCGAACGCTGCGAGGCTTCAGCCTCGCTAGGAAAGGGGTTAGACAATGAAGCACAGAGAAGGTAATTTCGCGGGGCACAAGGACCTTAAACTTTATTATCAGTGCTGGTTGGCGGATGGGGCGCCTAAGGCGGTATTGCTGGTGGCGCATGGTCTGGCTGAGCACAGCGGGCGCTACAAGAATCTGGTCAATTACTTTGTGCCTAAAGGCTATGCTGTCTATGCGCTCGACCATCGAGGGCATGGTAAGTCAGAGGGCATACGCTGTTATGTTGACCGGTTTGATGATTACCTTCTTGATTTGAAGACCTTTTTTGATATGGTGCGTCGGGAGCATAAAGACACTAGAATTTTCCTGATTGGGCATAGCATGGGAGCGACAATTGGCACTGCCTATGCCTTGGAGCATCAAGACGAGCTGGCAGGGCTGGTACTTTCGGGTGCAAGCCTCACAGCAAGCCCCAGTGTGTCGCCGGCGCTCC
>FMSI01045693.1_pt1 | contig 16381 bp, 13 predicted proteins | sample 1504471 | NCBI WGS metagenome assembly FMSI01 (sample SAMEA4475357, study PRJEB15587) | soil metagenome | biome: Soil; feature: Field | place: India | collected 2015-03-11 | depth 0 m
AAAAAACCGTAGAAGCCGACCACGGTTGCTAAATCGGTGTGCAGAAAATCGCGAGCCAAGCGAACAAAATCGTGATCAATGCCCCCTTTGCCCATTAGGTACATCTCCCGAAACACAGGATTAAACTGCAACTGCCAAGCGAAGCGCATGTTAAAAAACACAATGAAAAACCCCACCATACCGTAGAGGGGACGTTCAATGGGATAGCGGCAGCCCCAACCACTGAGGGCACGGTAGAGAAAAATGACGGCAAAAATGAGTTCAAAACCATGCCCCATCGCTACAAAGAGCATTTCATGGACAGGACTAAAGGCCACAAGGGTATAAAGCAGCGTAAAGACCCCAAGGCAAATAAGGGTAAGCCGATGGTGACGGTAGAAATAGGCCAAGGCCAGCAATCCGGTATAAATGAGCAGGACAAGGCCGCCTGCGCGATCGCCATGGAGAGTGACGCCACCACCGTAGCGAAAATCAAAGGCGGGAACCGCTGGATAGCCAAAGAGCCACGCCATTACTGCATGACCCATTTCGTGGACAAGGGTAATCAGCGGACTGAGCAAAAACGTCACCTGCTCTGACGCAAGGAGAAGGAGCGATAGACCCAACCCCGCTGCGATCACTTGGCAATCTTTGGTGCTGAGGGGTTGTACAGGAATGCCAAACTCTTCCTTGCGGGTGGCTGAAGCAATGGGAAGGTGCTGGCGCAGGTGCTCCCCCTCGGCAAGGCGTTGTAACTCATGGGGACTGGTCAGATCAAGCACCTCTTCCCAGAGTTCATGGCTGTCTTGGCAGGCCGTGATCAGGATGCTGCTGTGGACATAGCTTGGCCAGTGGATCAGTTCGCGAGCGAGCAGCGTTAACACAATTGCAGCCGGGACACTCGTTGGACACTGGAGGCGCAACAAGAGACATTCGCGCCGCTGGCTCACGGTGACCCCTATCCCCTTGGGGGCAAGCGCCGCTTCTAGGAGGGCTTGAATGGCCTCGAGATCTCCTGTGGCAGCCGCTGGGCGTAGAGCGGAACGGGGCATGATCTACTCCGATTCCAGTCGACGTAACCACTCGCGATCGATGGCTTCCGATTGGGCAAGTTCCTGCTCCACTAAATCCTGATCTGAGCGATAAATGACATCCTGTTCACGGATTTGCCGCTGCTGGGCATAGGCTTGAGCCGCCCGTAATTTGGCACGCAACTGCGGTGTGGGATTGGCTAGGATATTGGCATAGTGGTAACGGCGAGCATTGCGATCGCGAATGCGTTGATTTTGCCACAGTAGCCAGTAGTACCGCCCCAAGGGAATACCCAAAAAGCCAATACCATAGCCCAACAAAATCCAGAAGATGGAGGCCACAAAGGCCACCAGTCCCCCCAGTTCTTGGGCGATCGCCCCATCTCCCAAGAGGTACCACAGCATCAGCGCCCCAATCAGATTGACACAGCCCAAGCCAATGGCCACCATAATTTGCCAAGCGGGTGCCCGACTAAAGCGCCAGCGGTGCTCTTCCAAGATGGGGGGAAGCGTCTGCCGTTGCCCTTTGCGAGTTTGAGCCGTCGTTTGTAACTCAGGAAAGCGATAGATAATCTGCCCTGTCTCTGTGACCTCGGGGCGACCATTAAAGCGGGTGAGCACCGGCAGCATATACCACTCATCGTCCCCCGCATCGGTTTCTAAATCGAGATAGGGGGCAATTTGCTCTGCGGTCACTACCCCGCCATTGTTGCGGATCACTTGGCCAATCAGTTGCCAGCGGCGTTCTTCGAGGTCGGCATTGGGATTGCCATCGCCAAAGAGGAAGGAATAGACTCCCTCAAAGAAGTTCATTTCCTCGTCATTGTCCTGTGACCGTGGGCGCGATCGCTGGGGAGAAGGATCGCCAAAGAAATACCAAAAGTCGGGAAAGACCCAAAAATTGATGCCACCGCCCCCCCAAGAGCTGCCTTGGCCGCGATCATCACCGTCTCGTCCTTGACTGGAAAGGGCAATTAAAATGATGGCGATCGCCAGAAAAATCAGAATTATCGAAACAATGAGAAAAATGCCAAAGGAAATGCGAATCAGGTAGAAAACAACACCCCAAACCCGCTGCGCCACCGCCCGCAGTCGCAGTTGCCAGTACTTTGCTTGGAGGATACTGCGAAAATTTCTCGGGAAGACGTAAGCAATATCGCCGCTTTCGGCCACTTGCAGCGTTCCGCCAACATCGGCAGCCAAGGCCATTAATCCTTTTTCGGCTGTCTGCAGCGGTAATCCCACCGTACCCGCCACATCCCCTGCGGTAACTCGGTACCCCAGTGTTTCTATCGCTTGCATTAGGCGGCGATCAACGGTCATGTTTGCCTCCCCATTCGGCAACAGGCCTTCTCTTCCACCCTAACGTTTTCTCACAGGTCTTGGCGAAACCAAAAAAGAACCCACCCCAAGGGCAGGTTCGGCGCACGGATCAGTCTGAGAAAGAGGGGCAATTAGCCCACCGCTTCAAAATAGACCTTGGATTTGACAGGGTCAGGGTTCATCGTTTTGTCGCCAGGTTGCCAGCCAGCGGGGCAGACTTCGTCGGGGTGAGCTTGAACGTATTGAATCGCTTGCAGCACCCGCAGGGTCTCATCAACGCTGCGGCCAAAGGCCAAGTTATTGATTGTGGCGTGTTGGATAATCCCTTCTTTGTCAATGATGAAGAGACCGCGCAGGGCCACCCCTTCCTCGGTCAACACGTTGTAGGCAGTGCTGATCTCTTTTTTCAGGTCAGACACGAGGGGATATTTGAGATCGCCAACACCGCCAGCTTTGCGATCGGTTTGCGTCCAAGCCAAGTGGGAGAACTGGCTATCCACGGACACGCCAAGGATTTCGGTGTTCAGTTTGGCAAATTCATCGTAGCGATCGCTAAAAGCGACAATTTCCGTGGGGCAAACAAACGTGAAGTCCAAAGGATAGAAGAACAAAACAACGTACTTACCGCGATAGTCCGAGAGCTTGACGGTTTTGAACTCTTGGTCATAAACAGCAACCGCTTCAAAATCCGGGGCGGGCTGACCAACACGCAGACAGTCAGACATAGAAAACCTCGTACTCCTAACTACGACAGGTTGAATAGAGCTGTTCACATTTTTTAACAGCTATGCTTACTATATCATACTCATAACGGTTTTGACTATGAAATAGTTGATCGCTGCCACCGTCGCTCAAGGAAGCGGGAGAGCCGTGATAGAGGGAAACAGAGGGCAAAGTAGAACATCGCACCCAAGATATAGATAAAGAGCTTCCGCTGCGGATCGGTAATGGGATTGGCAAAGGTACTCGTCATGTTTTGTAGTTCCGGCACGCCAATCACCACCAAGAGAGCGCAGTCCTGCATCAGCGTAATGAAGTTATTGGTAAAGGGGGGCAGGATAATCAAAATGGCTTGGGGCAGAATAACCCGCCATAGGGTTTGCCGACCCGAGAGGCCAAGGCTGAGGCTGGCTTCCGTTTGTCCCTTGGGAACCCCCTCTAGGCCACTGCGAAAGACCTCACTCAAATAGGCACCATAGTTAAAGCCCAAGCCAAGAATGCCGTAGAAAATGTAGTTAAAAAGCGGCGACACCAAGCGGTTGCTTTGCAGCACGGTCATGACATCAAAGGCAATTTGCCGAGGATCAAAACCCAATTGACTCAAGAGGCCACCAATGCCAAAGCCCCACACCAGCAGTTGCACCAAAGTCGGGGTACCGCGCACAAATTCAATGTAAACCGTACTGAGCCAGCGCAGTGGCGGGACAGGATGCAACCTTGCCCAGGTGGCGATCGCCCCCAAGATTACCGCCAAGAGCAAACTAAAGACTGAGATCAAAAACGTCGTAATTGCCGCCTGAAGGAGAAACGGTGCGTACAGTATCAACGTCTCACGAAAGTTATAGAGGTAGCCACAGAAGGCAAGAATGCCCAGTCCTAGGCACACCAAAAAGATGCCATTGAGCCATTTTGCCCAAGGAGGAATAAACGGTGCCACTTGCTGCATTCTGGAAAAATCGTCATTTTTGTCAGGTTGATGATACCATCTCGTTCTCTAAGGAAGCATTCTTCACAGTACGACAGGAAAAATAGGCAAGGAATTCTTGATTGCCCGCAGGCCCCAAAATCGGCGAGGGAGTCACACCGTGGCACTGCCACCCCAAAGCTTCGGCGGCGGCAATCACCTGATCCACAGCTTCTTGACGCGCCTTGGCATCGCGCACCACACCATGTTTGCCGAGGTAATCGCGCCCCACTTCAAATTGCGGCTTAATTAAGGCAATTAGCTCTCGCGGCGGCAGCAATAATTCCCATAGGGCGGGTAAAACTTTGGTCAGGGAAATAAAAGAGACATCCACTACCCCAAGATCGGGGCGGGGCGCATCGTCAGTGTAGAGATCAGCGGAGGTTAGATAGCGCAGGTTGGTGCGTTCCCTGAGGATAACGCGGGGGTCTTGGCGCAGTTTCCAATCCACTTGGCCATAGCCGACATCAATCCCATAGACCTGTTTCGCGCCCGCTTGCAGCAGACAATCCGTAAAGCCGCCCGTGGAAATACCGCCATCTAAACACACGCGATCGCGCACCACCACAGGAAAAACCCCTAGGGCATGGGCAAGTTTTTCACCTCCCCGCGAAACATAGGCGGATTTTGCCTTCACCTGAATCGTGGCATCCACCGCCACCAGCGTACCCGGCTTATCAATGGGGACATGGTTGACCTGCACTTCCCCGGCGCGAATCCAGCGTTGTGCCTGTTGGCGGCTCTCACACAGATGCCGCTCCACAAGAAGACTATCCAAGCGTTGCTTTCGGGGACTCATTGATCTTTTGGCGCTTTCTGCAGGGGGGCAAAGGCAAAGAGTTGGTTGACATCAAGGGCTAACCCGCGCAACTGGGGTTGAGCAAAGAGGATGGTTTCACTCTGCCACAGGGGCAAAAAGGCCACGGCCTTGGCATTGAGTTCCTGAAGCTGACGCAATAGTACCCCACGGCGTTGGGGATTGGCCTCACGGCGACTGGCAACAATTAGGTCGTTGGCCTCAGGACTGTAGAAGAAGGATCCCCACGCCGCACTGGCACCACTTTCACAGCCTGTTTCCACAGAACCGCGATCGCAACTCAGGAAGGGTTCAAGGTAGTTATCGGCATCGTAAAAATCACCGTACCAGTCGAGCAAGACCAAGGGATAGGCTCCACTTTCTAAATTGCGGTAGATCGTGGCGGAGTCGGCACTGTTCAATTGCACCTGAACGCGATCGCCTAAATCCCGTTCTAATGAAGCTTTAAGAACCGTTGCCGCCAGCACATTACTAGGCACATTGGCACGGTACCAAAGGTTGACCACCAAGGGCTGCTGCGGTGAAATGGTCGTGTTCTGCAACCAGTGGTCTATTTGGCTCGAATCGCCGTCTCCATAGCGATCGCGAAAGACGGGTTCACTCACAGGAAATAAACTGGGCACCAATGAGTACAGGGGCTCTGCCTCCCCCAAAAAGACCCGTTCCGTGAGACGTTGACGATTGACACTGGCCGCCAAAACCTGCCGTGCCGCCAATTGATCCCAAGGCGGTTGGCGCAAATTAATGCTTAGGACGGTCACAGCGTTGCCTGCCCCGGTAATCACCTGCCAGTCCTTTGTTGTAGCTTGAGCCCTAAGGGCACGCATTTGATTGGGATCGAGAGCGCCGATTGCCACATCGACAGCCCCCGTGCGGAAGGCATTGTAGAGATTGGCGCTGCTGGAGAAGATTTGTAAGCGAATCCCAGCATTTTGGGGTTTGGTGCCCCAATAGTCTGCAAAGGGTTCAAGGCGCACCCCATCAGTACTGTAGGCCGCTAAACGGTAAGGGCCTGTGCCTACAAACTGCGTCGGCAAAAAGCGATCGCCCGCTGCTCCATAGGCTGTCGGAGAAACGGCACACAGGCCACTAAAGGCCAACAAATGGGGAAAAGCCACAAAGGGTTCCTTGAGGCGAATTTCTAGTAAATCCTCAGCGATCGCCTTAATGTCTTTGACTCGTCCTGCGAGCAGCGAGGCGGGTTGGCCGCCACTCTTCATAAATCGCTCAAGGGAAAAGGCCATGGCTGCTGCATTAAACGGCGTGCCATCGTGGAAGCGAACCCCCCGCCGCAGAGGAATGCGGTAAGTAAGGCCATCCTCACTCACCTGGGGTAAGGCTGTGGCCAGTTGGGGAGTGAGGTTTTTGCCTTCGTAGGTATAGAGGCGATCGCCCAAATTCAACAGCAGCAATCCCGCCAAATTTTCGTAGGCATCAGCAGGGTCTAGGGTGCGCAGGCGAGCCGTGGTACCAATGACAATACTGTCATCCTCTTTGCGAGGCCCATCACCGCCACAGGCAACCAGTAACAGGCTCAACAACAGTACAAGACATCCCCATCGTAGCCGTCGTGCCACGGACACACCCACTCGGTACATCATCCACTAGAATAAAGGGCGAGCGATGGGACTCGAACCCACGAATGGTGGAACCACAATCCACTGCCTTAACCACTTGGCTACGCTCGCCATGCTTCCTAAGCTAGTCTTCTAGCATAGCATAGAGAACTCTCCTATGAAAGTGCCTCTCCTTTCCCAAGTCATGGCACGCCCTCTTTGGTGGGGCGGTGGCGCCTTTTTTCTCTTGGGGATTATTGCTGCGGTTCTGACTAATCCCACCCCTGCCGACTATCAACGCCGCGCCGCAGCGGAAATGAACGCCTTCCTTTTAACCCAAGTGTGTCCAGAGATCGTCCATCGCGATAGCGCGATCGCCCTGCTGGCCTTGGAATTTTGCGAGCAGCTGGAGTCCCGTCCTGCAGAGGAGATCGAACGCTACATTAGTTACAACACCCAATCCTACAACTTGGGGGTGGCGACCCTCTTTGTGACGGAATTGCCCATTCAAAGAGTTTGGAGCCTCGGCCTCTTTGGTCAAATTATTCCCCTCAACCTCGGGATCTAGCCCTTGCCTGTGTCAACTTAGCCAGTGGGTCTGCAGTGGGGAAAAAGGAAGTGCCTATGCCAAGATATATCAACAAATATCAACAACGGGCAGCAAAACCACACATTAACCATGATTGGGAAAACCCTGGGCGGGCGCTATAAACTCATTCGAGTCTTGGGAGCTGGGAACTTTGGCCAGACGTTTCTTGCTGAGGATGTTCACCGTCCCATTCGTGCCAAATGCGTGGTCAAGTACCTGCGACCCGCCCGTACCGATGCGGCGTTTCTCCCCTTGGCGCGATCGCTCTTTCAACGGGAGGCACAAATTCTAGAGCGGCTGGGTAGCCATGAGCAAATCCCCCGCCTCCTGGCCTACTTTGAGGAGGACAACGAATTTTACCTTGTCCAAGACTTCATTGAGGGCCAAGTCCTGCGGCAGGAATTGATGCCGGGCTGCGCTTGGCCAGCAGCACGGCTGATTGAGTTGCTCCAAGATGCCCTTGGCATTCTGGCCTTTGTGCATCAATGTGGTGTCATCCACCGCGATATTAAACCCGATAACTTGATTCGTCGCCAATCGGATCACCGCTTGGTACTGATTGATTTTGGCGCTGTGAAGGAGATGGGGGTCTCCATTGGCGGCGGTACCCTGGTGGGAGAGACGAATCCGCAGACGATCGCCATTGGCACACCGGGGTATATGGCTCCAGAGCAAGCCCAGGGTCGTCCTCGGCCAGCCAGTGATCTCTACTCCTTGGGGATGGTGGCTGTACAGGCATTGACGGGGTTGAGTCCCCTGCAACTCACCCAAGACCCCTATGGTTGTTGGTGTTGGCAGGCGGCTGTACCAGTGAGCGATCGCCTAGTGCAGTTTGTCAATAAACTAATTCACCCTTCTCCCTACGAGCGCTTTGCCACGGCTACCGATGCCCTTGCCAGCCTGCAACAGGTGGAGGTGCCCAAATCCTTTTGGCTTCGCCTTGGTAAATTTCTCAAAACGCCCGTTCAAGACCTCTGGCGATCGCCAAGGAAGGATGAGGGTGCTGCGGTGTTGCCCAGTCCGCTGCCTTCTGTTTCCACACTGTCCCCCCAAGCGACCGAACCGAAACCAGTGTCCTCTCCACCGGCAGCTACCGCCGCCCTTCCCAACCAAGGTCGCCATGTTTTTATCAGTCACTCCAGTGACGGCACCGATTTGCAGTTGGCAAGTGCGCTCCAAGAGGTGTTGCAAAAAGCGGGCCACCAACCCTTTATGGCCAGCCAAAGTATCTGCCTTGGTGAGGTATGGGCACAGCGGATTGATCAGGAGCTAAAGCGGTGTGATTTCTTTGTTCTGTTGCTGTCACAAAGGGCGGCGAAAAGTGAAATGGTGCTTGAGGAAGTCCGCACCGTCAAACAGTTGCAAGCCCAACGGGGCGATCGCCGTCCCTTTATCTTGCCTGTGCGGGTCAATTTTCCGCTGGATATGCCCTTGAATTATGAGTTGCGGGGCTACCTGCATCGCCTCCAACAGCGCTTCTGGCGATCGCCAGCGGACACCGACACCCTGCTGCAAGAGATTCTCGACTTGGTAAATGCCACGACAGCTCCTGTGGCAACTAGTAGCGATCTCGCCCCAGAAACCATTGCTGAACCTGCTCAAACGGGCATATTGGTGGGTGATGGTGCCCCTGTTCCTGTGGCTGAGCCAGAACTCCCAGAAGGGCAGGTGGAAGTGGCCTCGGCTTTTTATATTGAGCGGCCCCCCATTGAGCAACGCTGTCGTGAAACCCTCTTGCAACCCGGCTCCCTCATTCGCATCAAAGCTCCCCGCCAAATGGGCAAAACCTCACTCATGGCACGGCTCCTCTACCGCGCGACCCAAGAGGGCTATGGCACTGTTCCCCTCAGTTTCCAACTGGCAGATGCCCAAGTCTTCAGCGATTTAGAAAAACTACTGCGTTGGCTCTGTGCCAGTGTCGGGCGGCGATTAGGGCTAGAAAACCGCCTCAATGAGTATTGGGATGACATTTTTGGCAGTAAATACAACTGCACTACCTACTTTGAGGAGTATCTCTTACCCAATTGCCAAAAACCGGGGACGCAATTTGAGAGTCGCCCGCTTGTCCTCGGCCTAGACGAAGTGGATCGGGTGTTTGAATATCCAGAAGTGGCCAGTGACTTCTTTGGCCTGTTGCGGGCATGGCATGAAGAGGGCAAAAACCGCGATATTTGGCGCAACCTCCGTCTAATTGTGGTTCATGGCACGGAGGTCTATATTCCCCTAGACATTAATCAGTCCCCCTTCAACGTTGGCTTAGCCATTGATCTGCCGGAATTCAACCAAGAACAAATTGCTGAGTTGTGTCGCCTCCACAGCCTGAGTCTGTCAGAGGAGCAGCTTCAAGACCTTCAGCACTTAGTGGGAGGTCATCCCTATCTAATTCGTCTGAGCCTCTATCACCTCGCCCGCCAAGACCTGACATGGCAGGAGCTAATGACCAATGCGGCCTCAGAAACGGGGTTATATCGCGATCACCTGCGGCGGCAGTGGTGGCATCTCCAGCAACAGGAAGACCTGGTGCCCGCCTTTAGGGAGATTCTGCAAGCAGACAAGGGCAGTCTTGTTGATAGCACCATTGGCTTTAAGCTCCACAGTTTGGGATTGATTACCCTAGAGGGAAATTTGGCTCAGGTGCGCTGTGATCTTTACCGCCGCTATTTTGGCGATCGCCTCCACTAGTTGACCGAAGTATTGGGAAGCATTGGTAGTACCGGCAGCGGTTGTGCGAGCAACAACTCCCTTGCTAAGCTAAAGATAGAAGGGTTCGGTTATCCGTCAATGACTCTGACTAGTCTCGGATCTGTATCCTGCTACCCAGTTATTCTTTACGGGTTATGCCGTCTATGACGTTAACGTACGTTGCACCTCAATGGCAAACCCTAGCATTTCCCTCAACACTTTTTCTCCAACCTATTCTAGAGATTCTGCTGAGTCATCTCCCCCCCCAGTACAAAGATGAAATTAGGCTAGGCCTCCAGGAAGCCCTTGTTAATGCGGCTCGCCACGGCAATCAACTCAACCCTGAAAAGCTGGTTTTTGTCCGTTATACCTTTTCTCCTGATCAATGCTGGTGGGTGATTACGGATCAGGGGGACGGTTTCTCCCCGCCCAGTAATGTTTCTGAGAGCGCTGATGAGTTGTTGCCAGCCGCCGACTGTGAATGTGGTCGGGGCTTATTTTTGATCTATGCCATCTTTGATGAGGTCTATTGGAACCCCAAAGGAACGGAATTGAGCCTCTGCAAGTACCTCACATGAGTGGATCACAGCCACTTTGGCTAGAGCGGAATGACATCAATCCAGTGACGATACTGTGGCTCTCGGCCTTCAACGATTGCCTGTAATTGTTTTTGTAGTTGGCGTGTCAGGGGGCGATCGCTCGGCAGAGTGTAGGTCTCAATGCGACTGACGGGCACGATTCGCGCAGCCGTGCCGGTTAAAAAGACCTCATCGGCGATCAACAGTTCCGTACGATCCACGGGGCGCTCAATCACTTTAACACCGGCCGCTTGCGCGAGTTCAATCACACTGCGGCGCGTAATCCCCTCCAGAATATCCTGATCCACGCTCGGCGTAATCAATTGCCCATCCCGCACCAAGAAGAGATTCATTCCCGACGCTTCACAGACTTTCCCTTGATCGTTGAGGAGAATCGCCTCATCAAAGCCGCAGGCAACGGCCTCTGTTTTTGCCAGTGCTGAGACAATGTAGGAGGTCGTCAGCTTGCCCCGCAGGGGAAACGAGCGATCGCACTGCCGCTGCCACGAACTAATGCGACAGGTAACGCCGGCGGCTGACAGGTAATCGCCAAGGGGCATGCCATAAATGAGAAAATCCTTCTCAATGTCATGGAGCCGTGGTGTAATGCCCAGCCCAGAAGTATAAACCAAAGGACGGATATAGAAAGGCACGCTGGGTTGGTTTTTTTGCACCCATTCAACAATCTTCGACTTGATTTCGCTTGTCGGCAATTCATAGCCCAAATAGTGGGCACTGCGACTGAGGCGACGACAGTGATCCTCAAGGCGAAAGAGCAGGATTTCCTTGGCATTGGCAGGGTTGGGAAGACCGCGCAAACCTCCTAAAGCTGCGGTTCCGTAGTGCAGGGCATGGGTTGCCACAGAAATTTTGGCCTCTGCAAAAGGAACAAACTGACCATTGAGATAGGCGTAGGGGAGAAAGTCACTCATGCGTTGATGTGAAGCGTTGGCAAAATATAACTAGGCTGCAATCCTAATAGTTTAACATTTTGGCTGAATGCTCCAAAAACCTACGGCAAGGGTGCCTCGGAGGTCACTTCTTCAATATTTGAGACTTGCAGCACCAGACGAAACGGGCGATTCATCCGCTGTTGGATAAACTCTTCCATAAGGGCGATCTGCTTGGGAGTCACAGGTTCGCGGGCACGCACATTGACACGCACCACGGGGGGATTACTCACCCAGTTTGTTTCCATTCCTAATAAATCAAGACGTTGAAAGGTCAGTGTTCCCTGAGTCAGAGCTTCGCGCACCTGATGTTGTAAGCGTGCCTGCTCAATGAGGCGGCTAAAACTAATCGCTAAGGGAATCACTAAGACACCCGTGAGGGCAGCCGCAATGGTGAGGGGACGCCGACCTTTGTGCAGGGGAATATAGCCCACAATCACAAAAACCACCATGCAGGCTAGAGTAATCCCCAGTAGGTTTGTCAGATACAACAGCGTTGCCCCAATACTGAGGGAAGCATTGAGCTGTGCCATTCCCAAGCCAATGGTACAAACGGGGGGCATCAGGGCAACGGCGATCGCTGTGCCGGCCAAGGTATTTGAGACACGGGGTTCTGCGATCGCGTAGGCACTCACCGCTCCAGCCGCTACAGCAATCCCCAAATCCAGAAGATTGGGTTGGGAGCGTGCCATGATTTCACTGCCATAGACCTCAAGACCCACCATGACGCCAATCGTCCAAGATATGCCAATGGCCATGAGGGTACCGACAATCAGGGCAAGGGCCGCTTGCCAAAACATCTTAAACTCGCCAATGAGAGCCGCGAGAGCCAACCCCCGTATAGGAAGCATCAGGGGCGCAATCACCATGGCGCCAATAATCACGGCTGCACTGTTGGAGAGCAAACCAAAGGTGGCGATCGCGCAGGAAGTAACAATCAAGACGACATAGGGAATGTTCAAATGGGATTCAGCATACAGCATCTGAATCAATTGATTGAGGCTTTCCGTCGTACGGCGATGATAGCGGAAGGCTTGAACCTGATGCAGCCAATGGGCAAGGAGTTCTTTCATGGACAACTTTGTACAGCACGCGGGGGGTTAGATCAATCCTACAGGAACTGCCATTGATCAAACGTTGCTGCTTGTCCGACAGGGGTACCCGTCTCATCCAAAACTGTCCAAATCCAAGCATTTTCAATGCGAAACCGCCGCCCAGAACGAGAAATACGAACACCAGTGTAGTTGTTGGCATAGCCTTGGCGGGCTGCTTCAGCAAGAAGTCTCGCGCGTTCTTCTTGGGCCATGGGTTCCGCCGTCAGCCGCGAGGGAAGTTGCACCAACTCGGCCCAGGGGAATTCCCATAGGGTGAGGGCGGCTTGGTTGCCATAGTTGAGGATGGGATCTGCCTCACAGCCGTGGGACAGCACCGGTTGTGACCAGTGAAACAACTGCTGCGCCAAGCCCAAATCATCCTCAGCAATATCCGGCAGGAGCGATCGCCCTGCCCACCGCTGAAAACTGGCGCAAATGCGTCGTGCCTGCTGGACTGCCGGTGGCTGTAACCAAGGCTCCATCACTTAGGCCGTGGTCAATACCCGACTGGCAGCGGCTACCCCAGCGCCGGGGCTAAAGTTGCTGTACCCCAATTCCCCAAGCACAGTTTCAAGAGCACTGATGGCTGCCAAAATATCGCGATCGCTGACAAAGCCCAAGTGACCCACTCGGAAAATTTGCCCCTTCAGGTGATCTTGACCGCCCGCTAGGGCAATGTCAAAGCGTTTTTTCATCAGGCTGCGAATCTTTTCGGCCTCTACCCCTTGGGGTGCCACAGCGGTGATGGCGGGACTGGCACAGTGATCCGGCGCATAAAGGGGTAAGTTGAGTGCCTTCATGGCGGCGCGGGTGGCCTGCATCAAGCGCTGGTGGCGGGCAAAGATATTCTCTAAGCCCTCCGCTTGCATCATCTCCAGTGCTGTCTTCAAAGCAAAGAAGAGATTGACTGGTGGCGTAAAGGGGGTTGTGTTCTTGGCGGCGTCTTTGCGGTATTTGCCAAGGTCAAGATAGAACTTCGGCAGCGTTGCCGTTTTGTAGGCTTCCCAAGCCTTGGCACTGACACTGACAAAGGCTAAGCCCGGCGGAATCATATAGCCCTTTTGGGAGCCAGAACCGACAACATCTAACCCCCACTCGTCAATGGGCACACTCACAGCACCCAGACTAGTGACGGCATCCACAATAATGAGGGCTTGGCCGTGGGCTTTGACATGGCGGTTGATCGCCTCTAAGTCATTGATCACTCCCGTTGAGGTTTCACTGTGGGTAATGATCACCGCCTTAATCGTTTTGGCCGTGTCCGCCTCTAGAGCTGCTTTGAAGTCATCGGGATTGAGGGGCTGTCCCCAAGGGGCCGTAATGCGCTCAGTGTTGAGACCGTAGGCATCACACACTTCCCCCCAGCGCTCGCCAAACTTACCGTTACAGCCCACAAGGACACGATCCCCCGCACTGAGAAAGTTAATGATCCCGGCTTCCATTGCCCCTGTGCCACTGGCGGCCAAAACCAGGACATCATTTGTAGTCTGATGCAGCCATTTCAACCCTGCCGTCACCGCTGCCATGATTTCGCTAAAGTCACCGCTGCGATGGCCAATGGGATGTTTGCCGAGGGACAGAAGAACCGACTCCGGTACCGGCGTCGGCCCCGGGATCATTAACATCGATTTATCTTGCATCGTGAGTTGCGAACCAGTCCTTAAAATGAAACGATTAAGCCCAGTGAGCGGCCATGTGCTCTGCCAAGTCCAGAACCCGCTGGCTATAGCCCCACTCGTTATCGTACCAAGCCACCACCTTCACTAGGTTGCCCCCCATCACCATCGTTAGGGACGCATCCAAAATTGAGGAGGCGTTGTGACCCCGATAGTCCGAAGACACCAGTTCCAGTTCACTGTAGTGGATAATTCCCTTCATGGTGGTTTCAGAGGCTTCCTTGATCACTTGGTTCACCTGCTCAGCAATGGTGGGTTTTTCCACCTGAGCAACAAAGTCCACCACAGAAACATTGGGGGTGGGTACCCGCAGGGCAATTCCGTTCAGCTTACCTTGCAACTCGGGAATCACCAATCCGACTGCCTTAGCAGCCCCCGTAGACGTAGGCACAATGTTCATCGCTGCTGCCCGTGCCCGCCGCAGATCGCGGTGACTTGCATCGAGTAGGCGTTGATCCCCCGTGTAACTGTGGGTCGTCGTCATCATTCCCTGCTGAATGCCAAAGGTTTCATGGAGCACTTTGACAATGGGGGCTAAGCAGTTAGTGGTGCAACTGGCATTGCTGACGATGTTTTCACTGGGATCGTAGGTGTGGTGATTCACCCCGACCACATACGTGGGGATGTTGCCTTTACCGGGCGCTGTGATGAGAACTTTTTTCGCACCGGCATTGAGGTGTTTGCTCGCCCCCTCGCGGCTAGTAAAGACCCCCGTGGCTTCAATGACCAGATCGATCCCCCAAGCGCTCCAAGGCAGATTTTCAGGGTTGCGATCGGACACACATTTAACCGCATGGCCGTCGGTATAAATGCAGTCGTCGTCAGCGCTAATTTCGGCATCGTGGAAAATGCCCAACATCGAGTCATACTTCAGCAAATGGGCATTGGTGCGGGGATCGGAGGTATCGTTGATGCCTACAATCTCTAGCTTGCTATTGGCTTTCCGCTGTAACCAGCAACGCATGAAGTTCCGACCGATGCGCCCAAAACCATTGATAGCGACTCTAACCACCTGATCCCTTCCTCTGTTTACTAACTCATTGCCAGAAATGATCTAGGAAACATTCTAAGGGGGAATGGTCATTTTATTGCGCTTTTTTTAACGATGCACCAAAGGGCGTTCCTCAAGAGGTGCTGACAAAGCCTCCGCCAAGGGGGCACAGCCAAAGCGCTCCTCCAGTAGATCTATGACGGTGCGGCCAAAGTCATTGGGATTGAGGCGCCAAGCCGCAAGGCACACTTCCCCAAAGACGGATCCCATCGGTTCGGGGTTCCAAAGCAGTTTCTTAGCGGTCCAGGGCATGAGGCTCATGGGGTTGTAGCCGGGGCGTAAAATGCCGCGCTCGAGAGCGTACTCCTCAAGGTGGGTATGGGGTTGCAGACCAATGAAGAAGATGGCTGGCTCAACGTTGTCCGCACCAAAAATGCGTTCCAGTTCGCGGTGGTAGGCAATCGTCTGGGCAATTGTTTCAGGGCGTTCGTCAATGACATTGAAGGAGTAATTCACAGAAACGAGGGCGTTGAACCCGGCGGCTTTCAAAGCACGACAGTTTTGCAGCACCGTTCGCAGGTTGTAGCCCATGCGCATTTTCCGCACCAGTTCTTGGGAGCCACTGGTAATGCCGATTTCAAAGTAGTTCATCCCCGTTTGCACCATTAGCTCACACAGTTCGGGGGTGAGGTTGTCGGCACGGATGTAGGCCGCCCAGTGAATATCATTCATGCCTGCTTTGAGGATTTCCCGCAGCAGGGCGATCGCGTCGGGGATAAATTTGCGAGCGGGGATAAATTGGGCATCGGTAAACCAAAAGTTGCGCACACCGCGATCGTAAAGCTGGCGCATTTCGGCGACGACTTCTTCAGCGGGATTAATGCGCACCTGTTTGCCTTCAACCACGGTATAGACGCAGTAGCAGCAGTTGTGGGGACAGCCGCGCTTGGTTTGCACCCCAATATAAAAGTCACCCCCTTGAAGGTAATATTCAAACTCTGGCCAAATCGTCTCGATGTAGTCGTAGTTGCAGGCGGTTTTTTCGATGGGGGTTGGCCATTCGTGGATGAGGCGATCGCGGGGCTTTTCAACACCCGCAATGTAGCAACGCTCCCCGGCAATTGGTTGGTTGGTTAGGACTTTGTGCAGCAACCTTTCCCCTTCACCAACGGAAACAATGGTGCCTTTGGGTAATTGAGAACCCAATTGTTCATAAAAGACACTGACCGCACCGCCACCGACGATGGTCGTGACTTCCGGATGGTGACGCTTGGCATGGTGGAGCCCCAAACGGATTAAATTGAGGTTTCGCCAGAGTTCACCATAGTAAGCACTCATCACCCGCAGCCCCCCGATCGCCCCCCGCAACTTCACCAAGGGATTGCGGGCGTAATAGACCTCAAAGGCATTTTGCAGTGGATTGCCCCCCCG
>FMSI01034809.1_pt1 | contig 16375 bp, 18 predicted proteins | sample 1504471 | NCBI WGS metagenome assembly FMSI01 (sample SAMEA4475357, study PRJEB15587) | soil metagenome | biome: Soil; feature: Field | place: India | collected 2015-03-11 | depth 0 m
CCTGCAAATACTGCAGTGTCATGGTAAGCGCCACAGCCATTGTGCCCATTGAGTTGCTTGCCACCGCAAAAGCCTGATCAGCCACCGCATGGATGATACCACCATGTGCCCGCTCTACCGCATTGAGGTATTCAGGTTTTACAGTCACCCCGCAGCGTGCATACCCATGCTTTACATCCTCCACTTCAATCCCTAAAAATGTTGCAAGGGGGTCCTTGCCCACAACATCACGTGCATACCCAATGGGATCCTCTATCATCTTCTCCATAGCTTGCCTCAAAATTTTTTATTAATTTAATCACATAACGTGTAAACGGTCAAAATTTGTGCTCAATGTAAAATTCTTCTTTTGGGGGATTGTAATATCCCAATTTTAATGATGGATATTTTTCCCGCAACAGCCCAAGTAGCTGTCGAACACCAATTGCCTCTTCATCCTCAAAACCAATGCTATCTAAATAATAGTCTGGATCAATATTGAGATTACGGGTTTGTATCATATTGACAGGATAATTGTCAAGGAAACTACATAGTTGTTCCACTTCAGACTGTGCATCAGTAAAACCGGGTAAAAAGAAAAGGTTAACGGAAACAAAAATCCCTGCTTTCAGGGCCACTTCAATACCGTGCAGCACATTATTAAAATGATAATTTTTTGGGCGATAGTACCTAGTGTAGTATTTTTCCGTTGGGGAATTTAAACTTATGCGCACCGAATCAAGCCCAGCATCAATACACTGCTTCAGCGCCTGTGGCAGTGAGCCGTTAGTATTAAGATGTATGGTGCCTTTGCCAGTTTTTTCCCTGACAAGCGAAATGGCCTTTGCCAGATCTTTTGCACGCAGAAGCGGCTCACCTTCACACCCCTGTCCAAAGCTGACCACTGCTCGTTCAACACGTTCAATGTGGTACAGCATAACTTCTGCCATTTCCTCAGGTGCTGGCTGTCGGCTGAGCCTGTACTGCGACACGTGAACTCCTGTGTCTTTCTGAAATGAAAAGCAGCCAAGGCATAACGCATTACACGATCTTGTTGTGGGCAATGGTGCCTCATACCGGCTTAAAAAGAAATTACGTGCACACAGACATCCATACTGTGTAGAACATTTTGCAAGCTGATGCACAAGACTGTTTGCCGGGTATTGTTCTTTTACCATTTTTATTTTTTTAAAAAGTTCAATATCATTGCGGTGCAATGAGGGGTCAGAACGCGGGTCAGGGTCAATACGCAGAGCCGGGACATAAAAATCATCACCCACGAACACCAGACCACAATATGCCCAAAGAGAAAGGATTGGTGCATCACCCTTCTTTGTATATGCAGGTAGGTAAGTCCGCAAATATCCAGAACTTAAAAACGCTGCAACAGCCCATATTTCATTACCATTATAGTGTGTGATAGCGTTACATGCTTTACCTTCAACAGGATAGCGTTTGGGTAGCATATAGAGCGTGCTTCCATCGGGAATGGGTATGAGCTCATTTTCATCCACTGCTACAAACCGCCTGCCACTTCTAAATGAAGCTACAGCTTTGGGATGTTTATACACATTGCCATCACTATCACAAAATGCAAGATGTGTCTTTTTCATATATTCAATTGCTCAATTTTATACCTGCAAAAAAGCAATTCTGGATGACATCAATATTTTTCAAAGATTAATTCTACCTACTCTGGTAATGTATTCAGATAATTTTTTATTAAACTCTCTTTCAATATGGCGCATACGCGAACGCAATGCATCCTGTTCCTTTAAAAGTTGCCTGTAGTGTGCATCCTTTCTTATTGCTGCTTTATCTTTGCCCTGTTTTATAAGTGTTTCTTTATACTTTAATCGCTTATCACGAGCATCGCGCCATTGTTTTTTTAATGTTTCTATCTGTTTTTTTATGGGCGATAGTTCATTGTAAAAATATTTCCTGAAGATTATTTCGCTTGCACTGTGAAATGTGGCTAACTTATGTAATAAGCTATCTCTGTATAATTTGCCTTTATCGGTCAGTATGTAGCGGTCGCAATCTACGATTACATAGCCTGCTATTACCAAATCATCGGGAGGGTATTGCTGGTTGCTATCGCCACAAAAAAGCAGGAAAAGAATGTGTTGCACCTCCTCCTTTGAAAGAGAAGATTGCTCTAATGCTAAGCGCAGCGTATCTATCATCCCCCACCAACAAACCGTGCTATTTCAAGGACATCGCCCTCTTTGAGCATTTCCGTAGCGTAGTTTTCCTTATCCACAATACGCCCGTTTTTTTCCACCATAATTTTTGAGGGATTGAAGCGGTATAAGTCAAGTAGCTCCTTTAATGTGCTTTTTTCAAACTCAATATCTATGCCGTTTACCCTGATCCTCATAGTGTTTCCTTTTTGTTTTTTTACGTATAGCCCCACTCATATATGATAATTGCAGGCAAAACAATGGCTGCCGTTTCAGCCTTTAGCTGTGTTGCCCCATTGTATAATACAAACCAATCAAAGTCCCGTGCAATTTCAACTTCTTTTTTTGAAAATCCCCCTTCAGGCCCTGTTAGCAGCATAACATTGGTATGTGGCTCATGATGTTTTAAAAACTGCCGCAAATTTTGCGCATCAGGATCTGCATGAGCCAGTATGCCAATGCTTTTAGATAATTGTAGCACATCTATAAATTTCATCCCAGGGCTTATACGTGGTATATCATTTCGCAAACATTGCTTTGAAGCTTCAGCAGCAATTTTCTGCCACCGCGCCAATTTTTTTTCCTCTTTTTCTGTGATATCCGGTATGGTTCGCTCAGTTACCACAGGAATAATACGGCTAACTCCGATTTCAACTGCCTTTTGAATGACCAGATCAAACTTTTTCCCCTTCAACACTGCAACACATAATGTAAGATCCAGTTTGATTTCAGGATATGGAATAGTATCAGTTATATGTGCAATAATCTTCTGCGACTCAATCTTAAAGATAGTTGCCTGGTATCGTACTCCAGTAGAGTCTATTACCCGAATGCTGTCGCCAACCTGTGCACGCCGCACCCTTACAAGATGGTAGTAATCCTCACCTTCAATCACTACAGTAGTGTCATCACCTGGTGCATCCACAAAAAACTGTGCCACGTCAGTCCCCTAATTTTTCAGGCCTGAAAATTTCTGGGCTAATTGATGACCCGTCCTCTATTGAAGTAAATTCTATAACTGTCATAGTGCCTTTTTTAATACTCAGCATATCATACCGCACTGGAAATGACCTGCCATACTTCTCTCCAACTTTTGCTATTGAAAGCGTTTTAAATATAACCTTATCCTGATCGTGGTAATCTATACGCAGCGGAATATAATTTTTTTTGACAACATATAAAGTCAGCTTGCCATAGACACCTGTTTTGTCAATAGGATCAAGTGAGAGTTTATAGCAGTCATTATTTTTTATAATCACCGAGCCGTCAATACGGGCAATATAGTTACTTTGTAAATCTGCATTTGACAAATCAACATAAAAAAAGTTTGTTGCAAGTATATCGTCATACTTATCGATACCCATTTTGTGAAAAAGAGCCCTTGCAGCCATATCATACACCCACAGGTCCTCACCGCCTATGCGGTACAGAACCTTTTGCATGCTCCCCCGTGCAGGTTTTACAATATCAAATAAAAATTGATTTTTGTTGATATACCCTGTTATCTGCAGCTTTTGTGCTGATCCATCAGGTGTAATATGCATCATATACCCTTTGAGGATTCCATCAGGATAATCCAAAATGCGGTCAACACGGGCAAGGATTTCCTGTGCAGTAAGTTCTACTTCTCTTTCGGCCTGAGCAATCACATAACCCCATGAGAAAAAGGCTATGATTACAATAAAAAGGAGTATTACGCTCACTTGTTGGAATTTGTTCATTATGTATTCCCAGCACACATCTATATAGGGCTTAACCTGTATATGTGCCCCTCACTCAATAATAGTATTAAGATATACTATACAACCAGGTTTTTGCAAATTTTTTTTATCGATAGTTCTAAAATCCAAATTTTCATTAATTGAAACTGCTTCCACTATTACTGTTACTGCAAATGGATAACCATACGCTCACTTTCTATTATGCTTTTACTATGTATGGCTATCTGATATGTAGTATTTATCCTGTACCTCCGTACCTATATCAGGCCTCAATTTCCTTGCATCACGAAGATACACATGCACTATATCTTCTTGGCTTTTATCAGTATTTACATGCAGCAACACCCTCACACACATACCCAATGAGCCGGGCACAGGTATCTCACGTGAGCATAAAAGCGGTATATGTATCCATCCTAATTTGCGGGCTGCAACTGCAGGAAATTCCGCATTTACGTCATCGGTCACTGTGAATATGGCTGAGGCTATATCATTGGTTTGTATCTTATTGACAGTAACTATCGCCCTGAGTAATTCTTCTGTTCGTTGTATGATCTCTTCCTTTGTATTTTCATCAACGGTGATCGCACCGCGCACTCCTCGTACCATCATTACTCCTCCTTGCGTATGTGCGCACCCAGCTTCTGCATGAGTTCAACAAAATTGGGAAATGTTACCGAAACAGATTCAGCAGTATCTATTGTTGTCTGCCCTTCGGCAGCAAGGCCTGCCAGAGCCAAAGACATCACCACCCTGTGGTCATGGTGACCATTAACTGTCGCTCCTTTTAATGCACTCCTGCGTATCACCAGCCCATCGGGCAACTCTTCAATTATGGCACCCATTTTTGTAAGCTCAGCACACATCACAGCAATACGGTCGGTTTCCTTTACACGTGCCTGCGGAACATTGACAAGGCGTGTTTCACCATCCGCAAAGCACGCACACACCGAAAGTGCCGGAAGTGCATCAGGCATTGCGTTTAAGTCAAACACTCCACCTTTTAATGGTTTTCCGGTTATGGCGATAGCATCCGGCAATATTTCAACGTCGGCACCCATTGCCTGTAAAATTTTTACCACCTCTTTGTCGCCCTGTGTGTCATTGAAATCCAACCCTTTTAATAGAACTGTGCTTTGCGTAATAGCTGCAGCTACCATGAAAAACGTTGCTGACGAAAAATCTGCAGGAATATACTTTACAAAAGGCTTATAGATTTGCCCACCTTTAATAATAAATTGCTCATACCCTTTGCCATGATATTCTATGCCTAACTCACCCAACCACCACAGTGTCATCCCCACATACGGCGCCTCATTAAGCAAAGGCACATCAATGATGGTATTGTTCTTTGCCTTTGGTGTTGCCAAAAGAAGCGATGACAGATACTGTGACGTAATGGCTCGTACTGCAACATGTCCTCCGGTAATTGGCCCCTGCACCACAACCGGTGGTTTGCCATTTGCACGCGTGGACACTGCATAACCACCTAATTCATTGATAGCATTGAGTAAATCCTCAGCGGGGCGATTACGTATTTGATGGTCACCGGTAAAAACTGTGATGCCGTTAACCAGCGATGCAACACCTATACCAAAATACAATGACGTGCCTGAATTACCCACATCCACTACATCATCTGGCACCTGTGGTATACCATTACTTTTTACTATCCACTCATGTTCATGTTCCTCTACGTAAGCCCCAAAGTGGCGTATCATCCTTACGCAGGAACGCGTATCACTTGAATCCAGCGGCTGCTGAATGGTTGAGGTGCCATCAGCAAGCAGCGCACACACCAGCGCCCTGATAGTATGCGATTTGGAACCGGGAATAATTACCTGACCTTGTAATGTTGATGGATAAACTACAAAACGCATTGCTTACACATTCCACTTTATTTTTTATATAAATTATATTACTATGCACTATTAATTGCAGCAAAATACGCAATAGTAGATATACACTTTCACAGCCGGATGCAGCGTAGCGTATATATTATCAATTATTAAATCAATTTACCTAATAATCACGTTTTTGTGAGTGACAATTGAATCAATTACTCTAATTATTTGTCAACAGATTTTAAAGAATATTTTTGTATAATTTCGTTCCTTTCTTCTTCTGATAGTGATTTCATGTACATTTTCCATCCCGGACACCATGTAATATGCCACCTCCAGATTTTACCCAGCAGGGAACGTGGATTTTTGTCATAGTGTGCTCGGAATAAACATTTATCACATTTAACTGCTTTTGAAACTGGCATTAAGCTCCTCCCTTAATATCATAATTGTTTAATTTGCAACTACGCTTAATTGCTATCTATTAATGAATTACTTATAGGAAATAGTATATTTTTATTGATTATAATACAATCACAAAATATTCTGTATAATAAAACATAATTATCTGGAGTACTATAATGAATGGTAATCATATTGCATATCCTTCCAATCAGGGATACATCACCGTTCTTGACGGAATAGAACGAAAAACCCTTGTATATGGCAACAACACACTTATGACCGAATTCAGATTAAAAAAAGGAAAAACACTGCCACTGCATGCCCACCCACATGAGCAAACAGGCTATCTGGTAAAAGGGCATATACTGTTAATCATAGACGGTGAAAAATATGAAATGAAACCTGGTGGATGCTGGTCAATACCGGGGAATGCTGAACATGGTGCAGAAATACTTGAAGACTCTGTAGCAATTGAAGTTTTTTCACCAGTCAGGGAAGATTATATGCCATAAGCAACTCTGTAAATGTTTCCTTTTTTACACTATAGGCAAAAACTGCTTGTCTATATCATGCCTGCTACTACTAATGTATTCAATATGCCGATAATTATAACCAAAGCATAACACTATGGCACTACAGGATATTATAACTGCAATTGGCGGCACAGGCATACTCCTTTTAGGCATTGTCCTGATGTCCGAATCTATACAAAAACTAGCCGGCCCTCGTTTTAGGAAAATACTGTCGAACCTTACGGGTGGAAGGATGAAAGCGTTGCTCACTGGCATGCTGGTAACAACAATAATACAGGCATCCAGTGCTACTGCAATAGCTACTATTGGTTTTGTCAGTGCCGGTTTAATTACGATGTCTCAGGCACTGGCGGTGATTTATGGCGCCAATGTTGGTACTACAGCAACAGCATGGCTGGTAACATTTTTTGGCATTCAGTATAGCATAGGACAATTTTCACTTTTATTTGTTGCATGTGGTGTACTACTTAAAATTCTCTATGCCGACTACCGTTCAGATATTGGTTCGCTTTTAGCTGGTTTTGGATTGCTGTTTTTTGGCATCACAATAATGCGACAGGGCCTCTCACAATTGCCGCAATCAATTGACTTTGCTATTGTTACAGGCCATTCATTTTCTGACAGATTCATCCTTTTTTCAATTGGCTTTTTATTAACAATTCTGATGCAGTCTTCAAGCGCTGCAGTGGTGCTGGCATTGGTTACATTAAACAGCCACACTATTAATCTCTTTCAAGCACAGGTACTTGTTATAGGGATGAATGCGGGAAAATCTGTGCCCATCCTCTTTGCTGCGATTGGCGCAACACCTGACACAAAGCGCATTATCGTTGCCGATGTTCTTTTTAATACAGTGACTGCGTTGCTACTCTTTTTGGTATTACCGCAGCTATCGCCTTTACTATCTCTTTTATGTAATGCTATGAGGGCGACAGCTCCTGAAATTCAGCTTTCAGTATTTCATACACTGTTTAACATAATCGGCGTATTGCTGTTTTTTCCTTTCATTTCACCGTGTGTGCGTTTTTTAAAAACATTGTTTGCCGACGCAGCGCTCTATCTTACCCAGCATTTAGATGATGCAATTGCTAAAACACCGGCAATTGCTGTTGAAACTGCACGACGAACTGTTGTGGATATTGCACTGTTTATTATCCAGATACTTAAAGACATGTTACAACAAAACAGCAGCGATATCGTACGCAAACTTAAAAACGCTTCGCTTGCTCTTGAAGAAACAAAACACTTTATGAGCAAGGTTAAGACATCCTTACAGCAAAAACAACTGTATGATGAACACATCTCAGTACTTCATGCTATTGACCATTTAAACAGCATTATAGAAGCCTGCGAGGAAGCACATAATATAACTATTCTTAAAAACAGTAATAACTTTGTTGATATGAAATGGAATTTTAATAATGAACTCAATGAATCTGAAAAAGCATTGAGGTCAGCAAGTTCAATCGACAGTGTTGAAAAAATTCAGGAGTTATCGCAGTATTTAGCTAATGCACGCAAATTAGAACGAGTGGAAGTGCTTAAAAAAACTGCTGCAGGACTCCTGGATTCACATACGGCTCTGGATTACATTGAGGCTATCAGGTTTATCGACAGGCTTGGCTACCATATATGGCGTGTGGTACGCCACTGTATAGCACCCGGTAATAGCAATTATTAAAAAACATTTTTGTTAAGGAGCTGTCGCAAAAAACATTTTTTTTGACAGCCCCTGATTAAAAGTCTACACCACTATTTTCCTAAAAACCTATTTGGATATGCCCTTAAAACAATTTTCGATATGATTTTCAGAAAGCTTTTTGGTAAACAATGAAACAACTAATGTCACAATAAGTGATGTAGGGAATGAAATAAACATCGGGTCAACCATTGTCCATGGTGATGAAAGCAATGTGGGCTTACCAAACAGTACCTGACACAGGCCAATTGCTGTTGCCTCTTTCTCAAGTATAAAAACAAGCCAGAAGAATGCAACAGTAAACCCGGAAAGCATCCCGGCAACCACACCTGCTTTCGTAATTCGTTTTAAATAGAGCGCACTAATATATGCAGGCAAAAATGTTCCTGCACATAAACCAAAGAATATTGATGTGCCACGGGCAATGATGGCTTCCCCTTTTGAATATATTACAGGTAAAAAATACCCCAATATCAGGCTCACCATTATTGTTATACCAATTCCCATTTTATTAATAAACACACTTCGCTCTTCTGCTGCCTTTTTATCCTTAACTATCTGCATATAAAAGTCACGCCCAATTGCAGTACCCATTGCATGGAATTGCGAACTCAACGTCGACATGGCAGCTGCAAGGAGTGTCAGCATAAACAATACAGAAAACCAGTGTGGCATGGCCTGTTTCACAAATTGTGGAATAATATTTTCAACAACACCACCAGCAGCAACTATCGATAATGAGCCTTTTGTTGTTTCCTTATGAGGCACATCTTTGTGAAGGTCAATTTCATCACCTGGCTTTATGTCCTTATACTGTGTTTTAAATTTTTCTATATTCCTTTCATCAATTTTTACAATCTTTTTACCAGGACAGATTTCAAGAATAGATCCACTGATTTCACAGTATTTTACACCTTTTTCGTTTTTTGTAAACCAAACATTTGATAGCGCACCAGACGTAAACGCTACCCCCGTCATAAGTAATATAAATATTCCACCAATAGCAACAGCGCGGTTAAGTTCACGGTTGCTTTTAACCGTCATAAAGCGCACTACAAGCTGTGGCTGTGCTAAAACCCCAATACCAACACCCATAATGATGGTTGAAACAAGAGTCCACCACAAATCGGAACCCAGTGTAGGCATTGATGTCCATCCCATATGTCCTTTTGCAGCCAGTGGAGGAGGTGGAGCTAACTTTGTAAGTTCAGCATGTCCTTTAATGATGCCACCAACATCATAATAGGTAAATATAATGAGTGCCAGCATTCCTATTGCCATAATGCTCCCCTGGAATGCATCGGTATACATAACACCTTTTAAACCACCCATAATAACATATACTGCAACGATTAATGTAAAAAAGAACAATGCGGTTGTATAATCAATTGCAAACTGCTGCTCAATATATTTTGCAGCACCTATAAGCACAACTGCTGCATAGAGTGGCATAAAAAGAAATATTATAATGCCTGCAAACTTCTGGACAAATGGTGACTGGAAACGTCTCCCTAAAAATTCAGGAAACGTATGTGCATCTAAATGGTAGCCCATACGACGGGTACGTTTGCCAAAGAATATGAACGCAATAAAAATTCCCACAAAAATATTTAAAAATGTAAGGTATAACAGGCCCATTCCAAATACCCCAGCAGCACCGCCAAATCCTACTATAGCTGATGTACTGATAAATGTGGCTCCATACGATAATGCCATAACAAACGGATGCACCTGCCTGCCTGCAACCAGATAATCAGAAGCACCCTTAGTATGGCGATATCCCAGATACCCTAAAAAAGCAACAGTAGCTAAATAAGCAAATACCCAAAATATAGTCATAACGCACCCCTTCTCCTACAATGTTTTTTCTATTTCGGCTTCTTCTTCAGCCCAGCGTTTTGCCTCATCAGTATATGGCTCTTCGTCATCATTCCACTTTATAAAGCCATACACTGCACAAAGAATAGCACTTGTAATACACAGTAGATACGCCATGAATACCCACACATCACCTAAACCTAACATGCAAACCTCCTTACTACCATTACAGTTAAAATAAAATTACATATAATGTAATTAATTTGTTATGAGGAAAATTATAAAAAAAGTGGATATTATTATAGTATATTAACAAAACATGTCAAGTGTTAATTATTATCAGACTACTATTTTTATAATTTTATTTAGTATATGATAATTAATATATTATACTATAGTTTTTAAGAAACACTTCTGTATCTGTATATTTTCTTCAAACATTTTTCCGGCATAAGGATCAAAGTGTCCAGATGGCATATGAAAATCAACCTTCGATATCCTTTTTGCGGTTTTTGCTGCAAAAATGAGTGGGGACTATCTTATACATTTTATATCTCCTACTGGGTTAAGTCCTTATAATCAATATAATAACCAATCAATGCTACCTGCAATTGTAACAGAGTGAGTTTTTCCATTGCAATATTATTTTCAGTATTAATCAAATATTGTAAATCAAGGCGTGCCTGTTCATATTTTTTCCGTTCGGTCTGGCGCTGCGAAAATAAAGCCTGCAAATTTTTATTATGTGTCACTATAAGCTCTTTATATCCATACAGAGATTGAAGCAGCGCTTTCAACGACTTGTAATAACTGTTACGGGTACTTAAAAGGTTCTGTTCAAGTTCTTTAAGCGATAGCTCATATTCATCGAGCTGTGACTGCGCACTATGGTTACCTAACGGATAGCTAAATTCAAACCCAACTGAATAATCGGTATCAGGCAATTTGCTCAATGCTTCACGCTGCCTGTCACTGTAGTTTTTTCGCGTTGCAGAAAGTATTAAATTCATCTGCGGTAACTTGCTGTTGTCTGCCACATCCATGCTATAGTGTATTAAATCTATATTCTTTTTTACAATTATGTATGACCGCGTGAGTTCAAATGGTACCTCACTATACTCTGTAGCCAGTACACTATCAAACACATTTTTTAAATCACTATCTTCAGGTGATATGGTTGCATCAAAATAAAGTGAAAGTTCATCACCTATTGAATTATAGGTAATTTCATACTGTTTATACTGTGACTGATAGCTCAGAAGTGATGACAATGCCTTTTGCACATCATCGTTTTCTGCAAGCCCTGCACGTGCTTTCCTCTGTACAGAATCCACCAGCTCCTGTGAACTGGAAATACTTTCCTTCATAATTGCAAGAGCCTGTTTATATAAAAGCCAGTTGAAATATATCTTCTTATAGTAATTAAGCACCGATGTATCATCCTGTAATTGCTGTAGCTTCTGTATCTCTAATTTCATTTGCGCATTGTTTTTTTCATAACGGTCAATTATGCCAAATGCATTTTGCAAAAGAGGCTGTGTGATAGTTGCAGTAATTGAAGGGCTGTATTCATCAACGGAATATGCCTGTGGTGGTATGGTTAGATTGCCTTTTATAGATGAAGAATTATACTCCAACCCCAATGACACACGTGTACCGGTAGATGCTAGTATTTGCTCTATACCTGTATACCCATAATATGACTGCTTATAATCCGGTTCAAACAGGCTTTTTCCGGTTGTGTACATTTTTTGCCTTGCATACTGCCCTTTTGCAATGAGGTTGGTGTCATCTACACTTTTAGCTTTTTCAACCTGGTTATACGCTTTCTGCACCTGCAGAGCATTAATTTTAATTTCTGGCAATTTTTGTGCAATGACCGATATAAATTGTTCGTATGAAATGACATTGGTGTTTTCCTGTGCAAATGTTCTATGTGATAACAAAAAAGAATAACCTGCAAAAACTGCTGCAATGTATATTGCAATAATTATCATTGCTTTAATTATTTTACCTTTACTCATTGCTATCCTCTTCATCTTCTAAAAATTCATAGTATTAGGGGCCCACAGTTAATGAATATTTTTCCGTATCCTCATCATAGCCTTCATATGAACCACTGCTAACAGACTTCAATTCAACACTATCTTTCCACAACGATATCGTGACCGAAGCTTTTTCGTTTTCTTTATATGCATACACTTTAATGGAAGTTATTGCCTCACCTTCCACATCCAGCCCTTTTTCATAATAATAGTGGGTGTTGCCATATTCGTCTGTAAAATCCGCCTTACCCCCAAAGGAATCTTCATATTCCCCATTAATGTAATAATATCCATAAAAATTTGCATAATATGAATCAATGACAAGATAATACTGATACTCCTTTTCAGCATTACACGATATCAAAACAATTGTAATAAGCAGATAAGGGATTATTCTAAAATTATATATATCTCTACCCAATATTTTTCCATGATCAAAATATATTTACTGCATACATAAACCTCCTCTAAAAATGAGATTTATTTTTTACCTTCACCCCCTCCCCTGCTCAAATGCATTCAGCAATCATCTCATTAACTCATGAGGGAGTATTTTGTAAATTTCTCTCCTTAGCAAGGAGAGAAATTAAATGTGAGGTATGAGGGGCACATGATTATTACCCCTACTTCCTCTTATACTTCACATCAGAATCTATCACTCCATCCTTTAAATAAATCTCACGGTCGGCCAGGTGTGCATATTCATCATCATGAGTAATCAGGATAACGGTAGTGCCGTTCTTCTTATTAATCTCACGGAAGATGTTCATCACTATCTCACTATTGATGGAATCTAAATTGCCGGTAGGCTCATCAGCAAAGAGAATATCCGGATTCATAATAAGTGATCGGGCAACAGCAACACGCTGTCGCTCCCCACCTGACATCTGCGACGGCAACTTGTCCCTACAATGAGCTATCGCAAAATACTCTAAAAGATAGAGGGCATAATCCAGCTTTTCTTTATGCAGGTTTTTTTTCTTTGCAGGAAGCAGAATATTTTCAAGCCCTGTTAATTCAGACACCAGATAATGAAACTGAAACACAAATCCCATTTTAGTGTTTCTAAATTCATGTAAATCCTCCTGGGGCATACTGTGGATATTGCTCCCTAAAACAAACACTTTGCCGCTGTCGATCACATCAAGGCCACTCAATGAATAAAACAACGTGGATTTACCCGAACCTGATTTTCCGGTAATAGCCACAAACTCCCCCTTGTTAATAGCAAGGCTTATTGATTGCAGCGCAGTGAAATCTCCAAACCTTTTTACCACATTATGTGCTTCAATTGCCAGCATTACTCAGTTCTCCTGATAATTTCAATGGGCGACAGTTTGCCGGCATTCTTTGCTGGAAGAAAACTTGCCAGAAGTGAAGAGGTAACCACCAGCAGAAATCCCCATACGTAGATTGACACATCCCATGCAACCATCATGGGCCTTCCTGGCAATTGTATTGTCTGTATATAACTGCAGGCAGCATATCCAATAATAAGCCCAATAATTCCACCTGCTATACTGATAAATGCACCCTGCAATAAGAATAGCAGTACTGTATCACCGCTGGTGTACCCAATAGACCGCAAGATTGCAATTTCACGCTGTTTTTGATGGACCATCATGTTCAACACATTGTATATGCCAAAAGAGACCACTAGAATAAAGGTAAACATTGTTATCTGGCGAATAAGTGACTGCTGCTTTGTCATACTCAAAAAATTGACATTGACCTGATCCCAGCTTTCAACTTTATCAAAGCTGTATTGTGATAGCTCCTGCGCATACTGTGCTGCCTTATTTGCATCTGTTGTTTTCACCACTATCTTCGTGATTTTTCCCTGGCTTTCTAAAATATTCTGCACAGTGGTAATGGAGCCAAGTATTAGGGATTCATCATTGCGCCTGTCACCTGAAGAATAAATCCCAACTACTTTGACGGGATACACATTCCCATTGGGATTAATGATATTAATAGTATCATTAACTTTTGCTCCTAAAAACTTCAAAAGCTCCACACCCACGATAACCATATTATTGCCACTTGCAAGCATCTGCAATTTCCCTTCAATAATATCCCCTGCAATATTTGTTACCTTTGGTTCAGTAAAAGGATCAATTCCTCTCAGTGACACGGACCGTGAAAACGAACCCCGGCTACAGGTGGTTGTTGCTTCTATACGCCGTGTGCTTGCAACAACGTAGGGAAGCATTTCTAAGCGTTTTTGCCAGTACCACGCGCTCTGCAGATAATCATGTGAGCGTTTACCCGAAGGCTCTGTTATCCACCAGATATACTTACCCTTAAAGAATACACCTGTAAGAGATTCAGGTGTAATGTAATCCTCCCGGCTCCGTATGGTTATGTGACCATTATTTTCTATAAGGCGCTCTTTTAAAAAATTCTGAAAACCGGTTTGTATTGACGTAAACACAATATAGCCACCACACCCAAACACTACACCAATAAGCATAAGCAATGACTGCAATTTCCGTGAAAAGATATATCTTAACGCCAGTTCAAACATAGCCTCTACCTCACAATAATGTTGTCGCTGGCCTTCACGTCACCTTCAATAACTTCAGCCCAACCATCTTTATAGTTGCGCGTTGTTACCTCCACCTTTCTTTTTATTCCATTTTTTATCACATACAGCATGCTATTTTTCACAGCACCCTGTGGTACAAGCAGTGCGTTTTCCTTTTCTCTCACCACTATTGCCACATCACAAGTCATATAGGGAAGAACTCCAGCAGGGAATGTATCAACATCAACTGTCACCACAAATTCCCCATCTGACGGGTAAATGCGGCTCACATATCCGGTAATGTCAGTATTGCGTAAATTCTCAAAGCTAACTTTTGCTTTCTGTTTCTTCTTTATACGTATAATGGATTCCTGATCAAGTGAAAGGCGTACATACATATGAGTGGAATCAACAATTGTCATAATAGAGTTTTGCGCAGTAACTATCTCACTTTCTTTACCGTTAAGTTTGGCGATAGTTCCTGTAAATGGTGCTTTCAGTAGTATGCCACCATCAAGCTGCACCAGAGGGTTGCCTGCACTCACCGTATCACCTTCCCACACAAAGAGGCGCTCAATCTTTGTATTCATCCCCACACGAAGGTTGTACTCTTTGTAAGGTGTGACAATCCCCAGCGCATACACAGCTTCCACAACCGGTGCTACTTTTGGCTTTACAGTTGTGCCGTTGCGGGAGCATATAAGCCCACCACCTAATGCAATAAGAAGTAGCAAAATGCCAATCAGAATGTAGTGTCGCTTCATTATACTATCCCTCTATCTATTACATGCATACAGCAACATTTTTAAAATAACTATATATGTTGTATCAACCCTCAACACACTGATTTTTTCTTTTTAAATTTCACCTAGAGAACACTGAGAACACAAAGATAAGGAGTTCACAGATTTATACCCATTCTCACATTCTTCGGTAACACTAAAAATTTATATAAAACCTGTTTGATCTCATGAAAATAACACCAGGTAAAATGATTTTTGACGCTATCTTGCTTTAGACCTCTCATGCGTTTACTACGTTCCAAATAAAAATAATGATTGCGAAATCGCAAGTATGCAAATACAATTTTTATAAAACAAAATGTTAAACCAGAGGTGTATTATGTCATTATATCATCGATTAACTTTATCTGCGGGCATACTTCTCATAATTTCTGGTTGTACACATCTGACACAGTTAATAGTCTATCAGCATCATGGGCATGTTATTGCTGCATCATTATTTGGGCTTGCCTATCTTTTAATAGGCATACTACTGGTCATTGAAAAACAATGGGCATTATGGATTGCTGCACTGCTGCCTTTGATTGGTGGGATCCTGGGTATACTTCGATTTATATTTATGCATGCAAATCCGTTCAGCTTTTTTCATGTGTTGCTGGATAGTATAATTGTGCCATTTTGTTTATATGTTCTTATTAAGAGGAAAGAGCAAAAGCGATAGCTTTAGAGGAATAAAAAAATTGCCCAAGGCCGGACTTGAACCGGCACGGACTTGAAAGTCCAAGGGATTTTAAGTCCCTTGTGTCTACCTGTTCCACCACTTGGGCAATTAGGCGCCGAGCGGATTCGAACCGCTGAATAAAGGTTTTGCAGACCTC
>FMSI01025057.1_pt1 | contig 16372 bp, 15 predicted proteins | sample 1504471 | NCBI WGS metagenome assembly FMSI01 (sample SAMEA4475357, study PRJEB15587) | soil metagenome | biome: Soil; feature: Field | place: India | collected 2015-03-11 | depth 0 m
CCCGTCGTTTCCGCCACCACGCGCGTTACCGCCGCAGCCGCAACGCCACAACACATGGTAGGGGTGGCGTGTTTTGCGGCAGTCATGCTGCCGCGTGCGGGCGGGACGTGCGAAGAAATGCCTCGCGTGGGTGAGCTTATGTGTCTTCGGCGTCGACTGGTTCGAGCGACGCAGGGAGTTCCAGCAAGGCGCTGGCTTCCTCTTCTGGAAGTTCCTCGACCGCACGAAGTCGCCGCTCCATGGCGCGGGTGCGTACGCCGGTTTCCTCGATCGTGCGGGTGGCTGTGTTGAGTTGGCGCTTGACCTTGGCCAGCACCTGCCCGAACTTGCCGAACTCTGTCTTCACGGCACCCAGCACCTTCCACACTTCTGCAGCTCGTTGTTCGATGGCCAGAGTGCGAAATCCCATGCGCAGGCTGCTGAGGATGGCGGCCAACGTCGTCGGCCCAGCAACCACGATGCGATACTCTTGGAGCAGTTGTTCCACCAGAGCAGGTTGTCGCAACACCTCCGCGTACAAGCCTTCAGTGGCCAAGAACATGATGGCAAAGTCGGTGGTGTGGGGAGGGTCAATGTATTTGTCGCGAATGTCCCTAGCTGCAATGCGGACCGCGCGCGCCAGCTCGTCTTGCGCTTGTTGCACGGCGTCGGGGTCACCCTTTTCTGCGGCTTCCTGCAGTCGTAAGTAGCCCTCCTGAGGGAATTTCGAGTCGATGGGCAGCCAGACCACAGTGTTCGGTTCGTCCTTTGGTCCGGGTAAGCGAATGGCGTACTCGACGACCTCGGCAGAGTCACCTTTGATCCGCACGTTCCGCTCGAACTGGCGCCGATCGAGAATTTGCTCGAGGATGGCCCCCAGTTGCACTTCTGCCCAGGTTCCGCGCACCTTGACGTTCGACAGAACGCGTTTCAGCTCGCCCACGCCGTTGGCTAAGGTTTGCATCTCCCCGAGCCCGCGGTGAACCACTTCGAGCCGCTCGCTGACGAGCTTGAACGACTCGCCCAGCCGCTTTTCCAACGTGTCGTGCAACTTCTCGTCGACCGTTTTGCGCATTTCCTCGAGCTTGCGTTCGTTCCCCTCCTGCAATTCTTTGATGCGTTGGTCGAAGGTGGCGCGAATGCGGTCGAGTGCCCCCTGGTTCGAGTCGCTCAGTTCCTTGAGCTGCTTCGTCATTGCTTCGAGCTGCACGCGCTGCGCCGTGCCCAGGTCGTTCAGGGTTTTGGCGACGTTTTCGCTGACCGCCTTGAGTCCATCGGAAACTTCTTGGCGCATGGCGCCCACTCGCTTTTCATTGCCTTCTTGGAACTCGCGCATCCGTTCGTCGAACGTGGCACGGATGCGCTCGAGCGTGGCTTGGTTCGAATCGGTGAGTTCTTTGAGTTGCTTACCGATGGTGTCGAGCTGCGCTTTCTGCACGTTGGCAAGCTCGTCGAGCGTTTTCGCAATTCGGTCGCTCATCGCACGGAGCCCGTCGGACACTTCGGCCCGCATCTCGCCAATTTTTTGTTCGTTCCCCTCGCGTAGCTCTTTCACGCGGGCATCGACCGTAGCGCGAATGTGTTCGAGGGCCCCTTGGTTTGCTTCGGCCAGTTGTCGCAGGGAGTTTGTCACCGTTTCGAACTGGGTGGTTTGCGTTTTGCTGACAGCGTCGATGGTTCCGCGCAGGATATCGAGCGAAGATTTGAGGCCCGTTTGGACTTCTTCGCGTAACTCGCGCGCCGCGTTTCGCTGCTCTTCTCGCCCAGCGCGCAGTTCCTCGCGAACGGTTTGGTCCACTCCCCCACCACGACGGCCCAACCGGAGGAGAACGAGAAGCATCAACAATCCGTTGATCAACCCGATGGCGCCAATCGCCAACAGCAGGATACTTGTCTTTGCCATTTCCCCAACCCAGGCCTCCCCAGTAAACCTTTTTGCTGGTGGCGTCTACTGAGCCGGCGCTGCGGCTTGCAGAGTAGCACCGGGGCTATCGCTCGATGGCGCTACCTCCTGCCCAAGTGCACGCGGATCGGTGCTCTGGCTCCCCACCGCGGCTAGCTCGAGGGGGAGCAGCCATTCAGGGCTGCGTTGACGCCCTGGATGACCTCGTCCACCGTCACCTCCCCGTTGCCGTCGCCGTCAGCAGTGCGGCAGGACTCCACGGGGAGAGCACCCAACAGAATGTTGACTGCTGTGACGATTTCACTCACGTCAACGGCGCCGTCGCCGTTACAGTCGTTGGGGCACTGGGCCGGAGAACGGAATACGGTCACCGTGAGCTGTGCTGGCCCGGCCCCAGCGATGCGGCGAAGTGAAACGGTCCACGTACCAGCTTGCGGCCGTTGCACGCGGCAGGCTCCCCAGTTCTCTCGCCGCTCGTCGCTGCACACCCACTGGGTAGTGCTGCCAGCGCCGTGCCCAACGAAGAGATCGAAATCGTTGTCGGTGTTGAAAAAGTCCGACTCGCTTCCCGTCTGGCCATTGAACGTGACTCGAAGCTCGGCCGCACCAGTGGGCAAATCGATTTGCTCCTGGAATTCCGGGGAGCGAGAGTCGAGGCTGACCGAGTAAGTGCGCGTCAACGTTCGCCCGTCGCCGAGTAATCCGGTTGCACCGCAAGCGACACCGACGTCTGAAGCCATGGTCTGTATCCAGCCTCGAATCAGGGGAGCCGCGGTGGCAAACGACTCGTCGGGCGCTTGGCAGTCGGCAGTCGATCCGCCGGAAACCACGCCTGCAAGCCGCTCGGCGTTGCCCTCGGTTGCCAAAACAGCACCCCCGGAATCGCCCGCACAGGTGTTGGAGCCAGTGCCGGTGAACGTCCAGCACACGTGAAGGTCGCCAGGAACATCTCGAGGGCAAGGACCGAACACCACAGGACCCTCGCGTTTAATGCCGGTGTCGTCCGGGGCCCGGAAGCCGCTGCGCGTGACGCCGTAACCGACCACCCGACCAGCACTGCCAGCGCTTGGTTTCGTGGCCGCGAGTTCCAATGGGGGCACACCGTCGGCTGGCTCTGCCAACTGCAACACGCTCACATCGTATCCAGCTCCGAACCGATAGTTGGGGTGAACGCTAACGCTTTCGACCCCCAAGACTCCGACGTGCGGAAGGAAGACGGAAATGAACATTGGGTACGTGATCCCCTGGTTCCAGCAGTCTTGGTATGTGTTCGCATCTTCCGGGCAAACGCAATGAGCAGCGGTCACGACAGTCCGGCAGCCCACCAAGCTTCCGGAACAGAAACCGACCAACTCGCTGTGCGCGGCATCGGAATAAAACGCGATCATCGCGACTGCGGGATACCCATCGGTGGACGACCCATTGACGATGCGGGGCACGACACTTCCGAGGGCAGAATTGGCGATGAGGCTTATGGCTGCTGCAACGGCACCAAACGAACGCTTGCACATCGAAGCGAGTAACTTGCAGGAGAGAAGCAGCAAAGTCGAGAGATGTTTTGTTGGCATTCTGGAAGAGGAGGCGAAGGGGAGCATTAAACGCACTAGGATCCTCGAGTAGGCTGGGTACAAAGCAGTCGGCAGGCCTGATCTCCACGGTGGCCGCACTTCCGGCTTACTTGTCCGCGCTCGCCCGCGGTATTGGGGCAACCGTCACCGCTCGAAAGCTCCCCGCCCAAGGAGATCGGCTTGCGATCGATGGGCCCGGAACGCAATGTGCAGTGACGGCGGTCATGTGTTCGAAAGCGCGTAGGGAAGACGCGCAAAAATATAGTTTCCTGCCTCCGGGCGGTTGAGGGATGCCGCGCGTCGAACGAATCATTGACCGCGGCGCGAAATTTGTGCGGTCCGAGCACTGTGGCCAAGGGGTGCCATCCGCTGTTCGCAGCTTGCATGGCCCGTGTTCGTGCGGCACAACCGTTCTCGATGAGAGCGAACCACCGGATAGGCGCTACGAACGGCACTGGTCGCGTTGGTTTTGGGCTCACCATGGTTTTTGTGTGCAGTGCGCTTTTCCTCCTGCCACAGTGCGCACCGGCACTGCAGGGGTGGGGATATCTGGTGGAACGCTTAGTGCGGGATGGCGAGCCGCGAGCTGAGGTCGAGCGTATTTTCTCCGACCCGCGGATGCCGCCGTTCGATGGGCTCAAGTTCTCACCCGAGCCCAAGCCCGAATCTCCCACCTTGTATCGGGGCTTTCTCGCTCCACGCAGTGTGGCACAAGCTCGCGCTTGCTTGAGAAACTATCGCGCTGAAATCGCGCGCGCGGAACGGGCCACTGGCGTGCCGGGAACTTTGCTCGCTTCATTGCTGCACGTGGAGAGCCGCTGTGGCCAAAACACCGGGCGGCATCGGGTTTTGTTCCGTTTGGCTCGGTTGGCGATGGCGGGCGAGCCCAACAACTTACGCTGGAACATCGACTCTTGGCTCGATGGCGGTTGGCCAGAGCCGGCGGCGCTTCGGGAGAAGTTTTCTTTGCGGGCCCGATACCTCGAAGACACGTTTTATCCCGAAGTGCGTGCAGCGCTGGAGCTAGCGCGTCGCTGGAGGGTAGACCCTTTGGAGCTCCGCGGTTCCTCGGCTGGAGCCCTCGGGTGGCCGCAATTTCTACCTTCGAGCGTGCTGCGATTTGCCCGCGATGCGGACAACGATGGGCTCGTGAATTTGTCGAGCCCTGCCGATGCGGCCATGTCCGCCGCCGAATATTTGAGGTCCCATGGGTGGGCGCCGCGGGCCACGAGCCAACAACAACGGCAGGCACTGTGGAGTTACAACCCATCGGCGGCCTACGTGAACACGTTGCTCGCCCTCCATCGGCGTTTGCAGCCCAACGCGCTGTCGTCCCCCCGGAAAGAATCGGGCACCGTGAGCAGCGGCTCCCGTCGGAGTAACCGCAGGGAGTCGTCGCCCGGTGCACACCGAAAGTTGGCACGGCGGTAAGCCAAAGAAGGAATGATTGTTGGGGTCGACTTCGGCGCGCGACTCAGTGGCACTACGGTGTTGTGTTTCGACGAAGGGCCCGGCTTGCAACTGGTGCGCGTAGCGAAACGGCAAGACGCCGATGCGTACTTGGAAAGGTTTGTCGTCACGCGTGCGCCTAGCGCCCTCTATATCGATGCGCCGTTGAGTTTACCCGCGGCGTATTGTGGCCGAGGTCAGGACTTCTTTTACCGTGCGTGCGACCGCGCGGTGGCAGCGATGTCGCCGATGTTTTTAGGAGGGCTTACAGCGAGGGCGGTTAGCCTCAAGTATCGCCTCGCTCCAACGCCGGTTTACGAAGTGTATCCCCGGGCCGCGGCGCGAGCGCTGGAAGAACAAGGTGTCGAAGGGTACCGCGAGGCCTCGCCCACTCAGTATTTCCGATGCCTTGCTGCCAAGCTGCCGCGGCCAGCCCTGACTGAGGCCGAATCGTGGCACGAGGTTGACGCCGTTTTGGCGTGGTGGAGTGGGTGGCGGCACGCTCACGGGGAGGCACGTTGCTTTGGCGACCCATCCGAAGGTTTGATTTGGGTGTAAGCGGAGGTTGCCGGTGTTGTTGCCGCCTCGGGCGGGCCTGTTGCCACGGGAAAAGCCCGTGGGAACAGACCCCTCATGACCCGCTCGCTTGATTGGCGTGCGTCGTATCGTCCCGACCAGGTCGGCAGCCTTGGACTCGGTCAGGGCTAAGAGGGAACGAAGCGGATCCCGGCGAGCCGAACCACCCAAGGGTGTGCTTCGCCGTTGTCGGAAGGCAGACTCTAGCGTTTGCGACGGGCTTTTGCTGGCCGTGCCGGCTTTGCTGCTGCCTTGATGGCCTTGGCCGCAGCGCGGGCATCGTCGGCAGTGCGAAAGCCAAAAACGGCGGAGAATTTCCGTCCCACAGATTGCGCCACAATGAACTCGATGTTCACACCGGCGCTAGCGATGCCCTTGGCCATGGCCGCGCCAAGACCGGGCCGGTCGTCTCCTTCAACGAGAAGAGCGCTCACCTGTGCTGGCCCAAGCCCGACTTGCGAGGCTGCCGCGGTACTTTTCTTGCCGCTAACCGGGAACACCTCGATGGCCGCGCGACCAGTGTCGCCCAAGGCGTAGCCCATGACCACGCGCAGGTTTGCCCCACTGGCCGCAAGCGGTTCCAGCACTTCAGCTAAAACCCCCGGAGCATTTTGTGTCTCCTTACGCCACAAACTGATTGGTTTCACCGTGACGGCCATAGGCTGTACCTCCTAAACTTGTTTTTATGCGCCGTTCGGCAAAAAAACTCAACGTCCTCAGTCTATCGTAAGGCGAACCCCAGTACTTGTTCGAGCTCAGCTAGGGCGGAGGTGGGCTCTTCTACTTTGATCGTGGTCATGCCGAGAGCACGGGCCACCTTGAGGTTACGCCCAATGTCGTCGAGGAAGACGGCCTCCGCGGGCGTGACCGCGAGTCGTTCACAGGCGTGGAGGTAAATCCGTGGATCGGGCTTGCGTAGGCCGGTCCGCGCTGACTCGACAAACACGTCAAAGAGCTGCTCCAATGCATTGCTTCGGTCGCCGTCGTCGAGCCAGTTGTTGGTGATGGCGCCGGTTCGGAGCCCCGCGGTTCGGATTCGCTCGATTGCGCGGATCATCTCCGGCCGCGGCACCGTAGATGCCTGAACCGCTCGCATCAGCGCGGCAGCATCGATGCTTTGCCCGGCCTGGCGGCATTCGTCCTCGAAGACAGGGAGAAACTGTTGCAAACTCAACTCCCCGCGCTCCAGCCGAGCCCAAGCGCCCTCGTGGCCGCTTTCCGCAATGTGTTGGTTGATCCATCCCGTGGGCAAGCCATGCGCCCGTTCGAAGGCGGCAATGGCGTGCAAGGGCGAGCCAACGACCACCCCACCAATGTCGAAGATAACAGCCCGAAACGGCATCGTGTGGCGTTGCTAGCGTGCCGGAGGAAGAGACGCCACCGAGTGGCGGGTGGCGAGTAGCGAGTGGCGAGTGGAGGCGAGGATTTGCTGCTCGCTGATTCTGGCGGCTTTGACGTCGCGCTGGGCAACCCGCCGTGGGCTTAACGGCGCGATCGAGGCTGGAACAACGAAAGCTGCCGTACCGGGGCAAAGGACCTGCGATGTAAGGGGCAAGGACCGTAACGGGCCAAAGCACGCAAGTGTTCGGGTGTGCCGTAACCCATGTTGCGATCGAAGCCATATTGGGGGTAGTGCTCGTGCCACTGGCACATCAGGCGGTCGCGCGTGACCTTGGCCACGATGCTGGCGGCCGCCACTGCGTAACTTTTGGCATCGCCGTCCACGATCGGCGTTTGCGGGATGTCGATCTCGGGAATGGTGCGTGCATCCACGATAAGGTGGTCCGGCCGAAACGGCAGTGCTGCCACCGCCCGGCGCATCGCCTCGAGGGCAGCACGCAGAACGTTGAGCCGGTCAACTTCTTCCGCTTCGACAACCCCGAGGCCAATTGCCAGAGCGGTTTCCTCGAGCGAACGGGCAAGCCGCTCACGCTGTTGTGGGGAGAGCTTCTTGGAATCGTCGATGCCTTCCACGTCGATGTCCGGAGGAATCACCACGACGGCTGCCACCAAAGGACCTGCCAGAGGTCCTACGCCAACCTCGTCGCACCCACCAACGAGCTTGAGCCCTTCGGCCCAAAGGCGGCTTTCTAGCTGCAATAGCTCATGCATCCTGCGCCTTTGCCGCTCCGCCCGCGCCACGGGGGCGGTTTAATCACAAGCCCGAGTTCGAATCCAGAAGAGAGTCGGGGCGAGCCGCGGCTTTTCTCCCTGCAAAACGGCTTCGGAAATAAATGACGCACTGACTAGCCGCAGCACCGAGGGCGTCGATGGCACTGTCCCAAAGCGATGCGGTGCGGCTAACGACAAAGGCCTGGTGCAGCTCGTCGAGCAAGGCCCAGGTACCAGACAAGGCGAGAGCGTGCATGCTCCAAGTCCAGCGCCACCGCGGCGGGCGTCCCCGCCGAGTAGCCCAGAAGATCAGTGCTCCGAGAACGAAAAACTCGAGAAAATGGGCGGTTTTGCGGATAACGGTGTGCGCGGTGACGAAGCCGCTAGGTGTCAGGCCGGGGAAAAGCCAGCGGAGCACCGGGTCGATGTAGCGATGAGTGTTTTGGGCAGAGAACGGATCCGTGGACAGCGCCGAGATGCATGCCATCCACAGCGCAACCACCGACCAGTATCCCAATGCGTGGAACCAGTGGTAAACGGCGTGAGGTGTCAATGGTGGTTGCCGATCGTTAAGAGGCGCGTGCATTGGGCGACGGGTAACTTCGATGGATCAGCGCGTGTGGGCATTCCTGGCAGGTGTCGTGACGGCTCTCATCTTGGCTGCACTACTGTGGCTAGTCAGTTGGCTTAGGGCAAGCCCGGCCCCTCGCGTCCCCGTGGCCGCGGCTCCGGGCGTGGTCACGCCAACGACGACGCCGTCGCCCACGGCGGTGACTGTGGCTGCGGCACCCCAAGGTTACCGGCTTGCGGGGGGAGCGGAAAATGCCGGGCAGTTGTACGCGGGGGTCGAACAGCCCGACGGCCGCCACGGCTTGTTTCGGCAGGGCGAGGATGTGCCTGGCCTGGGCACCGTTGTGCGGGTTGGAGGGGAAAGGGCGGTTTTTCGAACTTCCGCCGGTGAACTGACCCTATGGGTTGCCCCTGCCGCCACGCCCACGCGCACGCCGACAACCCGGAAACCCACTCCTACGCCGCGGGCGCCGAGCGTTCGTTCTCCGGCCGCGTTAACTCCAAGATCAAACGCTTCAGCCGTTCCGGATCGACCGGCTTCTTGAACAGCACGCCTTGTAGACCTTGCAAGCGGCTGCGTTTGATGACGTGGTCGCGGTCGTAATAGTAGCCCGTCATCAAAATGACCGGCGTGGAGCCTCGGCGCCGTACTTCCATGTAAAGGTCGTACCCGTCGAGATCGGGCATCACGACGTCGCTGATCACGATATCCACGGGAGTGACGTCGAGCACCCGTAGCGCGTCGATTCCATCGTGGGCCTCGATGACTTCGCAGCCCTCCTCCCGCAAGAGATCGCGCAACGAGTGGCAAACACCGACATCGTCGTCCACGACCAACACCCGTAGCCCCTTGAGGGGCGAGGGCGTTTTCGCTCGCTTTTTTTCCGCGCTTTCGAGGTCGGTCATTTGCACGCCCGCATGGTATTCGCGGGTTTGGTATGTCTCTCCCTGAGCCAGTTCCGCCAGGCGGTTGACCGCATGCTGAATTTTGGCCACCTCGCGGCGGACCGCCTCGATCCGTTCCTCTTCGACAAGGGCGCGCTCATCCGAAGCCACTTCGCGCACGAAGCGATCCAGGAGTTCTATTTGGTTGACGATCGCTTCCAACGGGTTGTTGATTTCGTGACAAACCGCTACCGCCACCTCACCCAAGGTGGCCAAGCGATCTTTCCGGCGAATTTCCCGTAAGTCCTTGGCAAATCCGATCGACCCAATTTCGAACCCGGCCTCGTCGCATAGAATCGAACCAGAGATTGCTACCGGGATGTGCTCGCCTAAGCGGTCGACAAAAGTCGTTTCGAAATTCTTGAGTTTCCCAGGCCCCCCGTGCTCGTCGCTGCGCATGGCCGCCATGACCCGCCGCGCCTCCGCCATCGAAGGGTACACCTTGGTTACCTTCTCCCCCAAGATCTCGGCCGCGGTGTAACCCAGAACTTTTTCCGCCCCGTCGTTGTAAAAGACGATGGTGCCGCTGCGATCGACCGCGATCACGATATCGGGCGAATTCTCGATCAACTGTTCGAGGTAGTGGGGAGGGAACCTCGGAGGGCGTGAATCTGTGGCCATGGAAAATACACTACCTTTAAGACTCTCGTGCGGGGGCTGCAAACTCCGCTGGCCGAATCCAAGATTCGCTTTTCCCGGGCGGAATGGGCACTCGCTGGCGCTGTTTGCGAGCCAATCGCCGCAAAACTTTCATGGAGTTTTCGAACTCGCTCATGGGGCGTGTGGTCACCAAGCCTTCCCGTTCGAGCGTAGAGAACACCTCCTCGCCCAAGGTGGTACGAATGATGGTGATCGTCCAACCTGTGGCACCGACTCCGCCGCAAGAGATGTCGGCGAGCTCCGCAGAGAAATCCGCACAGTGATGGCACTCTGGGCGCGCGGTCTCTTGCGCAGCCCGCAACGGGTACTCCACGAGTTCGCCGCTTTTCTTGAAGATTTGGATTTTCCCTTTCACGTTGAACTGCCGCACTTCCGAAAGTGGGATGCGCAGTTTGCCTTCGATCGTTTCGTGCATGAGCTCGCGAAAATCGAACACCTCGCTGCATAGAAGGCCTATGGCTAGGGCCACTCGCTCGCCGAACCCTTTGAGGAAGTGGCGCTGTTTTTCGATGATTTTTTCCTTCTTCCGGCCATTGTCGAGGAAGCTGGGGTCGACGAGCTGCATTTTCCGTACCGGCGTGACTTGGCAGGGCACACCGACAAAGGCCACCCGCTCAAGCCCCATTTTTTCGGCATCTGCCAACGCAAGGTTATTCGGACAGTAGGTGTACCACGAACTCGCTGCCGCCACCGCCTCTTCGGGCGTGGTAATCGCCTTGGGATAAGGCTGGCAGGGCTTCGTGGCGTCGGTGGCGGACACGACGGCACCGTCGAAGCGGCCCGAGCGTAAGCCCCACACCAGAATGGTGGTGACCACACCGCCATCTTCGCAACGCTCGAGAACCTCTGGCAAAGTGCTGCGGGCAGCCACGATCCGCCGATACGGCCCGAACACGTCGCGATAGGGCACGTTCTCGTCAGCAAAGAATTTTGGAATTAGATGGTGTTCTCGGTCGCCGAGTCGCGGACACACCTGCGCGCAGCAGTCGCACCCAATGCCTTCGCTGATCCCACAGTAATCGAACGGCAAGGTTGCTTTGGCCACTTGCTTGGGCTTGCCATCGATGTAGTCGATCACGTTGTGGGGGCAAACCAAGACGCAACTGCCACACTCGCAGCAACTGCCGTACGCCACCACTTCGTTCATCATTTGTTTGAATGTCGGGTGCATGTGAAGCGAACTTCGCTTACCCCTGGCCACAAGTCCAGTCAACGAAGTTCCAGCGAGAGATGGGCCCTTCCAAAGGTTCTGTTTGCCACGTGTTCCAGGGAGGCCGCGTCGTGCGCCAAGACAACGTTCCCTCGGCCGAGATCGCGAATTCGATGGCGCCATCCCAGTCGGTCCGGAGAATCGTACTCCCCGTGGCCGCGTACCGGCGCACGACCTCCGCGTGGGGAAAACGAAAACGGTTGTGCCAACCAGCGGAAACTACGGCAAACCGCGGGCGAAAGGCGGAAACAAATGCGGGGGAACTCGAGGTGCGACTTCCATGGTGGGGAACTAGGAGGATGTCTACCGGTCCCATGGTTGCGAAGTCGAGCAAGCTTCGTTCTTGTTCCGCTTCGATATCCCCGGGGAGCAGCACCGTTCGACCAGCGTACTCTAGCAACAACACGAGCGAGGCGTGGTTGGGATTTTTCGGACTAGACGGACGAACCGGGTGCCACACGGAAAGCCGCACCCCGCCCATGCAGCGTTCCGCACCTCGATAGAGGGCGACGGGCATAATCCCGTGCAACCGAAGTGTCCGGCGCAGGCGCTCGTAGTGGAATCCCCGGGCTGACTCGCCATTGTGGTAGAAGGAAGACGGTTGGAACATCGGCACCAACGAGGCAAGCCCACCAAAATGATCGAATTGCGGGTGGGTGAGGAAAATGCCATCGAGTCTGCGCGCTCCCTGCCGCCACAATGCTGGGGCAATCACGCGCGCTCCTAAGTCGAAGCTACCATCCCCTAAGCCGCCACCATCCACGAGCCAGTGCGTTCGGTCTGGGAACTCGAGATGAACGGCGCTCGCTTGCCCCACACTCAACACTCGGATTGTCAAGACTTCGGATCGAAAGGCCACTCCTGTGCGAAGGAAAAAACCGGCGAGTGCCAAGACGGCGGCAGCACCGACACAGGTGGCACGAACCCGACCCCGGGTGTGAGCCAGGGCCCAAAGCACGAGGAAGGACGAGAACAGTTGCGTCCAGTGCAGCACGACTCCTCGAACCGCCGCCCACGGTAAGCCATGGAACTGTTTCAGGAGGAAGCAGCCCCAGTCCACAACCTGCCCGGCTACGTAAGCTAAGGCATGGGCAAGCGGCTGAGCCCACGGCTCGGTAAAGGCAACGGCGAGACCGAGCAAAACTGCCAGCGACCCCAGAATAGGCACGAGGCACACGTTCGCGATCGGCGCGATGAACGACACGTGATAAAAATGCCATGCCGTCAGTGGCGCCGTTGCCGCAACCGCCGCGATCGAGAGCCAAAGAGAGGCGGCGATGTAGCGGGCCGCGGCCAAAGCCCACATACGTCCCCTTGCTTGCCAAGAACTTGTTTCTCCCGGGCTGGGAGCGGGCCACCATGTCTGGAAGGCTGGCGCTGCGACCGCTAGTGCCCACACCGCAGCAAAGCTCAACTGGAAAGAAACATCCACGGTCACCCCGGGTGAGCCTAACACCACGAGGATCGCTGCCACGGCCAGAACGTTCAGGAAGTGCGCCTCGCGGTTGCTGAGCAACCCACCGACGAATACCGCTAGCATCAAAAGCGCGCGACGTGTGGCCACGCTGTCGCCCGCAATGGCCGCATACAGCGTGACCGGCAGCAACGAAAAGGCGGCTGCGACCTTTGGCACCACCAGGTGCAGCAGCATCGTCTCGCTTCGCGAGAGGACAAAGCGAGCGGCCGCGTACCCAGCTCCAGCTACCAGAGCCACGTGCATACCCGAGATCGACAACACGTGTCCGACGCCTGCCTGGCTGAAGGCTTCTCGCAGCTCCGGCGGAATCATGCTTTGATCCCCCACCACGAGGGCTTGCAACACGGCTGCAGCCGGCGGAGAGGCATGCTTGCGGAACAACGCAGCCACCCTGAGACGCCAATCTGCCAGAGCCACAACCGGATCGCTGCTCCAGCTCGGTAGCTGTTCCCAGTTGTGGTCGCTTTCGGAAGATGCAGTAACGTAAACCCCTTGTCGGGCCAGGTAAGCCACGTAGTCGAACTCGCCGCGATTGCCGAAGTTTCGCGGCCGCCGCAGTTTGAGAAACGCGCGAAACTTGCTTCCCGCCGGCCACGTGCGTTCGCAGCGGTAAACGACAACACGGAGGCGACCTTGTGCCGACTGCCAAACGCCGCGCCGCCGAATGCGAAGCACGTCGGCAACGAAAGAACACTTTTCCCCGGGCGCAAGATTACCAGCCTTGACCTTTGCCTCCACCTCGTACGATTCGGGCAGTGGCAAGGCCGCCACGTGTTCGGGCGGAAACTGCCGCGGCGCATACACCTCATTGGCTCGGGCAAACCCCACCAGAAACGCAGCCACGGTGAGTGCCAGCCAAGGGAACGGGGGCGGGGCTCGCGATAGTACGAACAAACTCGTTGCTGCACTCAGCAGCGCCCACCGCGGCAACGTGCAGGGAGCCACGTACGCTAACCCGTCGCCCAAGAGCAAACCGACGGCAGCAGCCATGGCCGGCGTTAATCCCGCTGGGTACACGTTTCAGGGGTACAGCAAGGACCAAGCCAGTATGCGTGCAGAACGCGGGGAGAGAAAGGCCTTCTCGTGCAACGTGCCGGAGCCCCGTGGAAGTTCTCTGTGTGAGCCGCGCGCAGCTCTCAGTGAGAAGCTGACAACGACCCAAGGAGTACTGGTGTCGTCGAAACCTTGCGTGCGTCGAGGCAATGGGGGCAGGCAGATGTGAGACCGGCTGCCACTGGCCCATGGGTTGGAGCGCTGCCGCACGACCGTCGACTTCGGCTTGCAGCCGGAAAGCTACCTGAAGCACGCAGCCCGAGCAGGAAAATCATGCGCGCCCGCGCACCGTTGGAGTGCGCTAGCCGCGTTCGGAGTGTGCCGTGGAGGCGCAACGAAGCGATGGTGGAAGCGGGGCTTCCGTGCTCTGGCTGCGTGTAACCCAACGAGGAGGTGGTCTCGCAAAGGCACGCTAGGCGACGAAACCGCGCGAGAGCGTGGGCGAATGAGCGCCGCAGCGACTGACCGAGTCAACTAAAGGGATCCGGCCGCGCCGGCGCGGCGGGAAAACCGTAGGCTTCTAAGCAGTCAGGCGTTTGTGGATGCTTCGGTGGCAGATGGCCAGAAGCAAGGCAGAAACCCCGAGGATGTAGGCAACATCCCAAAGCATCACCACACTCCAGCGGCTGGCAAAACCTAATCGGGCCAGTCGCACCGGGTGCAGCAAGGGCAAGGCTTCGGCAACCCACAACCAAACCCCCGAGAGCCGTTCGGCGAGTGGAAAGAACACGTCGGAGAACAAAAACAGCGGCGTCAAGAACAGCGTGAAGTAAAAGCTAAAGAGGTCGATGGTGACGATCTGCAAAGAAAACACGAGCCCAACGGCGGCAAACAGCAAGCCGGACAGCACGATCACCACCAATGCCCAGGGGGCTGCCTGCCACGGGGTTAGTCCCCAAGCGGTCGTGACTAAGTAAAAGCAGCCGCCGTAAATCGTTGCTCGGGTGATGGCCCAAAGCACCTCGCCGGCGAGAATGTCGTCGGGTTGCACCGGAGTGGTGAGCATCGCGTCGTAGGTTTTCTCGAAATGCATCCGTACGAAGATGTTGTAAGTGACCTCGAAGCTGGCACCGTTCATTGCAGCCACGCAAACTAACCCAGGCGCCAAGAAGGCCGCGTAGGGAAGGCCACCCATTTGCTGGACATACGCGCCCAGCCCGATGCCAATGGCCATCAGGTAAAAGACTGGCTCGAAAAAGTTCGGCAGGATGTTCCACTTCCACGTGCGGCGATACATCGCGAGGTTGCGCTGCCAAACGGCGAGGGCGTGCGGAAGCGAAATGTTCATGTTTGGCTTTCCTCGAGCGTAGAGCCGGTCAGTGCCAGGAACACGTCTTCTAGATTTGCCGGGCGTAGCACCATCACCCGTCGCTCCCCGCCATCGCGCAGCCGAATCGTCTCGGCCACCGAGGCGACGTCGTCCGCGTAAATCGTCAGCCGATCTGCTGTGCGCAACACGTGCGCCACGGGGAGGCCATCCAAAAGTGCCGGCACCTCGTTCTCGTCGCACTCGCACTCCAAGGCCTCCCGCGCAAGGTGAATCGCAATCAGTTCCTCGGGCGCGCCTTCGGCAAGCACCTTACCCGCTGCAACGATTGCCACCCGGTCGCACAGGCGCTGAGCTTCATCCATGTAATGGGTAGTCAGCAAGATGGTTTTTCCGGCGGCGCGAAGCGCGCGAACCCGTGCCCAAAGGGCCAACCGCACAGCGGGATCGAGTCCGGTGGTCGGTTCGTCCAGGATCAACAGTTCCGGGTCGTTGACGAGCGAGAGCGCGATGGCCATGCGGCGTTGAAACCCGCCAGAGAGTTGCTTCACGGGCACGTGGGCGTGTGAGCGCAATTCCAAGAAGTCCAGAAGTTCTTCGACCCGTTCCTCGAGTAAGTCGTGCGGAATTCGATGGTACCGACCGAACACGCGCAAGTTCTCCACTGGAGACAGGGCTTCGATCAGCACATTTTGCTGCAAGGTCACGCCCAAGCGGGATCGTACGGCACGGGGATTTACGGCCACATCGATACCGAACACGCGCACGCTGCCCGCAGTGGGTCGAGTGACGCCGTAGACCATGCGCAACGTGGTGGTCTTGCCAGCTCCGTTCGGTCCGAGTAGCCCAAAACAAATCCCCGGTGGGACAGCGAGGTCGATCCCGGCCACCGCCACTCGCGTGCCGAAGTGTTTGACCACGTTGCGTGCCTCAATGACCATACGGACCTTACCCTATGGGAGGAAACGCTTCGCGCAAGGCCGAGTGAGCCCACCTTGCTTTTCCGGGTGGAGCAGCGCAAGCTAGCCACATGAGTATTTACGAGTTTTCTGCTCGAACGATCGACGGGGTGGAAAAAAGCCTCGGTGATTTTGCGGGTAAGGTACTGCTGATCGTAAACGTGGCCTCGCAGTGCGGGCTGACGCCACAATATCGGGGTTTGCAGGAGCTGTACGAGTACTACCGGGAGCGCGGCTTCGAGGTGCTGGGGTTTCCTTGCAATCAATTCGGCGGCCAAGAGCCTGGCTCGGAGGAAGAAATCCGTACCTTCTGCGAAACGCGCTACAAAGTTACCTTCCCGCTATTTGCAAAAATCGAGGTCAACGGGCCGAACCGTCACCCTCTGTACGCATACCTCACGCGGCAGCCGACCATGCCGGATGGTCCGGGGGACATCCAGTGGAATTTCGCGAAGTTTTTGATCGACCGACACGGCCAGGTCGTGGCCCGCTTCGCACCGGCAACGGCACCGGCATCGGAGGAACTGGTCGAAGTAATCGAGCGAACGCTCGGGTAGCTCTGCAGTTGCAGGGGAATCCCCCGCTCGCGTTACCCTGTGGCCCCAGGCAAGCGCGGGAATATGGAGTGCGAAAGCCATGCTTTC
>FMSI01061526.1_pt1 | contig 16363 bp, 14 predicted proteins | sample 1504471 | NCBI WGS metagenome assembly FMSI01 (sample SAMEA4475357, study PRJEB15587) | soil metagenome | biome: Soil; feature: Field | place: India | collected 2015-03-11 | depth 0 m
TTTCGGTAAGATTATTTTTGATTTAAATCGGGATATTGACAATACGGTAATTATGCATATAATAAAGAGTAAATAGAAATTGACAAATCAATTGCAAATATATGTTTACTCCATTTTTGAAATGGAGAAAGGAGAGAACACAAAACACATCAACTAGCTGTTAACCAATTATTTTTGTAAAACCTATTTTTACACTGTTTCCCTACAATAGCAAAGGAGGAAAAATGGGAAAATATATGAAGGCAACAATCTCTGTGATATTTTGCAGTATGGTCTTAGTGTTTGTGATGTGCAAAAAAGGTGATAACGGAAATGGAGATGGACATACAATAACCGGACCAAATATCTTCAACCATACCTGCGCTGACCTTTCACAAATTCCTGCAGAATGGATAGATTCTGTGAAAGCAAACTTGAAGGTTCATTATGCGCACACCTCACATGGTGAGCAACTCACCATCGGTCTGGAGCGTATTGAAAGTCAAAATTCAACATACAGTGTAGCAATTGATTTCAGTAATCTGCCCAATGAATTAGGTGCACTATGCATTTACGACGGTCAGGAAAATGAAACTTATATTACGCCCGATCTTTACTGGGAAACTCGCGGAGGGATGAACAATACAAGAGCGGTTCTGAATCACAATCCGGAAATCAATGTCTCAATGTGGTGTTGGTGCACACAACTGGACTATTACACGCAGGCTGAAACCCAGGCATATCTGGACTCAATAGCAAAACTTGCTGGTGAATTTCCAAGTGTGATTTTTGTCTTTTTTACATGCAATGCCCAGGCAATGGATGCTGATGGATATAATCGGCACCAACGCAACCAGCAAATTAGGAAATTCTGCAATGACCATCATTTTGCACTTTTTGATTTTGCCGACTTAGATGCCTGGTATTATAACGGTAGCACCTGGGAACAGGCAACCTATAACTACAACGGAAATGCAATTCCGCATGAACATCCTAATTTTCATGGTGATGAAGGTGGGCATACAACATTTGAGAGTTGCGAGCAAAAAGGTCGGGCAGTCTGGTGGATGCTTGCACGTATTGCCGGGTGGGCAGGACCGTGATTCAAGGACTGAAATTATTACATAAAATAAATGAATACATACTTGTCATAAATAAATTAGCATCTAACAAAGGAGAAATATGGTCTTTAAGAACCTTTATAAAATTAACGCCCTGTTTATCTTCCTGCTTTTTTGTGTTTTATTCTGTAGCAAAAAAATTGAGCAATCGCCTGAAATAACTGAGATTCAAAGAAAGCTTGATTCAGCCGCAGTAAATGGCAGAGAGGATACAATCAGAATACCCGCAGGAGCATTCAATGTTGGGACAACTCTAACTTATCAGTCAGAAGAAGGTTTTGCCCTGTATATCATCGGCGCTGGAATCAATAAAACTATCTTTGATGGTCAGGATGAAGTACGAATTATGAACCTGAGAACTACCGGAATAGACGGGGATATTTATGTAAATAACATTAGCTTCTTTGAGGGGCGTTCAGATAGCAATGGTGGTGGAATCAATGTTGAAGTCAATGAAGCAAATATCACTATTGATTCTTGTGAATTTGAAAGTAATTATGCCGAACTAATTGGAGGTGGTGCTCATTTGGTTTCACCCAGTGGGATTATCAATGTCTCTAATTGTGTGTTCACTGGTAATTCTGCAGTTGCTAATGCAGGTGGTTTGAATGCTGGCACTACTGATGGAAGTATTGTTCTTACAAACAGCACATTTAAGCAAAATCAAGTTCCTGGTGTTCACCCTGGAGTTCCCGCCAAGGATGGTGGAGGTGGTATCCTCTATGTTGATGGAAGTGGGCAGGTCACAATGACTGGAAATATTTTCACAAACAATTCAGCTGCGGATGGTGGTGGAGGTATAATGACATACTTTTTAGGCACAAACATATCTCTCACCATTAGCGATAACACCTTTACTAATAATCGAGCCCAGTTAGACGCCGGTGGTTGTTTTGTCCGTGTCAATGACAACGGAACTATAACCTTCAACAACAACAATTTTTCCGGGAATACAACTGTTAATGCGGGTGGTGCAGGAACAATGATTCATCTGAACCAGGGAACATTATATTATGCTAACAATACCCACTCATCCAACAAATCAGCCGAAGATGGTGGCGGCTTATGGGTCTGGAATGGCACAGGCACACTAAACATAACAGGTAACACCTATACAAATAATCAGGCGACCAATAACGGTGGTGGTGCAATAATTTCAACAGACCAAGGTACAATAAATTTCACCCGCAATGTCTTTAATGACAACACAGCAGGCAATGTTGGAGGAGGCTTCTCTTATTCCACACATAGCGGGCAAATAGAGTTTAGCAACAATACTTTTTATGGTAACCATGCAGGTGAAGGTGGTGGCACATATCTTTACTTTGAGCAGAGCAGTGCCCAAACAAAAATGCGAAATAATATTCTCTGGCAGGACAGCCCTAATGAGCTTGCTATGTCAGGTGCCACATCAACTGTTGTTACATATTCGGACATTCAAAATGGCACAGGACAACCCTGGTTTGGCACGGGTTGTATAAACGCTAATCCACAATTTGTGAATGCATCAAGTGGAGATTTTCATTTGACTTCTGGTTCTCCCTGTATTGATTCTGGTGATCCTGCTTCACCCAATGACCCAGATGGAACAAGGGCTGATATGGGGGCATTTTACTTTCCACATTAAGTTAGTCGGATACTATAAAATCCTCTATTGTTAATAAGAGAGCCCCGACATTTGTCGGGGCTCTCTTGAACGTATCAACAATTAGTCATTACACACGTTCTATCTTTGTGGCTTTTGGTCCTTTAGGTGAATTTGTGATCTCAAACTTCACCCTGTCACCTTCAGATAATGTGCGATAGCCTTCACCCACTATTTCCTGAAAATGGGCGAATACATCACCGGTTCCATCTTCTTTTTCAATGAAACCATAACCTTTTCGGTTATCAAACCACTTTACTTTACCATAGATAGGCATATTTACTCCTTTCAAGCTTCCTTCTGTTTTATTGGGGATTAACTCAATGTGTAACCGGCCAAGACCAGAATTACCATTTGTAATCTAACGCCAACAAACATTCAGTATGCCTGATTTCAATTATATATATAGTATAATTGTTGTCAATAGTGGAGTTAGTTAGGTATAAATTATTTGACTTTTATGTTAGGATATATATAATATTATATGAAAGTAGGAATACTTATTCCCGCTTATAACGAAGTTGAAAATATACCCCACCTGATTTCAATGTTTGATGAATTCATAAAAAAATATTCTAATTATGAAGTTGTGTTCATAGATGATGGTTCAAATGATTCTACCCAGAAAGTATTAGAACAATATAAAAGAGATTATTTAAAAATAACAAGACACAAAAGAAATTTAGGCAAAACCCAGGCGATAATTACCGGGGTAAAGATAACCGATGCGGAAATCCTCGTTATTTACGACGCAGATATGCAATTTGATATTTATGATGTTCCTAAATTGGTTGATTTGATTTTAAACCATAATGCAGATGTGGCTACCGGTTGGAAACAAGGAAAATATGAAAAAAAGTTTGTCTCAAGCATATATAATTGGTGTGGTAGAAAACTATTTAATCTAAAAGTCAATGATATGAATGCGATAAAGGCATTTCGGCGTGAGGTTATAGAAACAATTCCTTTGCGTAAAGACTGGCATCGTTATATCATCCCCCTCGCAAATGAATATGGTTTTGTTATTAAAGAAATCCCTGTGTCCTTAAAACCAAGATTATACGGCGAACCAAAATATCAGAAAAAGGTAAGGATTATCATTGGATTTTTTGACCTTCTTGCAGTGAAATTCCAGTTGACATTCCTCCAGAAGCCTTTGTTATACTTTGGGACTGCTGGAATGTTTCAGATATTATTAGGAATTATAGTCGGTATCATTGCAGTAATCCTTAGACTCTTTGGACAGGGATTCAGACCCTTATTATACTTGGTCATACTCTTCGTTATTTCAGGTGTCCTATTCTTTTCGCTGGGACTCATTGGTGAGTCAATAAGGGCAATAATTGACCGTTTAGAAAAATTTGATTCCCTGAATAGAAAAAAGACTCAATGAGCAAAAGATTTAATAATGGGAAAAAAGGGAAAAGTAAATTTACATTGCTCTGGTCAGTCTTAAGGATTTTAATTGGTATTGGACTCATTGCCTTTTTGCTCACAAAACTTGATGTTGAAAAGATTGTGCTCAACATAAAAAATCTGGAAATAAGATTCCTGGCGTATGCACTAATCCCCTACTTTTTTTTCATTGTTGTATCTGCCTGGCGCTGGCAGATTCTGCTTGATTATAAAAAAATGAATATAACATTCAAAGATTCTTTATTGATATATTTTATTGCCCTTTTTTTTAATAATTTCCTTCCTACCACAGTTGGAGGGGATGTTATGAGGGTTGTTTACTCAATGAAAGATAGAAAGACCGATGCCTTTGCAATTGTGATTGCCGATAGAATACTCGGATTCATTGGACTTTTTATCTTCGGCTTATTTGCAGTAGTCTACCTTTATATCTTCCATAAAAGAAGTGAATTTCTATTACTGATGATAATCGGCTTTCTTGCACTTTTATTTATCACATTTATCCTCTTCTCGCAGAAGGTTTATTCATTTATTAATCCAATTTTTGCTAAATTAAAATTTTTTCGTATTGGTGAAAGGATAAACAATCTTCATAAAACAATGACGGAATTTGGGTCTGCCTGGAATGTAATCATTCTCTGTATTATGCAGTCAATGATTATCCAGGCGCTACTTGCGGCTTCCCCCTATCTTGTTCTAAAGAGTGTGGGGAATTACTCTATTTCCATACTACCTTTCTTTATCTACCTACCAATAATAAATGTCATCTCAATGATACCGATTTCATTCAATGCCCTGGGCGTAAGGGAAAATGCTTATGTGATTCTGTTTCAACGCACAGGATTGAGTGGCGAAATTGCAATTACCGTTTCGCTTGTCTCATTCTTCCTGACATTTTTATGGTCGCTTGTCGGCGGAATATTTTTTCTTTTCTACAAAAAACCCTCAAATGTTTAAGGATTTAGGCAAGTTTAGATATTTAGAAATCACTATTTAAAAGGAGGATTATGAAAGTCTGTATGATTGGCACAGGTTATGTAGGATTGGTTTCAGGAACCTGTTTTGCGGAAATTGGACATAATGTGGTCTGTGTTGATAATGACATAAAAAAGATTGAAATATTAAAGAATGGAAAGATCCCTATTTATGAACCTAATCTTCTGGAGATGGTTCAAAAGAATGTCGCAGAGGGTAGATTAAAATTTACATCTTCCATTTCTGAAGGCGTTCGTGAATCATTATTTATTTTTATCGCCGTTGGGACACCGCCAAAAGAGAATGGAGAACCAGACCTCTCAAGCGTTGAAAAAGTAGCAAGTGAAATTGGTGAAGCAATGGAAGATTACAAAATTGTCGTAGAAAAAAGCACAGTCCCGGTCCAGACTGGAAAATGGATAAGAACTATCGTGGAGAGATTCAACAAGAGAAGGATTGAATTTGATGTTGCATCCAACCCCGAATTTTTAAGGGAGGGTTCTGCAATAGAGGATTTTCTCAAACCCGACAGAATTGTTCTCGGCGTTGAAAGTGAAAAGGCGAAAGAGTTATTGCTGGAATTATACAAACCGATTGATGCACCAAAAATTATCACAGACTTAGCAAGTGCCGAGCTGATAAAACATGCGTCCAATTCTTTTTTATCAATGAAGATTTCATTCATCAATGCCCTTTCTATTATTTGTGAATCTTCAGGCGCAGATATTTTAAAAGTAGCTGAAGGCATCGGACTTGACAAAAGAATCGGCAGAGATTTTTTAAATGCGGGTGTAGGATTTGGTGGATTTTGTTTTCCAAAAGACCTCAAAGCTTTTATAGGCATATCCCAGAAATTAGGCTATGATTTCAGATTATTGAAAGAAGTGGAAAGAATAAACGAAGAGCAAATGATGAGGGTTGTCAAAAAACTTGAAGACCTATTATGGAATCTAAGGAACAAAAGGATTGGAATTCTCGGACTCTCATTTAAACCCAACACAGATGATATGCGGTTTGCACCATCCATTACAATAATTAATGAACTAAAGAAAGAAGGCGCAATTATACAGGCTTACGACCCGGTCGCAATGGAAAAGGCAAAAGAGATAATGCCTGATATAGAATATTGCCAAGATGCATACGGCGTAGCTGAAAATGCGGATGGAGTAGCACTTGTTACCGAATGGGAGGAGTTTAAAAATCTTGATTTAAGAAAATTGAGAGAGAAAATGCGTCAACCTATTTTCCTTGATGGAAGAAATGTCTTTGACCCGCAGGAAATGAGAAAATTAGGCTTTATCTACGCCGGGATAGGAAGATGAGAATATTAATTACTGGGGGTGCAGGTTTTATCGGTTCCCACCTTGTTGATTGGTATTTAAAAAAGGGTGATGAAGTGGTCGTGGTTGATAATTTGATAACCGGAAAAGAAGAAAATATAAGGCACAATCTCAAAAATAAAAAATTTCAGTTTCTAAAATGCGATTGCTGTGATCTACCGAAGGTAAATAAAGATATAGAAATGATACTCCATTTTGCTTCACCAGCAAGCCCATTTGATTATCTAAAATATCCAATTGAAACAATGAAAACAGCATCTATTGGAACGATTAATATGCTTGAACTTGCTTTAAAGAAAAATGCCAAATTTCTACTCGCCTCAACAAGCGAGGTATATGGTGATCCACTCATCCATCCCCAGGTTGAAGAATACTGGGGAAATGTAAATCCTGTGGGAGTAAGGTCTGTCTATGATGAAGGAAAAAGATTTGCTGAAGCGATTACAGTTGCTTATCATAGAAAGTTTAAATTAAAAGCACATATTGTACGTATATTTAATACCTATGGGGAAAGAATGCGACCCGGGGATGGCAGGGTGATACCTACCTTTATTGAACAGGCTTTAAAGAACGAACCAATGACCATATTTGGAGATGGTAAACAGACAAGAAGTTTCTGCTACATAAGCGACCTTGTAAATGGAATTGTTAAACTCGCTGAGAGTGATTATTATATGCCAGTCAATTTGGGTAACCCTAAAGAATTTACAATTTTGGAACTTGCTAAAAAAATAAAAATATTGTGTAATAGCAAAAGTGAGTTTGTTTATAAACCCCTGCCTGAAAATGACCCTCATAGAAGAAATCCAGATATTACCAAAGCCAAAAAACTTCTTAATTGGAAACCAGTTGTAGAACTTGACGACGGTCTTAGAAGAGTAATAGAGTGGTTCAAAACAAAAATATAGATTTTTATTCTTTGTTAAAAGGATATTGACAGGAATATTTTTTAGAATATAATGTATTTATATATAAGAGTCTTGGGCATAAAATAAGTCAAAAAGGAGGTAAAATGAAAAAACTATGGATAATATTGATGATCATTGGCTTGATTGCCCATTGTGCAAAAAAAGAAGAACCATTAAGGGGTGAGAAGGGTGGAACACTCGTTATTGGAACGACAGACATCCCTTCGGTTCTCTCACCTCTACAACCATCGGTTTTAGGTTCCAATGACATTCTTGAATTATTATTTATGAAACTTCATCGAATTGACCCGCATACTGGAAAAATGAAACCGGAATTGGCATCCTCTTGGGAATTTTCCGAGGATTTGACCTCTATCACATATTATTTAAGAAAGGATATAAAATGGTGGGATGGAGAACCAGTGACTGCTGAAGATGTTCTTTACACTTATGAAAAGATGCAAGACCCAAAGACGAATTATCCCTTCATTGCTTCTCTAAAATATATCAAAAAGGCGGAATTGGTTAATAAGTATACTATAAAATTTACATTCACCCAGGTCTATGCAAATCTCCTTACCGATTCTGATATAATGCCGGTTCCCAAACATATTCATGAAAAATTCGGTGAAGAATTTGGTAAAACAAAAATCGTAGGCAACGGTCCTTATAAGGTAAAAGATTGGCTACCTAATGCCGGATTAACACTTATTGCCAATGAGAACTATTACCGGGGCAGACCTCCTCTTGATGAGATTGTAATCAAATATTACAACAATGTAGAAATAATGATTGCTGACTTTGAGCAGGGTAATATAGATATCGCCTTCAATCTGACACCGGCTGACGCTAAAAAGTTTTCCAACAATAAGAACATAAATATAATTTCAAAACCAGGAAATAGTTATATTTATATCGGCTGGAATCTGGAAAATGAATTTTTGAGGGATAAAGAAATACGCAAGGCATTGACAATGGCAATAAATAGAGTCCAAATACTTAACGATGTTTTATTAGGAATGGGACAGATTTCGCTTGGGCCATTACCACAATCATCCTGGGGTTTTAATGAGAATATATCACCCATAGAGTTCAATCTTGCCAAGGCTAAAGATATTCTTTTAAATAAAGGTTTTGAAGATCGTAATCGCAATAAAATACTTGATAAAAACGGAAAAGACATTACCCTGACCATTATCACCAATGTTGAAAATCCTGAACGAGTTAAAATTCTAAATTTTGTTGCCAACTATCTATCTCAACTTGGCATAAAAGTGAATGCCCAGACAATGGATGTGAGTTCATTCATCTTGGCACTAATTAATCGTAAATATGATGGCTTCATTATGGGTTGGAGTGTAGGAGATAAGATTGACCCAACATTATACTGGCATTCTGACCCCAATCGTGGGAAATTTAATTTTGTTAATTATAGAAATACCGCGGTGGATTCGCTTATCGAACTCGGCACTATTATGTTAGATAGAAGAAAAGCAAAAGAAATCTGGGGTGAATTCCAAAAGAAAGTATATGAAGACCAACCCTATACCTTTCTCGTTGTTCCCAATGAAATTTCTGCAAACTATAAAAGGGTAAAAGGGACAGATGAAGGGATTACACTCGCAAGTTCCTATACCTACTGGATACCCGAAGCAGAGAGAAGAATCACGATCGCTGCCCAAATTACACCTCCATCAACTTCTACGCCCACTCCAACAACACCTGTAACACCGGCGACTCCAACTTCCACGCCCCCCAAGAAAGAAGAGACACCAAAACCAATACCTACAGTTTCACCCGAAAAGATTTTAGAGGCCGCTGCAACATCAAAGGAAACAACAGTTGTTGCCCCTCCACCACCAACTACGCCCCCAAAACCTTCGGTCATAACAAGACCAGAACCGATAAAAAGAGTTTTACCTAAATATCCTGATGCAGCACGGGTAATAGGTGCTACTGGTAAGGTTGTGGTAAAAGTTATTGTTGGCACAGACGGGAAAGTTAAATCAGCAACAATTTTCTCAAGTTTTGGCAATCCTGCTTGTGAAGACGCCGCAATTGCAGCAGCTAAACAATGGGAATTCAAACCAGCGACCAAAGACGGCGAGCCATTTGAACAGACCATACAGATACCGTTTGATTTTAAGCCGTAAAAGACTTTATCTTACGGAGTAACTGATTTCTTAAAACTAAAATTAAATCTTGACATAGTTACAATAATAGATATAATATAGCATAGGGATTGAATATGGAAGCAATTGTTAACATAAACGGGTTTGGGTTATATGACATCCAAACCCACAAATTAATTACTATCTTCAACAAGGAGGTATATGAAAAAATTAATGGTGATATTTTTTGTTTTTTTGATTGCCTTTGCTGAATGGCAGCAGCGTGAAGAGTTAACACTGCCAAAAGGAATTCAGATCACTGATGTCAAAGTTGAGATTGATGGCAGTGTTTGGATTTTAACAAAAGCTTCACTTTCACAAGTTGATTTTGCTAAAAAAAGTCTGAATCTATTCTCTGAGATCAAAGAAGGTAAACTCTTTGCAATTTGCAGCGAAGAATTTTTTATAATTGACAATGCCAATAAACTTTCGGTTCTTTCATCGGAAGGAGAAATATCTACTCTCTCAATAAATTTAATCAATCCTATTCAAATTGAAGGGACAAAGTTAGGCAGAAAGACTCTAATAGCTATTGCCGAACCCAATCGCATAATCTTTACTGATGGAAATGAAATAATTAATAATCTAATCACGAATGTTGAAAAATTTTCTATTCTGGCACGACTTAATGGAAAAACCGAATTCGTCATTTATGTAATGAATAATAATCAGATTTATACCTGGACTATCGGCGATTTAAAAAATTCAGCAGGGTTCAAAAATCGGCTGTTTTATAGCGCCTCTGAAAAAATCATTGATTTTGCAACTGGAATTGACGGTAAAAATTACATTTTGTTCAAAGATTCCATACTTATTTTAAAACCAAATGGAGAGCATGAAGATAAAATTCTCATAGAAAACATTTCTTCTGATTCAAAGATATATGTAATATCTACTGATAATACTTTGCTATTATTTAACCGTAATGAGAAAACATTAAAAATCCTTTCCCATCCCAAACAACCGAAGAACGAAATTATGATCTTAAATAAAAATCGACCAAATCCCGTAGATAATTATACTGAGTTTGAATTTATCCTGAATGAACCAATGTATATCACATTTACCATCTATAATCTCATTGGAAAACCTGTTAAGGTACTTGCAAGTGGATTTTATAGTAAAGGAACACATATCATCCCCTGGCATGCTGATGATGAAAAGGGCACGCTTGTGCCCAATGGTGTATATTTTTATCGCCTGGAAACCAAAAAAGGTGTATTGATAAAACAGTTAATCGTATTAAGATAAAATTTTGCTTTGGCGAATTTAAACCGACTTATAAATCCAGCGCTCTCAACGATAAGTAAAGTAATCAAACGATATAAAATTTTAGAAAAAAATTCCGGTGTCGTTGTCGGTGTTTCAGGAGGGAGCGACAGTCTGGTTCTTTTGTACCTACTCAATGAATATAATAAAAAATTCAATCAAAAATGGGAATTATATGCCTGCCATATACATCCCGATTTTCCTAACTGGAATACAGCATTTGTTGGAAAATATTGCGCAGAATTAGAAATTCCGTGTAAAATTATCAGAATTAAAATAGATAGCCGTTTGAAAAGCGTTGAGAAAAAATGTTTCTTCTGTTCAAGACAGAGACGTCGAGCACTACTTGAATATGCCGAATCTTTAAATATCTTTAAAGTTGCCCTTGCCCATCACCTTGAAGATGTTGTAGAAACATTTCTTTTAAATATTATTTATAATGGCGAAATATCAACATTCATTCCTGCCCAATTTCTAATCAGGGGTCGTTTTTTATTTGTCAGACCAATCTATTACCTTGATAAAAAATATATTAACATTATTGCCCGTGCATTAAATCTACCTGAAGATATAAATAAATGTCCTTATTATCAGAATTCTAAAAGACACAAAATTAGAAATTTTCTTAATGAAATTTCAGCCGAATATCCTTATGTCTTTAACAGCATATTTAATGGCATCTTTAATATAAAAAGATCCCACCTACCGGTTTGATTTTATCAAAGCCTATATGTGATAATGGTCTTTAGGTGTGTCTCCATCTGCTAAATCAAGATGTCTGGTGATTTCAGAACAAATATATAATCCGCTCCCCAGTTCAACAATCGATTTACAAATCCAGGGTTAAATCTATTAACCGATTGAAAACCAATGTATTCACCGACAACGCTGGCACCCGCAGTAATCAATGCACTGGTTCTTTCAAAATCATCCATATTCGCAATTGCATCAATACATTTCCAACATACAATTTATGTATTCCCCTTGTGATATACATACTGGCATGAGTTTTTTAGGCATTACTATTTTTGGTCTAAACCAATGGTATAACAAACCCTTAAACAATGGTAAGCATATATGTAGCCACTTTGGTCTATGCAACATCAGGGCTTAATGCAGTAGCCACAAACGGTGCCTGGACTTTATAGACAAGCAAAAAAGAATTACCAAGGAATCTGTATTTACGAATTGCATTTGAATCAGCCTTTGTCAGGAAAAAAGAAAATAATAATTTTCATTCTTCACTTCATTTCATTATAATAATAACCATTTCATTGATGTCAAACAATCTATCAAATCTGAAGAATGGTTGCAAAATTTAATTATAATTGTAGTAGTTGCCCGATTTATCAGGCAAGTGTGGTGAACCTTCGGGTTTGCTTTGTAATCGTCGAGCAATCTGAGCCATAATATTTAACATAATGACAACCCTTAATACAATTCCAAACCTAACCCCAATCTGAGACGAAATGGATTAGTGTAATGAAGTGGATTTGCATAATAGTCTTCGCGTGCTCCTAAATATTCTTCACGCATCTCCACGGGCGTGATAAGCCCATCGTGATTAAAATCACACTGGGGTGAGTAGTATGGGCTTGTGGCTGAGAGCCAGCCAAATTGATTGAGCGATGGTTCAGGATATCCGTGTTCATCTGCCTTTCCTGTGATTGGATAAACATAAACAATTTGTTTTGTATTAAATAGATTATTTATCAATGATGTGATTGCGAGATTAAAAGGTCCAATTTTGAATTTTTTTAGATATTTCAAATCAAGATTGTTATGCGCGGGCATTCTTGCTGAATTCATATCACCGAGCGGTTGTCCTGTTAAATCCTCTGGTGTATAGGGCATTCCTGAATAAAGGGAGAAAGCCAAAGAAAATGTAGAATTACTCAGAAGGGCAAAAAAACCTTTTGGAATATCTAAAATTAAGAAGGTCTTTAAACTATGTCTACAATCGTGATCAAGTGGTGAAGATGTTTTTTCATATTGAATCAATTCGCCATTTATTGGGTCATATCCACCATAGTAATAATCATAATAATAATTATAGCCGTAAACAGGAACCTGTTTTGTAAACTGAAGATTATAACTCAATCCGATGGAAGCCAATTGTCCGAAGGGCTTTTCAATATTCATTTCTAATCCGCTGACCTCTGCCCTGTCGATATAGTTGTAGGTATATTTGTATAAATAATTCCTCGGAAAATATCCATAATCCTGAACTTTTTGGATATACAAATCATACATATATTTTTGATAGAGACTTCCTTTTAATAAAATCTCGTATGCGGAATTCAATTTGCATCCCATCTCATAAATTCTTGTCTTTACTGGTTCATACCTTCCTATATATACTGCTGGCTCATAATAGATCTCACCACCATTAAAGAAAATGCCTAACCCTCTGGTTACAGGTAAAACAAACCCGATTCTTGGAGAGACATAATTATTTTTTAACTTAGTAATAGTATCCTGAACATACAATTCCGGGCTTAATGGTTGATAAAGCCCATAATCAACATGACTATATCTTATTCCAGCAAAAATGCCGATATGTTCAGTTATCCAGCGGTCTTCAAGATAGACTGATATCGCACCCGGTCTGAGTTCACAATAATTCCATAAAGATTGAGTAAACCAAGGCAATGGATTAGTGTAATAACTAAACTCACTCCAAATAATATCAACTCCATATTTGATTTCATTTTGACCTGTAATAATATGTTTCATTTTTAAAAATAATTGCTGAACCATTGAATTATAATAACACCAGGCAGGATAGTCACCAAAGGTATAAAAAATTCCACTTATACCATATGGATTATGCCGTAGCGATTTTTCACTACGCATATCTGCTTCTCTGTGGTATTTTATTAGACTATCAAGGATGACATCCCTTAACGGTAATTGCTTATTCTTTAAATATCCTATGAGATGTTCTGCTTTTAAGCGATAATCATCATACCACTGATGACCATTGCTATCTTCCCACTCATAATCACGATTGCCAAATACGCTATCAATTCTGGTTATATGATATTTTATTGAAGACGCTGTTTTCCTACCCAGCAGAAAGTCTCCGGTTAAAATAATTGAATGACCCCTTTTTTTAACCATTGGCTTTTGTGAAAAGTATTTATAAGCATTGCCCCCAATAATATTCGGATGCCAGCGACTACTCTGGTCACGAAATATATAACCCTTCATAGAAAGATTGCTGCCCCCATTCAAAAAATAATTCAGACCAACCAAACCATTATAACAGTTACCGGGTGAAAAAACCCTGTAGAAACCGGGTGACGACACATCTGTGTAAAAAGATTTCCCGAAAAGAAAGTAATGAAGATTACGTTTTATATTACCCTGACCATCTAAATCAACCTGATTAAATCCATAGTTCAACCTCTTATCAGACAGAAAATCATCGGTTAAATATGCCACACCCAATGAGTTCTTTTCTAATTTCTTCGTCTTAATATATACAATCCCACCAGCACCACCACCATATTCAGAAGAAAAGCCCGATTTCTGAATTGAAATTTCCTCTATCGCATTCAAATTAATATATTCAGTCGGTCTCACTGGGACACCATCAATATAATAGGCAATTTCCATTTCATGAGTGCTCCCACGGAGATGGAGTGTCTTGTAGTCTTTGTTCATACCCGGGACAAAAATCATAATTTCATTAAGATTACTTATTGGAAGACTCTTAATTTCATCGGCAGTAAAAACATAAACATTGGTAAATGTAGTATCAAATACAGTGGACTCAAAACTAAATAAAACAATAACATATAAGTATCCCATAACAATCTCCTTTCATACCATAGTAGTATACGCAATAAATTAATTTATGTCAAGAATTTCATCGAATAATCTTAACTGCTACAAATTTTTTAAAAATTTCCAACTGATACTACATTGCCACCACTTACTTGTGGCACGAGATAATGTGGAGTTGGTGATGTGAAATCTTGTTTTTGCCCTCTGCTGAAACCTTTTAAAAGATGGGCTCTGCTCAACCTGTACATCATGGGTTTGGGTAACTCTCCGTAGGCGTAAATTATGTCTGAGATAACAACAATTTGAGGAAAGAAAAAAACATCTCCCCTCCAATTCTTATGGTGAGCATTATAACCGCCATTTCGTATAACGGCTACGGATAAATGAAGTTGCCGAAGGCAATTGGGGCGAAACATAGCGAAGACTTTTATCCGCTGTTATATGAAGTTCTGCTTGGCACATAGCTTGTAATTCTTAATAAACATCCTACTCCTTTATTTTACTTTGTATTTTGGACAATTTATTTATAGCTTTGCCGTAGAGAATTACCCTTTTAGCAATATTTTCGACTCTCTTTATTTGGGATTTTAGTAAACTAAAGGTTAGTTTTTTGTCCAGCCAAAATTTTATTTCCCGATAATGAACTTTGCTATCATTTCTCATCTCAATTTCCCCGTGAGTTTTACTTAAAACCTTAAAAATGACTTTTTGGTCATCAAATTGATTTTTTCCTCTGGCTTTAGAATTTTCAACCTCATAATTATTTGTCAAGACATCTACTACTTCTCTACTCCAAAATACATGAAAAACCTCTCCCTCTTTTATAACTAAAAAATCAACTTCACCGCTGTTAAACATACCCTTATCAATAAAGGCTGCAAGAAGTCGTTTTTCTTTCAATCTTTGACATAATTCGCGCATTGGCTTTTGTAAATGCTTCTTATACAATTCTTTGTTTTTTAAATAATCAACACGGGATTCTGGAAAACTTTCTATACATTGTAAAAATAATTCACCAAGCCCATTCATACCTCTGAAGGTGTAATCTTTTTCAAATCTTGTTTTTCCATATAGAAAAATTTGCCACTTTTTCTCTCCACTTTTTACAGAATAAGAATGTCCCTCTAAATCAATTACATCCTTTTTTGCTTGTGGCTCGCTTCTATATTCCTTGCCAATCCCTAACAATCCAGCAAATTTCCTAGCATCCGCATGTCCTTTTCTTTTCACATAACTTGCTTTTTCAGAAGTCATTGCTTTCTTTTTTGCCATAATTTAACCCCTTTTAATATTTAATAATCAATAATTCTTGTGTTTTTTTAATATGATTACTATTTTTCATTTTGCGATTCAATCCAATTCTTGTTTCTCCCTGTCCCATAGTGTAATGGATAGGTAATTCAACAATTTCAAAATCTTTATACCATTTTTTTATTGTAGGTGAATCATTGTAAGATAAAATAAAACTTCCTTTATGGTTTAATAAAAGTTCCTTCAACAATTCATGATTAAAATTATTGTGGTGAATAGGAAAATTCCTTTGAGGATAAAGTCCCCTAAAAAGGGTACTATCTTTCCCTAAATAGTATGGTGGATCGCAGTAAAGAAAATCATTTTTAAATTTCGGTATAACTTCTTCAAATGAAGCATATTCAATTTTTATATTTTTAACATTAAAATTTTCGACTCTCTCTAAAAGACGATAATACATTTCCTCATTAGCATAAACACTTGACATCCAGCCTAA
>FMSI01020634.1_pt1 | contig 16347 bp, 14 predicted proteins | sample 1504471 | NCBI WGS metagenome assembly FMSI01 (sample SAMEA4475357, study PRJEB15587) | soil metagenome | biome: Soil; feature: Field | place: India | collected 2015-03-11 | depth 0 m
TTTCTCGCGCTGGCGTGCCCATCCGAAAGGTATGGCCGGGGATGACGACCATCACCGGCAAGAGTTCAGACAATGGATTCATCGTTGATAAATACGATTGAGCCGATCCAACTCGCGCTGGTAGATCGTCTCGGCGAAATGCTCAATGGCGGCAACGTTTTGCAACGCTTCATAGCCACGCAACAGAAATGTATGGACAGTGCCGATCCCGGCGAGGCGGGAGACGAAGTGGGAACGGCGCAGGGCTAAGCCGAGGATGGGCGAGCGCGACAACTGAAAGACATTGTACAACGAACTTCTGACGAGGGTTAATTGGCGGAAACGCTCATCATACTTATCAGCCAGCCGGTAAAAGTATTCGTAGCTGATCTCATCGAAGTCGGTGCCGACATCGGCAGCCAGCATGCGCCGGGCCAAATCATCATCAAGCTGATAGGTGAGTTCGAGCAATTCCAGCACCTCTTCCAGATCGCGGAGGCGGACGCCGGGCAGGATGCCGAGAAAGTGGTGCAGCCGGCGTCCCTCTTGATCGCGTTGGCTAAAATCGCGCGGGCCATACATCTCGTTGAAGAAAAATTCGCCCAGCGGCTCATACTCCGGCACTTCCGACAGATCGCGGTAATCGCGGCGAAGGCGATTCGATTGGAAGATTTGCAACGCAATCCGATACTGGCGCAGCGTATTCATGGCAAGCGTTCGAGTTGGGCGCGGGCGCGTTGGCCCCATTCGCTGGTTGGTTCGCGAGCGATCAGGGTCTGGTACGCGGCGCGGGCAGCGGTGAAATTGGCATGATCTTCAGCGATCAGACCGCTGTAGAAGATGGCTTCGCTATAATCGGGATTTAACGTAATCGCCTGTTGGATCGCTTGCAGCGCACTCGCATTGCGACCTTGGGCGTAATAAGCGCGGCCCAGCCAATAATGCGCTTCAGGGAAGTTAGGTTGGAGGGCCACCGCCCGATTGAGATCGCGGATGGCTTGGTAGTAATCGTTGGCGCGAATGGCTAAGAGGGCGCGCCGGTAAAAACTCTCGGCAATGCGATCGTTGGCGCTGATGGAGGCATCGTAAGCGGCGCGGGCTTCGTTGAACCGGCCTGCCTCTTGTAGGAGCTTGCCGCGAAACAGGTGGGCTTCAGCGAAGTTGCTCTGCTGCCGGATCGCCTGTTCCACCGTTTGCAATGCTTCATCAGCGCGGCCAAGCGCGTATTGGGTTTGGGCTAGGCCCAGCAACGCCTCTGGATACTGTGGTTGTAGGTCCAATGCGCGCTGGTATGCAGCGAGAGCGCGGGCCAGTTGGCCGTTGCGCAGCAGCGCCTCGCCGAGCCAAAACTGGGCTGTTGCGTTGGTATCGCCACCGGGCACATTGGCCGCTGTTTCAAAGTACGCAAGGGCAACACCCCAATTGCCTTGCCCGCCGGCTAGTTCGCCCAACCCGATATGAGCGGCGATCGATTGCGGATCAGCCGCCAGCGCCTGCCGGTAGGCCTCTTCGGCTGCAGCCGGATCATTCCGGCGACGCGCGACATCGGCCAGCGTCAGCCAAGCATTCGCGCGCGCAGCAATTGCTTCAGGATCGGAGCGATTCGCGGTCTGGTCAAGCGCGCGGCGGGCTTCTTGCGCCGCCGCATCGAGCCGGTTGCCGGCAAAGTAGGCGCGGGCGAGCAATTGGCGGGCCGTTACCGAGTCGGGTTGGAGGGTAAGAGCGCGCTCTAAGGCCTGAATGGCCACCGTTGCGCTCTTGCCGGCCAGCGCGGCCTGACCGATCCGCAGCAGCCGGTCGGGGTCATTTACGCCTTGCCCAAGCGCCACGCGGTACTGGTCGTTCGCGCGATTCGGTTGGTTGAGGGGGCCTTCGTACAGCTCGGCCAGCTTCAGCCGCGCATCGAGATTGCGATCATCGAACGCGATGGCTTCACGCAGCATGCGTTCAGCCGAATTCAGATCGCCCAATTTGATATACGTTTCGCCCAACTCGAATGCCGCGACAGTCGAGCGTGGTGTGAGGAGCAGTGCGTCGCGGTAGACCGCGGCGGCTTCAGCCGGCAGGCCAGCGTCGTTATAGAGCCGGGCCAGCTCGATGGCAGCCTCGGCGTTGGTCGTGGCGAGCGGAACGAGCAGGCGTTCAGCTTCGGCGAAACCGCTCGCACCGCTGCGCCGGAGCGCCCGGCAGAGATTAATAATGGTGTACGGCGATTGTTGCCAAGCGACAAGGGCGCGCCAATGGTCGATCGCTGCCGGCCAATCGCCATCGCTTTCGGCAAGGCGGGCTAGCGCCACATAGGCCGGAAAGAAACGGTTGTTGCGTTCTAGGGCGGCGCGAAACGCCGTCAAAGCGCCGGCCCGGTCGTTGCGCGCTAACGCTACCTTGCCGGCGCCGGCGTACCCATCAGGCAACTGCGGCGCGAGATCAATAACCTGTTGATAGGTCTGCGCAGCTTGCTCAAACTGTTTGTCAATCCGCAAGGCAAACCCGAGTGCGAGCAAGATCGAGACATTATCAGGTTGTTGATCGCGCAGTTGGCTCAGCGTTTCAATGGTTGGATTAGCCGCGCTTGCCGAACCAAAGAGCGCCCCGATCAACTGGCCGGCAGGGTTGGGCGCATTGCGGTCTTCGACCGCTTGCAGCGCTGCATCAAGCAACGCAAGGGCAAGCCGCTGACGGCGCGCGGTTGCTTCACTCTGCTCAGCTTGACCAGTTGCCATCAAGCCTGCGCCGGGGAAAATAGCCGCTTCGCTAGTGGCTTGCTGCCGCCACAGACTCACCGAGCGATTGCTAAGCTCGGTTGCGGTGCGCAGTTGGTCGCGGACACTGCGCAGCTCGGCGGCAGGCGGCAACGGATCGGCGGCTTCCAGCGCCCAGTAGAGCGGGCCGGCCAGCGGCAGCAAACGTTCCAGATCAAGTAATGCGCGCTCTTCGGTGAGGGTGGCGTTGAGGCGCGTCTCAACCGGTGCGCGAACAGCGATGGGTATGCGCGCCAGCAGCACTGTTTTCGCCGGCGCCAGCCGGCCAATCGCCATCGCCGCATCGTCAAGCTGGCCACTTTCGCGATAGGCGGTAGCGATGAGCAGTTCTAAATCGGGATGCGATGGCAGTAGATTGCGTGCTTGCTCGAGATCAGAGACAGCGTCGCGCGCGCGCTGTTCGCGCAAAGCCCAGAGCGCCAGATTGACGCGTAATTGGCCGAGATCGCGACCATCGAGCAGATCGATCGCTTCGGCGAAATAGCGTAGCGCATCGGGATGGCGGGCGTCGAACAAAATAGCGCCGAGATTGTTGGCAACCAACGCCCGCTCGCCGTCTGCGAGCGCAAGGATGGGTTGATACTCAGCCGCGGCAGCGGTATACCAGCCACGGGCCCATAGCAGATTACCGCGCAGCAGTTGAGGCAAGAGCGGTGACAATTGCGGATTCAGTTCAAGCAAGCGTTGGAGCTGATCGATCGCCAGATCGGCTTCTCCGTGGTGATAGGCAGCCAAGGCGAGCAGGTACGGCACAAGGGCGGCTTGACCACTAATAGGCTCAGTACTCAAGGAAAACCGGTTGGGGAGTACAAAGCGGATGGCAAAGCTCTGCCATGCTTGCGTGACATCAATATTGTGGGGGAGATAGATCAATTCTGGCCGCAAGCTGGGGCTATCGATCATCCCGCCGGGTTCGACGGCGCCCCAGACTAACACGTCGGCATTGGTTTGCTGGGCCAGCGCCAGCGCTTCGGCGCTATTGGCCGGGCGAGTAGCGCTGGTGATGACTTGGACGCGATTCCCCCCTTGGGCGCGGAGTTGGCGGGCCAGCGCGCTGGCGATTTGGGAACCGGTGCGGTTATCGTGGTCGGCGAAGGGGGTAATCACAATCACAAAGCGCGGATCAGAAGGGCGCAGGAGCAAAAAGACACTCACTGCAATGCCGATGAGTGCCAGTATGAGCAACAGCCGGCGCCAGCGGCGCCCATGCCGGCGTTGTTTGGGATGATCGTCGCTTTGTTCGATAATGCGCTCTGTTCGCGCCCGTCGCCAAGGCCATTGCATATTTCAGCTCCTTGCCATCCTGCGCCATATTGCCCCTTATTGTAAGCAGTTTTAACGATATTTCAAGCGATCAGGCAGGAATTTGACTTTGTGGTTGATCAAAGTGAGCCAGAAGAATGGCTTACAGGGTTTGTGGTGGTGAGGTTGTCTGATCAGAAAACCGCTGCCCGGCAATGGTTCTCTGATCGGTGCATCACTCTTGCATCAACGCAGCCGCGCGCCATCAATAACGATCGCGCTGCTGCCAAACGTTTTGGCGGAGTGTTTCATCATCGCGGCAGCGCGCGACAACTCGTCAACCGTGGCAGTAGGCGAGCTCGATACCCCGCCAATGGCGATGGCGCCGATCGGGATATAAGCAGGGTTGCCGGTGCGATCATGCCCCACCAAGTAGCCGCGCGCGCGATCAGCTTCATCGTACAGCGTACCGGATGCTTGTTCATACTGGTGGACGATCCAGAGGGCCAGCTCGGCGGCAATCTCGGTGGGGCAAAGTATGACAAAATCATCGCCGCCAATATGCCCGAGAAAGATCGCATAGCCGGCAAAGTGGTTTTGCGCCCGTTCACAGATCTCGGCCACAAGCCGGATTGCCTGATCGCCGCGGGCGAAGCCGTAGGCATCGTTAAAGGCCTTAAAATCATTCAAATCAATGTACAGTAGCGTAAATGCCTCACCGCGCTGGAGGCGATAACGAATCTCTTCGCTAATCAGGAGATTGCCGGGCAAACCGGTGAGTGGGTTACGGCCTGAACGCTGCGTAGTGCGGCGTAGCAACGAGCGAATGCGGGCGATCAATTCGGCTTCATTGAATGGTTTGGTGACATAATCATCAGCGCCGGTGTCAAAGCCAATCACGACATCAGCCGGATTAGTGCGGGCAGTGACGATGATAATTGGCACATGGGAAGTGCGGGTATCGTTGCGTAATTGGCGGATTGCCTCGTAGCCATCAATACCGGGCAGCATCAGGTCGATCAAGATCAGATCGGGCAACTGCTCTTGAGCGATGCGGATAAGAGAGAGACCGTCTTCGGCGGCGAGCACAGTGAAGCCGGCGCGTCCTAGCGTATCGCTGAGCAAAAAGCGCAGGCTAGGGTCGTCATCGGCAATCAGAACCGTCGGCAAATGGATTTCTTCAGACATTGAGCAAAACCTTAAGTTGGCCGGGTGCGGCGGCAAACGCTTCTAATCCTGCGGTAAGCGGATAACGGGCGCTGATCAGGGGTTGCGTTTCGATCAAGCCGCGCCCGAGCAAGCGGAGCGCCGGGGCGAACGGGCCACAGCGCGAGCCAATCAGTTGCACTTCGTCAACCACCAGCATGCTCAAATTCAGGTGGGTTTCGGCGGCAAATGTGCTCTTGAGCACTAGCCGCCCGCGTGGGCGCACTAGTTGCCGAGCGGTTGCCAAACCGGCCGGGTTGCCAGTACAATCGATCACGACATCAAACTGGTGTGGCGGCACGTCAGTGCTTAGGACGCACGTTATGCCTTGCCCCCGGTAGAGATCCCATCGTTCGGGGTGGCGGCCAATGAGCGTCAAATCGCAGCCGGTCAGGCGCAAGACTTGCACGATCATTGCGCCTAACTTGCCGTCGCCGACGATAGCGACTCGTTCGGTCGGGCGAATGTGACTCTGTTCGACAATTTCCAGCGCAGCGGCCAGCGGTTCGGTGAAGACGGCAGCCTCATCGCTGATGTTCTCTGGCACTTCGTGCAAGCAGGCTTCGGGCAGGGTAAAAAGGTCTGCCATCACGCCGTCGCGCCGGTCGATGCCAAGCGTGGTGCGGTATGGGCAATGGCTTTCATTGCCGCGCAAGCAGGTGGGGCAGCGGCGGCAGGCGGCATTGATTTCGCCCACAACGCGCCGCCCGTGCCAATACGGATTATCAGCGGCGATCACAGTGCCAACAAATTCATGGCCCAAAACGCCGCGAAAATTCATATACCCGCGCGTGATTTCGAGATCAGTATTACAGATCCCCACTAAGCGGGGACGGATTAGCGCTTCTCCCGGCGGGCGTTTAGGTTCGGGGTAATCGGTGCTATACCGTAAGTCGCCATCAAAAACAATTGCGCGCATAAGGTCATAGACTTCGCTTTGAAAGACAACGAACTCTATTATACTATATGCCGCTGCTTGCCGTGTTGGGGCAAGCGCGAGCAAGGAGTAGCATCATGCGGGTTTTGTTTTTAGGCAGCCCATCATTTGCCGTGCATGCGCTCGACGCATTGGTCGCTGCCGGGTATGATATTGTTGGCGTTGTCACCCAACCTGATCGTCCGGCTGGCCGTGATCGCCGGCTGACGCCGCCGCCGGTCAAAGTAGCGGCGCTTGCCCATGGCCTGCCGGTGTTCCAGCCCGAAACATTGCGCGATCCGGCGGTAGTCGCCACACTGGCGGCATTGCAACCTGATGTTGGCGTTGTGGCGGCGTATGGCGAGATTTTGCGCCGGGCCGTGTTGGCGATCCCGCCGCTCGGTTATCTCAACATCCACCCCTCGTTGCTCCCGCTCTACCGTGGCCCAACCCCGGTAGCGGGGGCGATTTTAGCCGGTGAGACGGTGACCGGCGTAACGATCATGCTGCTCGATCCAGGCATGGACAGCGGCCCGATTTTGGCGCAAGCCGTGGTCGATCTACCGCCGACAGCGCGGGCCGGCCCGCTGACCGATGAACTGTTCCGCTTAGGGGCCGGACTGTTGGTGCAGACGTTGCCGCGCTATGCTCGCGGTGAGATCGAGCCGCGCCCGCAGGATCACAGCCAAGCGACCGTGACCAAGATGCTCAAGAAAGAAGATGGGCGCATCGATTGGTCGCTACCGGCAATTGTAATCGAGCGAATGACGCGGGCCTACGATCCGTGGCCGGGGGCGTATACTTTTTGGCAAGGCCAGTCGTTGCGGGTGATCAGCGCAGCAGTGACCGCAACGGCGGCTGCGGCGACGCCGGGGTTGGTGGTTGGGCGCAGTGCGCGCGGTCATCCGCTCGTGCAAACCGGCAGCGACGCACTCGAGCTAGTTGAAGTGCAGCCGGCTAGCCGGCGTCCGATGAGTGGTGCGGCGTGGTTGGCCGGGATCCACGCGCGTGAGATCCGGTTGGGCGAAACGATGCAAAATCAATAGCAATAGTTGAAGCTAATCTAACGCGATGCGTTATTTCGGCTTGCGTTCTGGTCATGAACCGCGTATAATCACATTCACAGGACTTTCCTACGACAATGCGTCATCATAGTGTCGATGGCGCAGGAGATGAAGTATGCCATTCTTCAAAGACGAGGAAGAACTGCGGCACATTTTAGGCACCCTCTACGATCGGGTGAAGTGTGATGTGCAGATTGCGCCGCGGATTTGTGAAGGTCGGATTGTGATTCAGTTTCGGTATGAAGAACCGCACGGCGTCGTCACAATCGATGCCGCGCATCCGCCAACCCAACCCGGCGCATACTGCGATGTCTTTTGGGGTGAGGTCAGCCTGAAACCAGATGTCGAGATGAGCATGAAGGCTGATATCGCGCACCAATTCTGGCACGGCAAGATTAATCTTATGACGGCATTAGCCCGCCGCCAGATCATTGCCAAGGGCCCGATTCCCAAGATTTTGAAACTGTTGCCGGCGGTGGAGCCTGTATACACGATGTATCCAAACATGCTGCGAGAGATGGGGCGCGAAGATCTGGTCTTAACCAAGTAGCACCGGTTTACTCGTTGCGCCTATGCCAACCACGAGTGAGATGTATGAACGCGGCGCCGCTGATGCCGAACGAGGCGAGTTCAACCCTTTCTATTACCAGCACTACTACTACTACCGGCAAGGGTTCGACTCGGTGCGGCGCCGCCACCGGTCGCGGTTTCCGCTAGCCGGACTCTTCATGTTGATCACCGTTATTGCGCTTGGCATAACGGTCACGGCGTGGTTGATCGGGCAGCGTGGCTCTCCCGCCGTTGCCCAACCGGTCGCTTCACCGGTCGCCGCGATCGCGTCAGCTACCCCGACCTCGTTACCTCCCTCGCCGGCACCGCTCCCTTCACCGACACCGCTCCTTTCACCGACACCGCCAACCTTGCAGGTTGGCGGGAAAGCAGTAGTGGTCAATGTGGGTAATGCTCCATTGCGATTGCGGGCCGCACCCGGTTTGCAGGCACGAGTGGTTGGCTCGTTGCCCGGCGGGAGGGAAGTGGTGTTGCGTGAGGGGCCGGTGCTCGCCGATGGATACACGTGGTGGCAGGTTGAGGTTGGCAATCAGCGCGGTTGGTGCGCTGTGATCGCGCCGGATGGGACGCAGTTCTTAGAACCGGTAGGGCAGTAGCGGCGGGCATCAAAACCTGCCGCTGTTACTGTCTCGTTGGTGTCGTCGTTTCGAGCAGTGCCGCATACGGGCCGCGCTGGGCAGGTGGCAGCATCGCGGCGATCTTGAGCATCATCTCGGTCGTGAGGCGATCCATTACATCGGCAGGGATCTTATTGTCGGGCAACGGCTCAATCCGGTACGGTTCGCCAATCGTAATATGCACTGGTTCGCGGCGCAAGGTGCCACGGAAGCCGTGCTCGGTGCCGGTAATCGCCATCGGCACGATCGGGACGCCAGCCTGCATTGCCAACCGGATCGCGCCGCCACGCCCCGGCTGCAATATGCCATTCCGGCTGCGGTGGCCTTCGGGGAAGATGAGCAGTACGGCGCCATTCCGCAACGCTTCAGCCGCTGCATCAAGCGCCGCCAGATCACGCTTGCCGCGCCGGATCGGGATCACATGCATCTTGCGGAAGAACCAGCCGGCGATTGGGTTGGCAAAAATCTCGATCTTGGCCAGCCATGACAATCGATAGCGGAAGGGCAGCAATGCGCCAACGGCTGGGATGTCCACCCAATTAATGTGGTTCATCACCAGAATCATCCCGCCTTGTTCGCGGGGAGGCAATCGCTCAACCCCCTCGATCGACCAGCGCCACCAGCCGATCAGGCGAAAGAAGTGAATGATGATGTAGAGCAACCCGTAGACGACATAAGCAAACATGACGCCCTCACTAGCGGCCCAGATCAAACCCAAAGACGAGCCGGCCACCTAACCACCCACCCACAAGGAGCAAAATCGCGCCGGCGATATGCCAGCTGAGATAGGCGTTGCGTTGGGCAGGGTCGTTAAGAATGGCCGGTTGCCGGCGCCGCATCAGCCAAACTCGGCCATAACACGCGCTGGCGGCCAGACTCGCCGCAGCATGGCCGTTCGTCCATGCAATCACTGGATCATCAATGGCAAGGCCGGCTAATTGGCGGGCAGCGTCAAATAAGCCGCTGGCAATAGCCAAAAGCGCGCCGAGCAAGCCGAAAATCAGGCAATGAAAGGCGCTTTGATCCCATTGCATGTGCCCGGTGCGCAGCGCAATCAATGTAAAGAGACTGCTGGCGAGCAGCAGCCCGATCGGAATATGGACGGTGGCAGGATGCAGTGCGTACATCACCTACAATTATACCATAGCTGCTGCTGGCTCGATGCGTGCTCGGCCAGCGCTCTGCTCGCCGAGCTGCTGGGTAATCGCAGTGGCGTGATTGGCGGGCAGATCGACAACCATCGTCACATCAGTAGCAAACGCCTCATCAACAATAACAGCGGTGTGCGCTTCGAGCAACCGGCGAATGGTTGCGTAATCGGGGTACGGTAGGCGGATCATCACTCGTTGGTAGATGATCCGTTCGGTTCGCGGCACCATAGCGAGCACCGCGCGGGTGGCATCGCTGTAGGCGCGCACGAGCCCGCCAACGCCGAGGAGCGTGCCGCCAAAATAGCGTGTCACGATCACGGTAATGTCACCGAAAACCAGCGCCGCGCAAGACGGCCATCATTGGGCGGCCGGCGGCGCCGGCGGGTTCGCCATCGTCACTCATGCCGGCGATCGTGCTGGCGCCATAACCGACCAAATACGCGTAACAGTGGTGGGTGGCATCGGGCATCTCTGTGCGCACCGCGGCGATCGCGGCCCGCGCCGCTGCAACGGTGGGTGTCGGGATAGCTTGGGCAATGAATCGTGATCCGCGCACGACAATCTCGGTGCGGGCCGGGGCAGTCGGAATAAGATAGGGTAAGGTATTCATTGCTCTTGGGCCTGCCATAATGGCTGCGCGAGCTCGTCAATCGCAGCTTCGATCGCTGCCAGTTCGCTCGCAAGCGCATAGTAACGGGCGCGGCCTTCGGCGTGACGCGCGGCCCAGAAGGGCTGGAACGGTTCCGGGATCGGGTTGCGCAGGGCGCGGGCAACCTCGGCGAGCAGTTCGCGAAATTCGAGTTCCCACCACCGTTGGAGCGCCGCGCTCAACGTGCTGCCGGGAGGGCCGAAATCGGCCAGCAGACGGCGGGCAAACTCGTGGGTGAGCGCATGTTGCTCGTGGGCCACTGCTACTGCCTGCGCCGCTAGTTCAGCAAGGCGACCGGCAATGGTGGTTGGCGGCGCTGGCAAGACGATGGTGTCAGTCACCTGCTGCAAGCGGCGGCGACCGGCGCTGGCTGCGAGCAAGGCAAGTAACACATGATCGGCAGGCGCGAGGATGCGGACAGGGGTGATGGGAATGGCATTGCCGGCCTCCCATGCGATAGCCGGGTGTTCACCAACGCCGATCAAGATACGCGGGATGGGGGCGGAGAGCGCCGGCTTCGCTGCGGGCGGCAATTCCCACCATAACGGCTCTGATACGTCAGCGTAGGCGCTCAGACGCTGGCCGAGGCCGGGGTGCCGCTTGATCAGATCCTCAACGCTGCTAATTGCATGGTTCTGGCTATAACCCGGTGGCAGGGCGAGCAGCCATTGATCGCCAGTCGGGGTATACCACGGACGCAGCGTGCCGGCATCAATGACCGGTCGTAAAAAGGATGCACAAGCTGGCTCGAAGATAACCGCTTGATCGCGTTCGGCGCGGGTATACAGCAGTGCATCATAGGGAGCCGGAATACCGGCAAGGAGTATACGCATAGCTTTATGGGTCGTGTTACAATACACATTATGATATAGTATACATCTGTATCATACATTGCTCGGCAATCGCGCTGATGCGTGAATAATGGCAAATGTTGCCTATTCGTGGCGCTTTCTGGTAATTCAAGGAGCAGTCCATGACCGAATTAGCCGAACACGCGCCATCGGTTGCGGTAAGCGCCTCATTATTACCCCTCAAGCTCTCGCCGCCGCCGGTGCGAGACGATGAAATGCTGCGCCGAGATTTGCAGGCGTTGTTAGCTGAAGCACGCTTGCTGCCGGTGACGGTGGTCGTGGCGCCAGCCGGGTATGGCAAAACCACCTTATTGGCCCAGTGGGCCGATCAACTCGCACGCACCGGAGCGCAAGTGGCGTGGCTTGGTTTTGAGGCGAGCGATCAAGAGCCGGCCTTGCTGCTTGCGTATTTGATTGGCGCGATCCAGCGGATTTTGCCTCAGGCGGGCGAGCAAGCATTGCGCATCTTGCAGAGCGTATCCGGTTTGGAACGGGATTGGCCGCTGGTGGCCGGCGCATTGCTGAGCGATGTGCAACGTGAGTTGCAATCACAAACGATGTTGATCCTTGATGATGTGCATCTGGTGAGTGATGGGCCGATTACGGCTGATCTGCTAGGTTATCTCTTACGCGCCGCGCCGCCTAATCTGCACATCGTGATGGCTTCACGCCGTCCGTTGGCATTTGCTCCCCTGCCACGCCTGCGCGCTGAGGGGTTGTTGCTCGAAATCGGAGCCAATTATCTGTTGCTGCAACGGCACGAGGCGCTCGAATTGTTGCAACGCACTGGGGTATCGTTGCCGGTTGAGGAACTCGATCTACTGCTCGAACGCACCGGTGGCTGGATGTTGAGCGTGCAGCTTGCGGTGCGCACGCTGGCCCGCCAGACGCCTGAACAGCGCCGGGTGTATCTGCAAGGCTTGGCGACAAATCAGCACGATCTGTTTGAGTATCTGGCTTCAGAGGTGTTGGCGGCATTGCCGCCGCGTTTGGTCGATCGCTTGATCTGTGCCGCTCTGTTTGGTCAAGCCAACCCCTCGTTGCTCGATGAGGCGCTTGGCGTTGATGATAGCGCCCAACTGATCGAACAGGCCATTGCGCTCGGCTTGCCGCTAACGGTTGATACCGGCGCGTCCAATGGCGAGCGGATTTTCCGCTTTCACCCGCTCTGGCAGCGCCTGTTAGCTGATCGAGCGCTGACCCGGTTTGATCGAGTGACGGTGCGTGATCTGCATGAACGGTTTGGGATGGTGCTGGCGCGCTATGATCAGATCGAGGCGGCACTGCGCCATTTGGCGGCGACCGGCAACCCAGCAGCGATCGCGTATGCCCTGCGCGAGCATGCATGGCCATTAATCGACTCACCTCAGCGCGACAGTTTGCGGAATTGGATCGAGCGTCTTCCGCCAGAAGTGCGCGAGCGTGATCCTGAATTGCTCCACATGCAAGGCTGGAGTTTGTTTAATACCGATCGCGAACGTGCGTTGCAGTTGATTAGCCAAGCCGCCGAACAATACCGGTTGGCCGGCGCTCCGGCGCAAGAGCTGCGCGCGCTGCGCGATATGGCTGTCCTTCTCTTCTGGTCTGATGCGCCAGTTGAGTTTGCAGCGGTGTGCCGGCGTGTCATCGATGCGGCGGCGCGCGCCAACGACACGTGGTCGCGCGGCGCGGCGTTGGTTGGGTTGATGGCGATCGCCTATAGCCAAGGGCGGTTTCGGGCCGCATTGCGGATCGCGCGTTGGGCCGATCGCCGTCCGCTCGGCGTGCTGTGGCAGTGGTTGCTGGCCGCGCTGCGGGCATCGATCTATACCCAGCAGGGCTGCCCGGCGGAAGCGATGACGGCGATCAATGCTGCGCTTGAGTTGCCCCGCATCGATCGCAACGACATGCTGCGCCAGTCGTTGCTGTTGTTGCAGGCTATGGCGCTCTACCAGCAGGGGAAAGGTGAAGCCGCGCTTGATCAAGTGCAAGAATGTTATTACCGATTGAGCGATTACGCGCCCGGTAGTGTGCTGGCCGGCAACGCCGCCTTAATCTTGACCCTGTTGTTGATCGAGCATGATCGATATGAAGAGGCCGCCACGTCGTTGCAGCGCGTGCGGCAAATCGTGGCCCATCTTGATAACCGCCTGCTAGGGGCGCGGGCCCGGATCGTGGAAATCTACGGGTTGTTGCGTAACCACCAGCCTGCGGCAGCGGCGGCGCAAGCGTTGGCGTTTTGGCAAAACCTGCGTGAGCAGCCAGTGCTAAGCGCGCAGCATCCCCGCTATTGCGATAGCCGGTATCTTAATACGCAGGATCTCTGGTTGCAGAGCCTATTGCCGATTGCGATCGGCGAAGGCGGCGAACGTGATCAGGCGTTGGCGATAGCAGATGAACTGCTCTTGTTCATGGATCGACGCCACGATGGTTTGTTTCGCGCCCTGATCCATATCTACCGGGCCTATTTGGTGGCCCAGTGTCAGAGTAGCTCGCCTACGATTAAGGAAGATTTGCTTGCAGCATGTGCGATTTGCGATCGCGTCGGCGTTGAGTCGCTGCCCTTTTTGCCGCGCCCGGCGATGCTCTGGGCGATCAAGACCTCGTTGCAACTTGGGTTATCGAGCCGGGCGATGATCGCTGCGCTCCGCCAATTTGATACGACGACGCTGGCCTCGATCCTTATTCCGTTGCTCGATGAGTCGTTTCCGGTTGCGCTGCGCGTGCGCAGTGCGGGCCTGCTCGGAGATCTGAGCGTCGTTAATGCGTATGGCACGCTACGGGCATTATTGAAAGATCGCTCGCCCCACGTTCGCCAAGCAGCTCATGATGCCCTTGAGCGGCTGAGCTATTGCCCGCCCTACCGGCTAATAATTCGCGCTTTGGGCGGCTTCCAAGTGTTTCGTGGCGATCAAGAGGTACGTGATCGCGATTGGCGCAGCGTTAAAGCGCGCCAGTTGCTGCAATTGTTGCTGATTGAGCGCGGGCGTATGCTCCCGCGCGAGCAGATTATGGATATGCTCTGGCCCGGTCTCGATAGCGAGTCGGCGTCCAATAATCTACGGGTGACGATTAGCCGGTTGATTAAGGCGCTGGAGCCAGATCGGCCAGAAGGTGCGCCTACTTACTATATCCTTCAGCAAGGTGACACCTACGGCTTTAATATCGAGAGCGATCATTCGTATGATGTGGCTGATTTCGTGCAGGCGGTAGAGCGAGGCCGGCGCGAGTTGCAGCGCAACCGGCGCACCGAAGCGCGTGAGGCCTTCCAAGTAGCGGTGTCTCTCTATACTGGCCAGTTTTTGCCTGATAGTTTATACGAAGATTGGTCGGTGGTGGAACGGGAACGATTAGGGTTGTTGTTTACCGATGCGGCGCTTAGTCTGGGCCGCATTCTGTTTGACGAGGGCAAGTATCACGACGCCATTGCACTAGGCTGGCGGGTGCTCGAATACGATAAAGCGCAGGAAGAGGCATACCAATTGCTGATTCGCGGGTATGGGGCAATTGGTGAACGCAGCACGGCTATCCGGTTGTATCAGCGGTGCGTTGCCGCGCTGCGTGATGATCTCGGCGTTGATCCGTTGCCCGAGACAGTAGCATTGTTTGAACAGGTGCGCGGTAAGCGTGCATCGTAACCTTAGGTAGTGGAACCGGATGAGTTCCTAGCAGGATTGGTTGAAGGGCTATGCTGCAAGTGATTGTTGATAAAGGCTAAGAGTTCATCGAGTTGGTCGATGCGGCACTCAAAGCCGGTGCCAATATGTTGAATCCGCCCGCTCCATCGTTGCCCCGCCGTGTCTTCGTTCTCGGCTAAGACAATCCGCACCAGAAATGATTCGACTCGTCGAGTCGCCATACTTTTCTTTCCTCGCTCTAGCATCTGTCACACGACTAGCAAACTTAGTAGTATCATACTGAGGCGTTCTTACCATTTCATAACCACGATCTAGATGGTGTTGCGAGGATTGCTGTGCAAGCTGTAATTGCAGTATTAGCCGGAGATGGGATCGGGCCGGAGGTGGTGGCGGAAGGGGTGAAGGTGTTGCAGGCGGTGGCGGCTCGCTTCGGCCACACGTTTACCCTGCGGGAGGCGTTGATCGGCGGGTGTGCGATTGATGCTGCCGGCGAGCCGTTGCCTGCCGAAACAGTGGCATTGTGCCGCGAGGCTGATGCGGTGTTGCTCGGTGCGGTCGGCGGCCCTAAGTGGGATGATCCGCAGGCGAACGTGCGGCCCGAACAGGGGTTGCTTGGTATTCGTAAGGCGCTCGGTCTGTTTGCTAACCTGCGTCCGGTCCAAGTGCATCCGCGCCTGATCGATGCCTCGCCGTTGCGTCCTGAACGGCTGCAAGGCGTCGATCTGATCGTGGTGCGCGAATTGACCGGCGGAATCTATTTCGGCGAGAAGCGGCGCGAACGCGGCCCTGATGGCGAGTGGGCCAGCGATCTCTGCATCTATACCGAAGAGGAGATTGTCCGGGTGGTGCGGGTGGCCGCGCAGTTGGCCCGCCGCCGTCGCGGCAAACTGATGCTGGTTGACAAGGCGAATGTGCTCGAAACGAGCCGGTTGTGGCGCAGTATTACGACCCGGCTGATGCGCGATGAGTTCCCTGATCTGCAATTTGCGACCATGCTGGTTGATGCCTGCGCTATGCATCTCATCCGCCGTCCGGCTGATTTTGATGTGATCGTGACCGAAAACATGTTTGGCGACATTCTCACCGACGAAGCGGCGATGCTGGCTGGTTCGATGGGGATGTTGCCGTCGGCGTCGTTGGGTAGCGGGCGGATGGGGTTGTACGAGCCGATCCACGGTTCGGCTCCCGATATTGCTGGACAGGGGAAGGCCAACCCCTTGGCGACGATTTTGAGTGTGGCGATGCTGTTGCGCCACTCACTCGATCTAGCCGCTGAAGCGGAATGTGTCGAAGCGGCGGTGGCGACGGTGATCGAGCGCGGGATTGTTACCGCCGATATTGCCGCGCCCGGCCTGCCTACCTATAGCACTGCCGCGGTTGGCGATGCAGTCGCCGCTGCGGTGGCTGGGTGATAAGGTTTACCGCCGAGGACGCTGAGGGCGTAGAGGGTGTCTCTTTGCATCCTCTGCGCCCTTGGTGTGGTTTAGGGTGAACATTGCCTCTCTTTTAGCCACCTTCCTAATCTTCCCTCGTTTTGAGGAGCGGGCAGAATATGTGGTCGAGTACAACTGATCGTTGTGCAATGCCTCAAAGTTCAGCTCTGCCCCTCCGCTCTCACGTCTTGAGGGGCGGACAGGACATGTGGTCGAGTATAACCGTTAATTGCGGTGCAATGCCTCAAAGCGTAGCTCTCCGCTCCCCTCTCCCGCGCCAGCGGGAGAGG
>FMSI01022080.1_pt1 | contig 16323 bp, 12 predicted proteins | sample 1504471 | NCBI WGS metagenome assembly FMSI01 (sample SAMEA4475357, study PRJEB15587) | soil metagenome | biome: Soil; feature: Field | place: India | collected 2015-03-11 | depth 0 m
GTTAGTGCGCGCGCTTCGGTCACCACTGCGGTCCGCTCCCGCCGCGCCAGTTCTGCCCCCCGCCGCGCCGCCAAGTATTCCCGCCCACCTCGGGCGCGTAGTTCTTCCGCAGTACGCTCGAGCCAAACCGTGCGTCGCTCCGCGCGCACCGCGTCGGCAATTTTCTGCGCGGCCCGCTCCGAAAGTCGCGCCGCCCGCTCTGCTCCCACCGCGTATCGCTGCGCCGCCAAAAGTTGCTCCTCGATAGGGAACACCTGCGCAGCGCTCCTTTGCACGGGCAGCCAAGTGCCGAGGAGGAAAACCAACAGGCTCGGCCTCAACGCTTTGTACCGACCCAACACCAGCCACACCACAATCGACTCCAGAGCCGCTGTTGTGGTTCCCTATCGCATGCAACCAGCGCACAAGTCAAACCAATGGGCTTCGATCCGTCGCTTGTGGAGGCTTGCTTGACGAAACCCCATGGAACAAAAGGCTCCCATGTCTCGGTGCCTGCGGCGTTCGTCCGCCCACGCGAAATACCACACGACTGGAGAGCTGAGACGCTACGGAGCCCTGGCCTTTTTCGCTCTTCTTTTTTCGCTCAGTGTCGCGGGTACTCTCTCAGCGCATCCTCTCGAGCCAACCATCCTCGAGCTTCGTCAACGCGACCCGGCTCGTTGGGAAGCGATCGCCTGGAAGCCTTCGGGAGCTTTGCCGCTCGCGCTAGTCGTGCAGTTACCGGACGACTGCGCCCCATCCATGGTACACGCCACGCCGTTAGCGCGTTTCACCTGTGCCGAGCTTGCGATGGTGGAAACAACCCTCCGCGTTTCGAGTACCACGGAAGCGACAGGGAACGTGTGGGTTCGCGTGCGGTACCTTGATGGTCAAGAGATTTCCGGAAGCACTGACCCTCGGACTGGTCGCTTCCACCTCCGGCGTGCCGACTTGCTACCTCTCACCACCGTCGCCCATACGTACCTCAGTCTTGGCATGAAACATGTAGTTCTGGGGATCGACCATCTCCTTTTTCTCGCTGGCCTTGTTTGGTTGCTGCGCCGGAAGAAAGACGTGCTGGTCACCGTGACCATGTTCACCCTCGGCCACGGGTTGGCGCTCGTGGTCGCCGCCGCCAATTGGTTCCGTTTCGAGCAAAAGATCGTCGAGGTCGCGATTGGGGCTAGCATTGTCTTTGTGGGTCGCGAGCTTTGGCGCCAAGCAGGTTCGTCTTCCCCAACGGGGACCACGTTCTTTGGATTCCCCTTTGGCCTGCTTCACGGCGTGGGCTTTGCGGGAGTTTTCCAGGATCTCGGGTTGCACTCCCTCGCTGCGGTCGCCTTCTTCAACTCAGGGGTAGAACTGGGGCAACTCCTGTGGGTGTTGGCTTTCAGTCTGCTCGGGTTCCTGGTCCAGCGCTCCTCAACGTCGCCCCACTCTTGGAAGCGGGCTGGAGGTGGCTTTCTTGGAATTGCCGGAGCTTGGATTACCCTGGAGCGCGCCTTGGCTCTGGTCGAGCCCATCGCACCCTAGGCTTGATTTCGACGGAGATGCCACAGTACTCGACGAGAACCAAAGGAGAGAGGATGCGAGTCTACGTTCGGCCGTGGCGGGTGGTGGTGCAAATTGTCGGCGTGGCGTTTGTTGCCTGCGGGGCTGTGCCATCATGGGGGAGTTGTGTGGGAGACTGCGACAGCTCGGGTAGCGTGTCGGTCAATGAAATCGTTCGCATGGTGAACGTCGCTCTGGGGCGTCAAGCTGTTGCTCTCTGTTCCGCAGGGGACCGCGACGGAGACGGCAGAATCACCGTTGACGAGGTGGTGGCAGCAGTCGACTCTCTCCTCCGTGGCTGTTCTCCCTCACCCACGCCGACCGCCTTGCAGCCAACACCCACGCCAACCGAGCCCACCCGGCAATGCGGAAACTATCGTCGTGAAAGACAAGTATTTTTCGGCGACCTCCACGTGCATACGGCTAACTCGTTCGATGCATATACGTGGGACGTACGCACCAGCCCCGCGGATGCTTACCGATTCGCTCGCGGAACCCCGATTGCCCTTCCGCCTCTGGACGCTGCGGGCAACGGTACTCGCCTAGCACGCATCGATCGCGCCCTGCATTTCGCGGCGGTTACCGATCACTCGGAGTTCCTCGGGGAGGTTTCTCTCTGCTCTACTCCCGGCTCGCCCGCTTACGACACCCTCACCTGCCGGAACTTTCGTCGCGGTTTTGCTGAATCTCAATTGGACTTTGGCGCGCGACTTTCCGTACGTCGGCCCCAGCGCGCCTCCGAAGTGTGCGGTACCGATTGGCAACGTTGTCTGCAGGTTGCCGGTGATGTTTGGGAACGCATCCGTGGTGCCGCGGCGCAGGCGTACGAACCCTGCCAATTTACCACGTTTATCGCGTACGAGTATACGAACGCTTTGGCCGGCAGCACGCTGCACCGTAACGTCGTGTTCGCAAATGATCGTGTACCGCCGCCGGTCAGCGTGTTCGAGCAAAGTACGCCTCAGGGGTTGTGGCGCGAGCTAGAGCGGGTGTGCAAGCAGAATATCGCTGGGTGCGACGTAATTGCGATTCCCCACAACTCCAACGAAAGCACCGGCCGCATGTTTACCGTAGAGTATCCGGGAGCATCCTCCATCGAGCAACAACGCGAGCAAGCCTCCCTACGGGCTCGCCTAGAACCCCTCGTGGAAATCTTTCAGCACAAGGGCTCGAGCGAGTGTTTTGGCGGATTATCGAGCGTTCTCGGTGTTCCCGACGAAGCGTGCGACTTCGAGCCACGGCGTCGCGGTGCATTGGAAGACTGCGGCGAGGGCATGGGACAGCTCGGGGCTGCTGGGCGTGGTTGTATCTCTCGGCGGGACTACGTGCGCAATGTTCTGGGTATGGGCTTGCTCGAATACGCTCGGCTTGGCGTCAACCCTTTTTCCTTTGGTTTCATTGCTAGCACTGACACCCATAACGGTACGCCTGGGAGGGTTGCGGAGTACGAGTTCCAAGGCCACCGTGGCTCGGCCGAATCCACGCCGGAAGGGTTGATGGGATTCGACGAGCTTGGAGACACGCCGGTCCTCTTCAATCCGGGTGGACTCGCTGCCGTCTGGGCGGAGGAAAACACGCGGGAGTCCATCTTTGCCAGCTTGAAACGCAAGGAAACGTTTGCCACCAGCGGACCACGTATCGTGGTACGCTTCTTCGCTGGCTGGGATCTCCCACCGAACTGGTGCGACAGGGCCGACCGCATCGAACTCGGCTATGCGCACGGTGTACCAATGGGCGGCACCCTCGCGGAAGGAGCCGGAGCTCCCGGCGTGCCCGCCTTCGCCATTGCTGCTGAGTACGATCCCGGCACGCCGGAACATCCGGGTACGCTGCTGCAGCGCATTCAGGTAGTCAAAGGCTGGGTCGAAGGCGGAAACGCCCAACTTCGGATTTACGACGTTGCCGGTAGTGGGGACAACGGGGCCACGGTCGACTTGCAAACATGCACGCCGACGGGCCCGGGCTTTACCCGCCTCTGTACCGTATGGCATGACCCGGATTTCAACCCGGAGGCTCCGGCCTTCTACTACGTGCGGGTACTCGAAAACCCCTCTTGTCGTTGGCACGTGTACGCCTGCAACCAGTTGCCCCCAGATCAGCGGCCACCAGCGTGCACAGACCCAACGCTACCGCGAACGATCCAAGAACGCGCCTGGACTTCCCCGATTTGGTACCTACCAGGCTAGGCGGCAGCTCCCGCTCCCACCGCGAAGAAGAGGTTTGATTCCTTCGGGGGCTACTTGCGTAGGAGCTCGGGGCCGCCACCCGCGGCCCCGAGGGCACCGACTACTCGCGGAGGCGGATGGCCGAATTGCTGATCACCGGGGTGTCACGCTCTTTGGTTTTTGCGGAGATAACGATCTTGCCGTCTTCCTTCCACATGGAGGTGACGATGGTTTCTCCCGGGTACACCACGCCCGAAAAGCGTGCTGCGTACGACGCCACGCGATCAACCCCTCCGTCCAGCATGGTATCGACGACAGCCTTGCACACGATGCCAAAGGAGCAGAGCCCGTGGAGGATGGGCTTTTCGAAACCCGCAAGCTTTGCAAACTCAGGGTCACAGTGCAGGGGGTTTTTGTCCCCCGAAAGGCGATAGAGAAGGGCCTGGTGGGGCATGGTGGGCGACTCCACCACCGCGTCCGCTGGGCGAGCCGGCATTTCATGTTGCGCTTTTGGGCCAGGGTCGCCACCAAAGCCACCTTCCCCTCGGGCAAAGATCGTGAACCGATTGGTAAACAACGGGGCGCCGCCCTTTTCCTTTGTGCTCACTTCGAGCACGATTAACGCTGCCTTTCCCTTATCGTAAATTCCCGCCACCCGCGCCGTGTTTTCGATTTCTGCGGCTACGGGCAAGGGACGCTGCAGCTCGATTTCTTGCTCTCCGTGGAGCACCATCGCCAGGTTGATGTTGATTCCCGGGATATTGTTCATTCCGCCAAGCGCTCCAAACACGGGGATCACCGCAAAGCTGGGCAACACCTTCAGGTAACGTTCGTACGTGTACTCGAGCTCTTTCCGGTCGGTCGGCTTGGTCAACCCGGCACCGATTCCTAGGTGATACAAAATCACTTGGTCCGGGTTCCACGAACCGGTTGTCGACGGTAACTGAGCACCCAAAGCCTTTTGCACATCGATGGGCATCTACGTCCTCCTTTCCTTTGCGATGCGAAGGTCACGGTCTCACGGGATTCAACGCGTTGCCATGCTGCCCCTGTTTGCGCAAGGGTAGAGGGGTCACGTCATGGAAAGCGATTCCACCCTGCAGCCCCCTTTCACGTCCGCTTCGCGGTTGGTGACGAAACGGCGCTACCGCTTCGTGGACTGTGCAGCCGCAGCCGCACCAGGGTTTCGCAACCACATCTACCCCGTCGAACGCGTGGAGGAGTTTGTGGCGCGGTTTGGCCCCGACGACTGTTTTGCGACGATTTTCTTTTTCTCCGAGGAAGTTTTCCTCTACCTTGCGGAGCACCGGGTCAATGGTCGGCCGTCCATCGCCGGCTTCGATGGGCGGATTTGGGCCCCGTTCCTGCCGTTCGACATCGATGCGGAGCCAACCGCTGCAGGTCTGTTGGCGGCCTTGGCACTGGCGCGGCAAACCTATGCCTTCTTACAGCAGCGCTGGCATGTTCCAGATTCCGCGATCTACGCTTACTTCAGCGGCCACAAGGGGTTTCATATACTCTTGGACACCCGCATCTTCGGGCGAGTGGCACCAGCGACCGACTTGCACCGGATCTTTTCTCTCCTCAGGCTTCAGGTGTGGCGTTCCCTCGGTGTAAGCGAAGGTTTGGCACGCTTCGATCAGGCCATCGGGGACAAGGTGCGCCTCCTGCGGCTTACGAACTCCCGCCATCGGCAGAGCGGCTTGTACAAAATACCACTTTCCGCGCAGGAGCTTTTTTCCTTCTCGCCGGACGAAATCCGCGCTCTCGCGCGCTCGCCCCGTCCGGACCCGCGGACCCTATGTCAGGGCTTGCTACCGTTGGAGCACGTTGAAGCGAACGACACAGCTCGCGCCGCGTTCTCTCGCGCCCGCCGCGCTGCACGCCGCGGCCGGCCTCATCCGTACCGGCTCCCGCAGCCTCCGCAGGACTTAACCGCAGCTCTCTGTGCAGCCCGCCAGCACATGCTGGAAAGCGATATTCCGCCGGGTATTCGCAACAACGTCGCCATCCGCCTGGCTTCCGCACTCCGCCGCGCGGGGTACCCGCAGGCCCAAACAAACGACATTCTTGTCGCGTGGAACCGAAAGCTGACGGCACCCTTGCCTGAGCGGGAGCTACGCAGCGTTGTCCGCTCCGCTTACGCGCGCGCTTTTCCCTACGGGTACGGATGCCACGACGAGGTGATTCGTCTGTTCTGCCCCTTTCGCGACCGCTTTCTCGACTGCCCGGTGTACCGACAACAGCACCCGGAGCGAGCCGCCGACTGAAGACAAAAACAACTGCCGACCGGCATTTGCCAGAGCGACCCTTCTAGCTGCGAACCCTGACCGTAGCCTTTGCCGGCCGGCTGTGCTGCCTCACGGGGCGCACGCACCACCTGAGCAGCCCCCACCTTCGCACTCCCGACCGATTCGCAACAACCCAGCGATCGTGGGTTTTCCCAGGTGCCCGTGTGAACCCAAGCTGTGGGCGGCCTACATCCGAGGGGCTTGTTCCGGGTTCGCGTGCATCCCATCTTCTGGGTCATGCACGAATTTCGGTTTCAGTCCGTCATTCCCGTAAACGCTTCGTTTGCCTATGATTGGCACACCCGCGAGGGCGCATTCGAACGGCTCACACCGCCGTGGACTCAGGTAGATGTAGAGCGCCGACAGGGAACGATCGAAGCTGGCGAAGTCGACTTCAGGTTCCGCATCGGACCTTTCCACGTAAGGTGGCGAGCGGAACACTACGGGGGCAAACCCGGTGTGGAATTCCGGGATCGGTTGGTTGCCGGCCCCATGGCCTTTTGGGAGCACGTCCATCGCTTCGTGCCCCTCGGAAGTCGAGAGTTTCGCATGGAGGACGAAGTGCGGTACCGTGCGTTCGTGCGACCCGCGGTGTTGGACGACGCGGTAGATCGACTTTTCCTGCGTCGCGAAATGGCGCGGATGTTTCGATACCGTCACCGCGTGCTCGCCCATGACCTTGTCCGCCATCAGGAGCTATCCACCACCCCTCTACGCTTCCTCGTTACTGGGGCAACGGGGCTGGTGGGTTCCACCCTATGCGCCTTCCTGAGTGCTGGCGGTCACCGGGTGATTCGTGCGACCCGACGGGAGACAAACGCTACGGGCGAAGTTCTGTGGACACCTTCTACAGGGGAAATCAAGTTGGATCCTGAGCAACCAATCGATGTTGTGGTTCACCTGGCAGGAGCGAACGTAGGCGAGCGGCGGTGGACGGCGGATCGCAAGGCCGAGATCCGAGCGAGCCGTGTCATGACTACAGCTAAACTGGCGGAACGTGTCGCCCAATGGAAAGTGCTACCGAAGGCGTTCATCGTTGCCTCTGCCATCGGCTTCTACGGAAACCGGGGAGATGAGCTTCTCGACGAGGACAGCTCGGCTGGCGAGGGTTTTCTCGCCTCTGTGTGCCGCGGATGGGAAGCTGCAAGCCGTCCGGCCGAAGAAGCGGGCATTCGTGTGGTTCGATTGAGGATCGGCGTCGTGTTGAGTCCAAGAGGAGGGGCCCTTCGCCGGCTGTTGTGGCCATTTTGGCTTGGGCTGGGTGGGCGCACGGGCACAGGCCGTCAGTATCTGAGCTGGATCACCCCCGACGACCTTGCAGCGGTCATTTTGTTTTGTGCTGTCAAGGACGATCTCCGTGGCCCGGTCAACGCTGTGTCACCCCATCCGGTCACGAACGCGACTTTTGCCCAAGCCCTAGCCCAGGCACTTGGCCGACCCGCGCTTCTCCCATTTCCCGCATCCGCCGTGCGCTGGATTCTCGGGGAGATGGGCGAAGAACTGATCTTGTCGAGTACAAGGGTGCGCCCGACCCGCCTACTTCAAAGCGGGTTTCGTTTCCACTTCCCCACGGTGGAAGAGGCTCTTGGGCACGTGTTGGGCACAGCGTGAGGAATCGACCCCGCTGCTCGGCCAAATCGCTGTCGCATCTTCTCCGCGAGAGGTTTCCGGTGTATGCTCCGGCGTTGTCGAGGCTGAGGAACTGTGTGGAAGACTAGTTTTGCGCATGGGCTACGACCTCAAAGACTGATCATTCACAGCGCCGTCGTTCTTCTCGGTCTTGTTGGGAACTTTTCTGGCAGAGGAGGGCTGGTCATGGCATTGACGATCGAGTCGTCTGCTTTCACTCATCGGGGTGCGATCCCATCAAAGTACACGTGCGATGGAGACGACATCTCCCCACCCCTTCATTGGTCTGGCGTCCCCCAAGGCGCAAAGAGTTTGGTGCTCATCATGGACGACCCGGATGCCCCGGACCCTGCCGCCCCTCGCATGACTTGGGTGCACTGGGTGCTCTATAACCTGCCTCCCGATAGCAGCGGTTTGCCTGAAGGGGTGAAGTCCCAAGCTCTGCCGGCGGGCACCAAGGAAGGGCTGAATGACTGGAAGCGCACGGGTTATGGGGGGCCGTGTCCGCCAATCGGGCGCCATCGCTACTTTTTCAAGCTGTATGCCTTGGACCGTGTTTTGCCGGATCTCGGCACGCCCACCAAGGCCCAGCTTGAAAATGCCATGAAAGGGCACGTGCTCGAACAGGCAGAGCTTATAGGCACGTACCAGAAGGCGCGCCGCTAGCAACGGCTTCGTTTAGGTCAGCGATGGTGTCCGCCCAGCGCGCGCACCTTCGGCCCGAAAAGTCGCGAACGACAAGTACGGGTACACCCACACGAGTGCGGCCAACAGCGTGAGCCCCAAGATGGTGGGCACGCATGCCATCTCCAGGCGCGCGGCCAAGTTGCGTCCGAGCAAGCCGGGCGAGAGAAGATTGGTGGTCACGCTAGCAGCCAAGCCCAGGAGCGCCACCCGGTGGGATGGGGCGTTCCGCGTTGCTTGCCACCAGGTTGCGAACAGCAGCGTGTTCGGTAGGAGCACCACCGCCAAGTACGCTTTCCAAGTCACGGGCGAGAACAGGGCCGTTGCCAAGAAGACAAAACTCCACTCACAAAGTTGCTGTGCGGGATCGCCCCCGCCCTTGCGGCTGCGAGCCCAGAAGCAACCGACCAAGGTCGCAAGGGTGACTCCCACGGCAACCGGAACCCATGGCGAACCTGAAGATGGGATGTCGTGTGCTCCAGGCGTGAGCATCGGGATCATACCATGGCCCAGCCAGCGGTCCCACATCGCCCACACGGATTGATTCAGCCGTCCCACCCCCCAACCGGCCGACACCCGCTCCCGCCACGCGGCAAAATAGTCCCAATACCGAGGCCAGCCCCAAAGCAACGCCGGGCTGAGAGACAACCCCACAAAAATCGCAGCCGAGCTTAGAAGCGCGCGCCACCGCCGGCGCCACAGGAAATACAAGAGGAAGGTCAGAGGCAGCAATTTTATTGCGGCAGCAAACGCCACCAATGCTCCGCCCCTGGCTTCGTTGCCTTCCATCTGAGCTTTCAAGCCGGCCAAAACCAGCGCGAACAAGATCAAGTTGATTTGCACATGGTCAAAATTGCTGCTCACGTACCGCTCGCTGAACAAAGCGGGCAGAAGCACGAAGGGGCTGGTCAGCAGCAAGCCTTGCGGCGAACGCCAAGTGAGGCGCCGCCCGTAAACCAGTTTGGCGATGAGGCTGAGGATCCACCACAGTGCCGCAAAGTTCAAAACGAACCAAACTCCGCGCGCGACGTACGGACTTGGCATCGCCAGGATCGCAAGCGGCACGCACAACACGCTAAAGAACGGTGGCCACGTGTTCAGTGCACCGGCAGCACGATACGGGTCCTGCCCCTGAAGCACGAGCTCCCCGACGCGCAGGTAGCCAGCAAAGTCTCCTTCGTGGTGAATTCGGATCGCGAACACCGCAACGACGTACACCCCAATGGCTCGGCGAAGCCACCAATGGGCAAGGGGCGAGTCAGCCCACAGGGCACACCAACGGCGAACCGTGCCCTCTGCCCTCTCCCCAACCCGCACAGTGCTCGCCTGTCCTGGCTCAGTCATGCCCGGTGCTCGGATTCTGCTGCAAGCAAGGCCGCACCGATCACACCCGCCGAATCTCCAAGCTGATGGCGCAGAATCGGAGCGGAAAATTCTCCGCCAAATACATGCCGCGCCACTGCATCCCGGCCATGAGTGTACAGCTCATCGATGTTCGACACGCCTCCGCCCAGCACGACACAACTCGGATCGACAATGTTGATCACGTTCGCTAGCGCACGCCCAAAGCATTCCAAAAAGTGGTCGATGACCCGTCGCGCCCCAGCCTCGCCCTGGCGCGCGGCTCGAACTACCTCGGCAAGCGGAGCGTAAAATCCTCTTTCCTTTTCCGCGTAGGCTTCCACGGCTGGCCCGGCGATCAGCGTTTCCACACAGCCGTAGTCGCCGCAATAACAAGGGGGCCCTTGCTCTACGATCCGATGGTGCCCCCACTCACCGGCAAGGCGGTGCGCACCCGGCCAAATTTTCCCCTGCCAGACGATGCCCCCGCCGACGCCAGTTCCCAAAATGACGCCAAACACCACTTCGTACCCCGTGGCAGCACCCAAGCGCGCTTCCGCCCAGGCGAATAAGTTTGCATCGTTTTCCAGAACGACTTTCGTACCCAGCGCTTGTTCCAAGTCGCGCTGGAGTGGCCGCCCATTCAGGCACGTGGTGTTACAGTTTTTCATTGTCCCGTCGCTCAGCGATACGGAACCAGGCGTGCCAATGCCAACCACCGGTGGGCGACCCCCAGCAGCCTGGCAACACACGGCAAACATCTCCGCCACGCCTTCAACAATTCGGTCGTAGCCTTCGTGCCGTCTGGTCGGTCGCCGCTCGCGAAAGCAAACGCGGTAAGCGTCGTCGAGCACGACTCCTTCGATTTTGGTTCCTCCCAAATCGATCCCGATGAACATGGCAGAGCGCCCTTTCGAGTATCACTCCGAAGCGCACCTCGAAAGCGCTCCTCGCTCCCCCACGGAGTGAACCAACGATGATCGCGCGAGTCGTCTTTGGTGCGTCATGCCCCTGTCCGTCTCACTTCGCGCCGGAGTAAGCCGCGAGTGTGGTGGCGACCTCAGCCCTCGAGGGCCACCGTAGAGCTTCCTCAACCGAGATGGGCTTCCCGCTTTCCGACCCGGTTACTCTTGCGCGTTGTCGTGGGCCTGTGGCTCACTCTGGCTATGCGGCTGGTTCGCCTTTCCCTCGTCCTGACCGTGACCTCGGCCATCTTAAGCGCCTGTGGAGATGACGGGGAGCCTTCTGGCAATCGCAAGCTCACTCTCGGAGAAACCATTGGGGTGAATACCCACTATGGCACGCGCGGCCAGGTCGATCGCCAAGCTTTGGCGCTGCTTCGTGCTGCCGGGGTGCGTACGTTGCGCAACGACCTCGATTGGGAAGTCGTGGAAAAGGAACCTGGGGTTTACGACTTCTCCGGCAGCGACGAGCTAGTCGAAGCAGCAAGTGCGGAAGGTCTACGCCTCATGTTTATCCTCGACTACGGGAACCGCCTTTACGGCCCGAGTCGAGCCGTCGTGGACGACACCGGTCGGACTGCCTTTGCAAATTTTGCTCGTGCTGCCGCTACACGGTACAGAGGACGAGGAGTGCTCTGGGAAGTCTGGAACGAACCGAACTCGCCATTCTTTTGGAGCGGGCGAGGCCGTGGTCCTGACCCTTCTGCTTATGCCCAGCTGGTGGCGACCACAGTTCCAGTAGTACGGGCAGCCGATCCCTCGGCGACCATTTTCGCCGGTGCCGTGCTGGCCGGAATCCCGGCGGCTTTCACACTGTTGGGTGCGATACCGCATCTCCAGTTCCTAGAGGGTGTGTTCACGGCCGGGGTTCTTCCACTCATCGATGGCGTTACGGTGCATTTTTACCGTGAAGGGCCACCGGAATCTGTGTCGGCCGACGTTGCCGCCGTTCGGGCACTCATGCGTCAACACGGACCCGAGAAACCTGTCATTAGTGGCGAATGGGGCTACAGCAGCTACGACCCCCATGCGCCAGCTACGGGTTTCAACTTTCTCCCCGCAGTTTCCCAGGACCAGCAAGCGACGTACGTCGCGCGAATGATCCTAACCAATTTTTCCCTTGGATTACCGCTCAGTGTCTGGTTCAAGGATCGAGATGAAACAAACGCTTCGCCCGGAAATATCGAGCACCACTGGGGTTTGCTAACGGGCAACCTAAGCCCCAAACCGGCGTATTTCGCTTTGCGTACGCTGAGCGAGCTTGCTGGGGAGGGGACTTTGTCGCAAAGGGCGCCTTATGGTCCTGGCACCCACGGTTTGGTTTTCGATACGCCTCGAGGACAAGTAACGGCACTCTGGTCGGAAAGCCCGACAGAATGGCGCCTGACACTTTTGGGGAGAAACTCACGAATCTTTGATCGGGATGGTCGAGAGGTCACACCTGCGGTTGCTGCCGGCAGCTCGCTCTTTACAGGGTCAGACCGAGGGCCGTTTTACCTCCTCGGAAAAGCGGTCGTTCGAGCCCAGGAACTCTCTGGACAACTCGCTCGGTCGCGTTGAACAGGGCGTTTCATGCCGGCGGTACGGTCCCAGGTTTTCCTCGAGTTCTGGCTTCGGTTCTCCGGTACCGCAACCTTAGAGCCATCCGTATGGGACGACTTGGGACGATGGAACAACTTTGGATGTTCACGATCCCAATTTTGGGTGCAAACTCGGGGTGAGAAAGGGGGCGAGGGCTCGCTGCGGGATGCACTGGTTATCCAGGGTTGCCGTCGTACAAACACACTTGTCCCGAATATTCCCCAGACACTAACGCGGCGACGGCACCACGTCGCCCACGCGCCCGCAGGGCCTTGGATAGACCACGGTCCAGTGACAAGCACAGTGGAGCAAGTCGGGTCCGATACCTGGGGCGCGGCAGAGCTGCTCGCAGCGCGGTGCACACTGGAGCGAAGGTCAACTCTATGCGCCGCGTGCGACCTTGAACTGGCAGACCGGTACAGCCCGTCCCGGCTTCGCCGTGTCGATCTCGGGAGTCCCTGAGATTGTTCACGCCTGTGCTACCCTTGGCGCCCGCTGTGGGCACGGCGTGCATGTGTTCAACCACGCGGGCGTTCTGCACTCACTCATCCCGGCTCCGCCCGAGCGTGCAAATACGCCGCTACCGCAAGCCCAGGTGGTCGAGGCCGCCTCGAACCTCTAGGGCGCCGTACGCAACAAGCTAGGCATGGCGGGCTTGGGCAGCCGCCGCTTCGCGGGTGCCTTCGGCTTACAGCTCGAACTGAAGAAACTGTCACAAGGGCGCAATCGACCCGAGTAGGAACCCCGGACCCTGGTGAGATCTGGACGCGAGCGGAAGGGCACTTCAGGCGGCCTCTTTGGCTCGTTTGGGTAGCATGGCTTCCCGCAGACCCATCGCTCGAGCAACCTCGAGCAACCTTGACATGTAGCGGCGAGCAATGATAGCGCGAACCCATCTACCTGGAGACGGCGATGCTACGCCGACGGAGGCCCTTCTGCACGGGCGCATACCTGATTCTTCTGTGCATGCGGCCGCAGGGGGCAGACGGTGAGTTGGTTCTGCCTCGGTTAACCGTATCGCAGCAAGTAACGTCCTCGGGGGATGCGCTGTGCACCCGGCTCGACACGACGATTTCGTGCACCGTCAGGCCAGGTCAGATGGTCACGGACGACATCAGGGCCGAGGTGGTTCCCCCGCAGATCATTGTGCTTTCCGCCGTGGGCACGCTTCCGCCCAGCGCGCTGATTACCCCTTCCAACCCGGTAGCTGGCGTTTCCCCGGTGTCCATGACTCTCGCCTACACGGCAACCGACCGCGATGTCGGACGGACGTTCCAGATCGATTTCCTAGCCACCGCAGGAGAGTTCGTGGCCTCCGCTCGGCTGACCGTCACGGTACAGATGCCGCGCCCGACCAATACGCCAACGCCCACGTGGACCGTGCTTCCGACCCAGAGGCCAACCACCACACCGACCCGCACGCCATCGAGCACGCCGACGCCAACGCCCACACCTTTTAGCCGGCTCGGGTGTTGTCAGTTTGGCGCAGGGTCCTGTGCCTCTCCCGTTGACTCGGGGGTCTGCGCAGAGCTTGGGGGGACGTTCTTTGCTGGTCTGGAGTGCGACCTTGAAACCGGACAGTGTGCGCAGCCAAGGACGCCATCGCCTACGATCACGCCCACGCAAACCGTAGTTCGTACGCACACAGCCACGCGCACCGCAACGGCGACTCGGACCAGCACGGCGACGCACACGCGGACGCGGACGGCGACTAGAACCTCCACCGGCACGCCCCACCCGTACGAGCACGCGGACCCCTACGCCGACCCCAATCGTGGAATTCGGCTGCTGTCAGCACGGGGTGGCATCGTGCGCCTCCCCCGCCTCCCGTGGCCTCTGCGAAGAATTGGGGGGCACGTTCGTTCCCGGCGCCGAGTGCGACGTGGGGACGGGGCGGTGCGTCCCGTTGGCAACCCCCACACGAAGCGCCACAGCGACGGCAACCGCTACTGCAACGGCTACCGGCACCGTGACGCCCACACACACGCCGACAGCAACTCCAGAGCTAGGCTGCTGTGAAACCGGTGGAGCGGAGTGCTTCGCGCCCGTCACGGGTGCGGAATGTCGGGAACAGGGTGGTGTATTCTTCCCCGGCTGGAACTGCGATCGCTCGACCGGCCGCTGCGTCGAACGACCGACGCCCACACCCACCGCCACGCAGACCCCGACGACAACGAACACGGCCACGGGCACGCCAACGCTGACCGCGACGGGCACTCCCACGCAGACTGCAACGGAAACCGGTACGGCCACGAACACCCCGAGCGCAACGCCGACGCCGACAGCCACCCGCACGGCGACATCCACAAGGACGCGCACCCCCACGCCAGCACCCATTCGGCTCGACCTCGACATCTTCCGCCTCGACGGCACCGAGATGCGCGACGACGAGGGCGGCAACCCGGACGACGAGGAAAACATTGGAAGCATGAACTGTGTCAACGCCGACAACGACGACAAGAGCGTCGACTTCGACATCGACGCGCCCGAAGTTGCCGGTGAAGACGACCTTGTGAGAATGGTCGCGCGCCGGCCGGTAGGCTCGCTCGCTGGCCACGTCGAGCTGAAGATCATCCGGGGTGCCAACAAGGTGAAGGTGTGGGCCACGCCGACCAAGCGCGTGCTTGTGGTCCTGCCCGCGGTGTACAGCGTCGCCGATCTACCGCGGGAGTTCTGGATCGAGGGCATCGAGGGCAGCGCGCAGCAACGCGATGTGGTGTTCGAGCTGTCGCCGGTGAATTTCGAGGGTGTGCCCGATCGCGTGGCGTTGACCGTCATCCAGTTCGCACAGATGGCATGGATTGGCCAGAGGAATAGCCTCAACAACGACAACGCGCTCGACGCCGATCCGCACGTACCGGGCTGGGCTGGCGCGCGGCGGGTATTCCCCGATGCGCGGTCCACAACCGAGGCGGCGCGCGATAGGGTCACTCTCAGCGTCAAGCTCACCGTCGAACCGGTCGAGAACCTTGACGTGTTCCTGCGCGCTTTCGACATCGACGATCCGGCCGCACACGATCCGCACGTCGACCCGAACGACGATGGGTCGTCCGGCACCTACCCCAACACGAGCATCGGCTACACTGCGGACGAGGACAACCGGGGCAGGGGTGGTGGCAAGGCGTCCGGCCTGATCACTGGCCAGGATGCGGACGACATCGCCAGGCTCACGTTCCCTGCCGGCAGCAAGGAGAAAACAACAGAGTTCCAAGTGACCAAGCAGCCAGGCGACAACTTCCGCATCGCCGCCGCGTGCGACCGCGACTTCGTCCTCGATTTCCGCAACCGGGATCAGAGGGACCAGGAGAAGATCGTGGACCGAAACAACGAAAAGGAAATCCCGGACTCCGACAAGCGCGTCACACCCGTGCTCACCGTGTGGCGGCGGCTGCATGTCGAGCGCGACTCGATGCGGGCGTTCAGCTCGTTGAACTGGTGGAACACGCCAAACGAGAACACGGTGACCGGCCGGGTCACGGCCGTACGCGTCACCGGAGCCGTTTGCGCTCCGGGCCTCAAGGTGACAGAGCTCACGATCGACCAGCGGCTCGACCAGGCCAACCAGTACATCAATGGCTCGATCTTCGTCGAGGGAGCCGGTGGATTCCTCAACCTCCCCGTGCTGGCCAACTCCCAGGGCGCACCGCCGAATTTCGTCAGCGTCTGCGGCACGCCTGCGGGCCGCTTGCCGGCACGCTTTCGACTGCACGACGACGATGATGACTCGATTCTGCCGCGCGTGCCCGACACGGGCTGGATGCAGGACAGCGATGCCGCAGGCGACAACCTGTTCGCTCCAGCTTACATCCGGCCGATTTACGACGGTGGCGGTAATTCCAGGAATGACGAGAACAACATCGCGCTCGACGTGAACACCCTGGATGCCGAGGTCCCCGGCCAGATTGGTAACGGCAAAAATGCCACCGGAACGAACGATTTCTGGGTCAGCTACATCCAGTCGGCCTTCCAGGGTGAGCCGGATGGCGACTGGGATCCCGGCACTCCGGATCCGGTGAGGGATGCGCGGGCGGTGTTGGGCGTGACCTTGTTGGACGGCTCCATCCTGTATCAGGAAACCATCACCGACATTGCCCGGCACCCGCGGGCGGTGGCGAACGGCGCGAGCCGCCCGGCGATCGA
>FMSI01028178.1_pt1 | contig 16290 bp, 16 predicted proteins | sample 1504471 | NCBI WGS metagenome assembly FMSI01 (sample SAMEA4475357, study PRJEB15587) | soil metagenome | biome: Soil; feature: Field | place: India | collected 2015-03-11 | depth 0 m
CCTAAATGCAAGGCTCTAGCGATTCACTGCCCTAGGCATCAAAGTAGAGGGTGAATTCATAGGGGTGAGGACGCAGGGACATGGGAATCACTTCTGTGTCCAGCTTGTACTGAATCCAGTTGAGGATAAAGTCTTCGCTAAAGACACCGCCCGCTGTGAGGAAGCTATGATCCTTTTGCAGGTTTTCCAGAGCCGCCATGAGTGAACCGGGGGTCGAGGGAATCTTGGCCAGTTCTTCGGGGCTAAGGTCGTAGATATCAACATCCAAGGGGCTACCCGGATCAATTTGATTCTTGATGCCATCAATCCCGGCACACAGCATCGCTGCAAAGGCAAGGTAGGGGTTACTCGTGGCATCGGGGCAACGAAACTCTAGGCGCTTCGCTTTGGGATTGGAACCGGTGAGGGGAATCCGCACAGAGGCAGAGCGGTTGCCTTGGGAATAGGCAAGGTTCACGGGGGCTTCAAAGCCGGGAACCAGTCGTTTGTAAGAGTTCGTTGTCGGGTTGGTAAAGGCCAACAGTGCTGGAGCGTGCTTGAGAATACCACCAATGTACCAGAGGGCAGTTTGGCTCAAATTGGCGTAGCCCTCTCCCCAGAACAGGGGCTGACCATCTTTCCAAATGGACTGGTGGGTGTGCATCCCCGAACCATTGTCGTTGAAGACAGGCTTGGGCATAAAGGTTGCCACTTTGCCGTGCTTGCGGGCAACATTCTTGACGCAGTACTTATAGGTCATCAGCCAGTCGGCGGCTTGAATCAGAGTACCAAAGCGGAAACCCAACTCGCACTGACCCGCTGTGGCCACTTCGTGGTGATGCTTTTCAATGGGCACACCGCACTTAGCCATCGTCAAGAGCATTTCTGTACGCAGGTCTTGCAGCGTATCCGTGGGCGCAACGGGGAAGTAGCCCTCTTTGCCACGGATTTTGTAGCCAAGGTTGCCCCCTTCTTCTTCGCGGCCAGTGTTCCAAAGACCTTCAATACTATCAACGTAGTAGTAGCCAGACTTTTGGTCTTGGTCGTAGCGAACGTCATCAAAAACAAAGAACTCAGCTTCGGGGCCAAAGTAAGCCGTATCGCCAATGCCGGTTGCCTTTAGATACTCAACGGCACGGGTGGCAATGGAGCGCGGGCAGCGATCGTAGAGTTCCCCGGTGCGCGGCTCTTTGATGGTGCAAATCATGCTCAGGGTGGGTTCTTTCATAAAGGGGTCTTCCCAGGCCGTATCTGGATCCGGCACCATCACCATGTCGGATTCGTTGATCGCTTTCCAACCGCGAATACTGGAACCGTCGAAGGGCACACCGTCGGTAAATGAACTTTCACTGATCTGGCTCCTATGAACCGTCAGGTGTTGCCACGTGCCGGGCATGTCAGTAAATTTCAAGTCGATTAGCTCGTACTTGCTGTTGATCAAATTCAAGATTTCTTGGGGCGTTGCCATGTATAGGTTACTCCTTCTGTATTGGGCGCACCGCAGCGACAATCTATGGTAGAAAGTTGCCCTAGTTAATTTTTGTATCGGAGGCTACCAAAATTTCGGTGTTTGCTCCCTAGCGGGAGGCGGCAAGGTGCTGTTTGGGATATAACAGGGGCATGATCAGTAATCCCAAGCCCAATCCAGCGATCGCCCCAAAGGGAAAGGCAATCCAATTGGAATAGTCCCAGACGCCATAGTGTTGCAGTGCCCACTCAAGGGGATAAAACAGCATTAAGAACACCGCCACTAAAAAGCCCCCCCGACCATACTGCGGCAGCCAGTACCACTCCCGGGCAGTGGTGGAACGCTGAATCCACCAGCGGGTCAAAAGAACCCCCAAAAGGGTGCCATAGCAACGCATGCACACCGCCATTTTCCAAGGGGGAGCAAGCATCAAGCCCATTTCTGGCTGCGGACATACATGATTGCCCATCGTGTAGATAATGTGGGCAATGTTAGGCAAGAAAAGAAAATGACTAGCGGCCAAGAAAGGCGCAAACAAAGGGCCTAGAATTAGTGCCGCTAGAATGACATCAGGCCATAGGGGAGAAAGCGATCGCCACCGCACCATTGGATTTCAGAAATGATACAAAACGATAAACAACCCCCTAGAATCTAACAAATTGTTCACAGCAAGGGCAATCAGTGATTGGGCAGAGCGAAGAGAGACGTGATGCTGCTTGATCCTGTCTTCAGCGACTCTGCCACGTCAATTAAGAGGCTTAAGAAGCTACTAAGGCCGCCTTGGTCACGGTTGTCAGTGAGGCTGTGTTCTTAACCGTCTCTAAGCGAGGTGAATTCCCCATGAGGGAGGCGGCAAAGAGTTGCCGGTACAGTTGCCCCATCTGAAGGGCGATCGCCTCCCAGTTGAAGAGGGCTTGTACCCGCTCGCGGCCATTTTCCCCAAGGGTACGCGCCCAGGCGGGATCGGCCAAGATACGTTGAATGGCCTTGGCCAAGGCGGTGGCATCCTGAGGGGGTACCAGTAACCCTGTTTCCTCGGGAATCACCGTGAATTGCAGACCACCAACCGCAGAGGCAATCACTGGCGTGCCACAGGCCATCGCTTCAATGGCCACCAAGCCAAAGGGTTCATAGTAGCTGGGCACAACGCAGACATTGGCAGCACTGTAGTACACTGCCAAGCGCTCATGGTCAATTTGCCCCACAAAGGTCACGCGATCGCCCAAATGATACTCCTGCACTAATCCTTCAATGCGCCGCCGTTCAGCACCATCACTGCGCTGCGGATCACTCCCCCCCACAAGCAGTAACAACCCTTGGGGCAGCTGAGCCATCGCTGCCACCAGCGTTTCAATCCCTTTGCGGCGATCAAAGCGACCCACATAGAGCACAATCGGTTCATCGGCAGGCAAATTCAGTTGGGCACGGGCATTGGCCACAGGGTAAAAGAGATTCAAATTTGTCCCACAGGGAATCAGACGTGTTTGCCCTGCCTTGGAGACCCAACGCCGTAGGTAGGCTTCCTCTTGGGGGCTAGTCACAATCACACAGTCGGCATTTTCAAGAATGGCTTTTTCCACCATGAGGCGGGTTTCATCCCGTTGGGCTTGCTCAGAAGCCACCTGATATTTCACAACCCCCAAGGAGTGGTAGGTGTGCAGCCATTGGAAATTCAACTCCTGACGCAACTGCCAACCCACCCAGCCGGAGAGCCAGTAATTGGTGTGGATCAGGGGATAGCCATATTTCGCATGGTAAGCCTTGAAGGCTGCGACAAACTTCGGTAACGTTTCAAAGAGTTTCTCACGCGGAATATAGGTCAGAGGGCCTGCCTGGAGGCGAATGGTGCGACAGTGGGGGCTGTGCTCAATCACATCCGGGTCATCGGGATGGATTTTGCGGGTAAACATATCCACGTGCCACCCGGCTGCCGCTAGGGCTTCCCCCAATTGCCGTACATAGATATTTTGACCACCGGCGGATTCATGGCCGACATCAGCGGCAGGATCCCCATGAACCGAAATCAAGGCAATGGGTTGACGCGCAGGCACTTGCGGCTGGGGCATAGCAAAGGCCCGCGGAAGTGCACTTTTTGCTGTACGGGTTGATAATGCTTGCATAAATACACCTTTTGAATAGCGGTCAAGGAAACACTTTTGCAAAGGGTTCAGGGATACACCTAACTGGCCAGCAGTTCAATCGTTCCCCTACGATGTCCATTATGGAGAAAGGTATTGGCGAGAACAGTATCATAAACTGCTTCATACTCGCTCACCATCCGCTCAACACTGAACCGCTGCCAAACGTAGTCTCGACAGGCCATGCGATCCAGTTGCGGCACTTGGGCAACGGCAGCGACACAGTCTTCGACGGAGTGACAGAGGAAACCGGTTTTGCCGTGTTCAATGACTTCGGGCGCTGCCCCCTTGGCGATCGCCACCACTGGTGTCCCCGCTGCCATGGACTCAATCATCACTAGGCCAAAGGGTTCCTGCCACGTAATCGGGAAGAGCATGGCGATCGCTCCACCTAGGAGAGCATTCTTGGTTGGATGATCTGCTTCGCCGATAAATTGGATAAATTCACCATCAATGTGGGGTTCAATCAATTCCTTGAAGTAGTCGCGATCAACCCGATCCACTTTGCCTGCCATCCGCAGGGGGATGCCCACTCGCTTGGCAATTTCAATGGCATGGTGAGGGCCTTTCTCTGGGGAGAGCCGTCCCAAGAAGGCCAAATAGGGTGGATCACTGGGCTGGGGATAAAAGTGATGGGTTTCCACGGCAATGGCGTTATAGACCGTGGCAATGTAGTTCAAGTCCCGTAGTTGCCGCTGGGAATGGGAAATACTGACGTAGTTTTGGTTGCGATATTGGCTGAAAATGCGCTCATTATCCGTCGTAAAGCGACCATGGAGCGTGTGAACAACGGGTGTTTTCACCAGACTGGCGTAGGGTAAAGCTGTATAGCCCACATGGGAATGGATGACATCAAATTCATTGGCACGACTAAAGACCTCTCCCAATTGAAGGGCTTCATAGACGGCATATTCCTGCACATTGGGATCGAGGCGAATGGCATGGGGATAGGTAGAAACCAAATTGGCTTGGGTAATGGAATCGCCACTGGCAAACAGCGTGACCTCGTGCCCTCGCTTGACTAACTCCTCCGTGAGCAGACTCACCACCAACTCCACACCCCCGTAGGCTGGCGGCGGTACCCGTTCCCACAGGGGGGCGATTTGAGCAATGCGCATACAAGCCTCCTCGAACAATACGGTTGGTCACCGATGCGTTGATGCTAATCGCGCGATTGACTCAGCAGCATGGCTGCCTCAACGGTACGCAATCTCGCTGAAAAAGACCAAGGGGGTAAACCCCTACCTAAAACTTCGGGAATCCGTACTATTATTTGTTATTATCGCTACATTTTGTCAGTTTAAGGTGTGATAAAATTTGTCACTTAACTTTGAATTTTCTTAAAGAAGAGTGATTCTCTTGATCACAGAAAAAAGTATCGTGCAACCGCTCCTTTGATCGTTATTCTATGAACAGGGGTTGCCCGTTGCGCACTTCCTAAAATTTTAGTCGCAATCGTTCATGGATATTCAACTGATTCAACTGTTTGTTAATGGCTTAGCGGTAGGGAGTATTATTGCCCTTGCAGCCGTAGGTTTGACGCTCACGTTTGGGATTTTGCGCCTGCCCAATTTTGCCCATGGCGACTTTATGACGGCGGGAGCCTACCTGACATTGCTGGCCAATGCAACAGGACTGGATATTTGGCTCTCAATGGCGATCGGTGGCTTGGGAACGGCGGGACTGATGCTCCTGAGTGAGAAGCTCCTGTGGCAGCCGATGCGCGATCGCCGCGCAACTTCAGCAACTCTGATTATTATTTCCATTGGTGTTTCATTTCTGCTGCGCAATGCCGTGATTCTCATTTGGGGCAGTGAAAACCAAACCTATCGGCTACCAGTGATGCCTGCCCTTGATGTTTGGGGCGTGAAAATTATTTACTCGAAGGTGATTGTAATGATTTTAGCGGTGGTGGCGATCGCCACTGTGCATTTGATCCTACAACGCACCAAGGTGGGCAAAGCCATGCGAGCTGTAGCCGATGATCTGGACTTGGCACGGGTGTCTGGGATTGATGTTGAGTGGGTGGTGCTGTGTACTTGGCTCTTGGCGGGGGTGCTCACAGGGGTGGCCGGGGGTCTCTATGGCTTGATTACTGCTGTGCGGCCAACAATGGGGTGGTTTTTGATCTTGCCCCTCTTTGCCAGTGTAATTCTCGGTGGCATTGGCAATCCCTACGGGGCGATCGCTGGCGCCCTGATTATTGGCGTTGCTCAGGAGATGAGTACACTGATGATTCCTTCTGAATACAAGCTGGCCGTTGCCCTCGTGATCATGATGGCGGTGCTTTTGGTGCGCCCCCAAGGGCTATTGCGTGGCACACTCAGTTAGTGTTCCTAGGAGAAGTCCCCTGAACCTTTACACCCTTGAAGCCCTTGTGGCTACCATCAATGCTGCACCCCAAGATTGGCGCCCTCTGGTGTTTACCAATGGCTGTTTTGACCTGATCCATGCGGGTCATGTGCGCTATCTGGCGGCAGCCCGTGCCCTCGGTAAACGCTTGGTGGTGGGGTTAAATAGCGATCGCTCCGTGGCAACTCTAAAGCCAAAACGGCCAATTATTCCCGAGCAGCAGCGGGCAGAGGTGCTTGCTAGTTTACGATCAGTAGATGCGGTGGTGCTGTTTAGCGATCGCACTGCCACGACCCTGATCGAGGTTCTCCAACCGGAGATCTACGTCAAGGGGGGCGATTACCAACTGGAGACCCTACCGGAAGCGACGGCTGTGCAGCGCTATGGCGGTCGCATTGAACTGATTCAAGTAGAGGTCCCCAGTTCGACAACGGCGATCGTCCAACGCATTTTAGAGTTGCATGGGGAGGAGTCACCGGGCGCATGGTCACCACAGAACCAGCCTTAGCCGATTTACGGGAGCAGTTGTACAACGGCAACGAAAAATTCCAACTGGCCGCCATGACCACCCTGAGTACGGCAGGTAGTGAAGGCTATCACCTCTTGGAGGAGTTTCTCAAAGACAGTGCTACCTTTTCCCCCCCACCCCCCCCTTGGATTCGCGGTCAGGCCTATCGTCTCCTGTTCCACAGCCCAGAAGCCTCTGTCCAAGCCTTTTTGCAACAACACTATCCTCAAGGGGTGATACCGCTGCGCTCTGATCGCGGGGTGGACTATCAGGAACTGGCTGAATTATTGGTGGCCGAGAAATTTGAAGCTGCCGATCGCCTAACGACGCAAAAGCTCTGTGAACTAGCGGGACCCCTGGCACAAAAACGCCGCTGGCTCTACTTTACAGAGGTGGAGCAATTCCCGATTGTGGACTTACAAACCATTGATCAATTGTGGCTCGCCTTTTCCTTGGGTCGCTTTGGCTATTCGGTGCAACGGCAACTGTGGCTAGGCTGCGGTCAAAACTGGGATCGGCTGTGGGAGAAAATTGGCTGGCGGCAGGGCAAGCGGTGGCCGCGCTATCCGAATGAATTCATCTGGGATTTGAGTGCCCCGCGCGGACATTTACCCCTGACCAATCAACTGCGGGGCGTACAGGTGATCAACGCCCTTCTCAATCATCCCGCTTGGACAGCCTAGAATAGGGGCAGCAACAAGCGTAGCAGCAGTAGTGGTAAGGTGGCAGCGATGAAAAAAAAGAATATTCAGCGATTCATGGTGGCGATCGCCCTTGTGGCAGGCATCAGTGGCGCAACCCTTTCACCCCAAGTCGTGGCTCAAACCAGTGGCGGCCTATTGACCGCTGAGCAAATGAAAAAACTCAATCTCAGTGTTGAGCAAAAACAGGCCGTACTGCGGTTGACACTGCGCACCAACGATCACATTCTCAAAATCCTTGATCGCGACCAACAGCGCATCTTTCGCAATGCCATCAAACAGGGAAAATCTACCGGTGAAGCCATGGACGCCGTTTCGCTGCGCCCTGATCAAAAGACACAACTCTCGAAGGTGATGCAGGATACCCGTGTGGAAATGCTGACCATTCTCACCCCCGAGCAGGTGAAGCAACTGCAACAAGGATCGCGCTAGCGTGATGAACGTTTTTGTCCTCTGGACTAGTCGCTGCGATTCGGTCACGTTTGCCGAGGCTTGCACCTTCATCGCCAATTTCAACAGCGCCCAGGAATCACGGACATTCCTGCTGGGGGAAGCACACTTGGCCTACCCCGATCGCCACATTGAAGTGGATAATCGCCTTGCTTGGTTTTTGGGACGACTCGATCAAACCTATGGCGATCGCGCCTAATTACGTTCACCTGGGGCGGGGTAACCTCAGTGTTGCCCGCAGCTACCGCCAGCGCCATAGCATCTGGATGATGAAAGCATACCGCGAGGACATCTTGCTAAACTTGCCGGCCAATGCTGACCCCTTAGAAGTGTGTTTGGACTATTGCCATACGGTGAGTAGCAACATTGAACTCTTTGTGCGGGACAAAACCCACAAAATGACCATTGATTGAGCGGACATTCAAACTGCTTTTCCGCAATTTTGGGCATGGATTGGTGCCGAAGAGAATCTGGAGGCTGCCCTAGGCTGTTTTCAAACAAAGCATAATGGGGCTCCCTTTAATTCCGCCTACCGCCATTGATAGCCGAGTAGGGTCAGTGCGACGGCTCCTACCTCAGCCGCCCATTCAAAACACCTTAAAGTAGAAAATCCTCGGGTGGTTGCTGAGGGACTACAATCGGTAGAACCTGTTCGAGATTGCCATCGGGGCGGGCAATAATCTGATGGGAGATGATCGCGTGGCCACTGAGCGATCGCGCTGCTCGAACCGCCGCATTCACGTCCGCCACCTCTCCCCGAATCACCACTGTCCAATAGCCTGCACCAATCCCCTCACAACTGACAAGGGTGACCTGAGCCGCTTTCACCAGTGTATCGGCCACAGCAAGGGCTGCCGGGTACCCCAAGACCTGCACCATGCCCACCGCTTCTGCTGCCATCCTGATTCCCCCTTCCACGTCTCCCATATTTTAGAAAAGGACTGTGGTTAAGCTATAAAAACGGTGCCCTATTCCTCAAGGTGGAGTAGATGTGATGCAGACCATAGCGGCAATCCCCGAGCTAGAGGAGATTTTGACCCACAATGGCATTTCTGCCCAACAAGCCCTCACCCTTTTGACAGCCGCTCTTCCCTTAGCCGCAAGCAGTGATCCTCAAGAACCATTGCCCCCTCTACTCAGGGCACTACAAACCGCTAGCGATCGCCTGCGCCAACAACAGGTGGGGGACACCGTCACCTATGTGATAAACCGCAACATCAACTTCACCAATATCTGTGAACAGCACTGTGGCTTTTGTGCCTTTCGTCGCGATGCCACCGCTGCCGATGCCTACTGGCTCGACATTGACACGATCCTGAGCAAAGTGGCTGATGCAGTTGCCCAAGGGGCGACAGAAATCTGTATGCAGGGGGGACTCAATCCAGCCGCTAAAGAATGTGGCTCCAGTTTGTGCTATTACCAATTCCTTGTGCGGGAAATTAAAACTGCCTTTCCTGAAATCCATCTCCACGCCTTTTCGCCCCAAGAAATTGAATTTATTGCCCGCGAGGATGGCCTCTCCTATGCCCAAGTGATTGATGTCCTGCATCAGACTGGGGTAGACTCCATGCCCGGTACCGCCGCTGAGGTGTTGGTAGATCGGGTGCGGGCAAAAATCTGTCCTGAGAAAATGAACACCGCCACTTGGCTTGCGATTGTTGAGACGGCCCATCGTTTGGGGGTGTGGACAACCAGTACAATGCTCTGCGGCCACATTGAAACGCCAGCGGATCAGGTGGCTCACCTACAACACCTACAGCAACTTCAGCAAAGGGCTTTGGAACACGACTATCCCGCCCGCATCACCGAGTTTATACTGCTGCCCTACGTGGGGGAACTTGCCCCCAAGGCAATGCGACAATGGGTAGGACACCACCAACCGCAGTTATTACCGACATTAGTGCTGACGGCAGTGGCGCGGCTCTTTTTGGGGCAGTGGATTGCCAACCATCAGCCCAGTTGGGTCAAACTTGGCCTTGGGGGTGCGACAATGGCACTGAATTGGGGCTGTAATGATTTGGGGGGAACGCTGATGGAAGAACACATTACCTCAGTGGCTGGAGCACAGGGGGGCACGGGCGTCAGTCCAGCAGATCTGGTGGCAGCAATTTGCTCCTTAGGGCGAACCCCACGTCAGCGCACCACACTTTACCATCCCGTTGGAGAGTTGCGATGACCACGGACTCTCAGCTTTCGGTTCAGTCTCCCCGTCGGTTCCGCCCTTGGCTGGTGGGTGGTGTTGCCGTGGTTATTGTAGGGGCAGCCGCTGGGGTTTTCTTATGGCAACGGTTTAGTCAACGTCCGATCGCGCCCGGAATGGCGATCGCCCCCAATAGCGCCCTACTGACCCTCACCTTACCCACGGATCCCAAGCCTTGGGAAGCCCTTGCCAAAAGTGGCCTGTTGCAAGCCCAACCGTGGTTGGTCCCCACCTATGATCCGCTCTCGCCAAAGGGGGTGAATCTGGCGCAACTGGATTACCTCAAGGATGTGCGCCCCTTTATTGGTGACCAAGCCACAGTGGTGTTGTTGCCCACTACTCCAGAATCCGTTAGAGAATCGCCGGTACCGCCCTACGTTTGGATTGTGCCGACCCTAAATGTACCGATGGGGGAGCAACTCCTGCAAAGTGTGATTGGCGAACCGCTCACAGAAATCAACGGGGTGAAAATTTTCAAGGCCAAGGGGATTCTCCCTGACCCCGATAGCGGCGCGATTGCCCTTGTTAAGCATGAGAATCAGGCCTATATCCTCTGGAGTCAGCACCAGAGCGCCCTGCAACAAGTCATTGCCACCGCCCAAGCCAACAACGGCATTGCCAGCCAGCCCATCTATCAGCAGGCAGTGAAAGGGTTATCGGATCATCGCCCTTTGGTAGAACTCTATTTGAACTTGCCCGCCTTTTTAGCCAGTCAGATGGTCGCCCCTGAGGGAAGTCTGCCTGAACCCCCGCGGGAACTGCAAGGGATGGTGCTCACCGCAGATATGACCCCTGAGCAAATCGAATTGGCGGCGGTGACTTGGCGCCCTGAGCAGAATCAAGCCCTCGTCAGTGAAGGGCCAAGCCGTGAACTCAGTCGTCTTGTGCCGGAAACAACCCTTGCTTTTTACGGTACAGGCTCCTTCAAGAATTTATGGCAGAATACGCCCGCCTCGGTAAAAGAGACGATCGCCAGCACGGTTAAAGATCTCACTGGCCTCGATTGGCAACAGGCCTTTGTGCCTTGGATGGATGGCGAATTTGCTGCCGCCTTTGTGCCCGTTCCCGCCCTGGGCAATGCCCCTAGTTTGCTCTTTCTCAGTCAGACCAGCAATCGCTCCCAAGCCAGTCAAACCCTGAGCCAACTGGATACCCAAATTCGCGATCGCCTGCGGTGGCAAGTACAACAAACAGCAACAGAACCGCAACCAATCACCACTTGGCGCATTCCCCCGGGTTTGCCGGTGGGGCAGCATGGTTGGCTGAATGACCAGACTCTCTTCTTAGGACTCGGCCCTTTGACGGATATGAGTACTCGCCCTGAGCGCTCCCTGGCCGACTCTCCCCTCTACCGTGCAGTACTGCCCCAGCCCAAGGACACGCAGTTCTACCTGAATTTGAGTAACCTTGGGTCACTGCAAAATAACTTGCTCTTGCCCGAACTGGCACCTGAAGTGGCGCGATCGCTCCAACCCTTTGCTGCCCTAGGCATCACCAGTTATGTGCGGGACAATCAGTTGACCCACTACATCGCTCGAATTCGCTTAAAACCCACTTCACCACCGTAGGTTTAGCCAACGCCGGAGGAACCCTAAAACTAGACGCAGATTTGCTACTTAAGGATGTGACTAAATTACTGTGGAACCAGATGTTTTGCTGAAACGATATAGCGTTGGCGATCGCGACTTTGCGGGGATACGGTTGCGCCGCGCCAACCTGAGTCGGTGTATTTTGACAGGCATTGACCTTTCTCGTGCGGATCTCACCGATGCTGCCCTACAGAGCACGAATCTGCAAGGAGCCGATTTGCGGGGGGCAATTCTCACTGGCGTCAATCTCAGTCAAGCGGATCTGCGGGGGGCTGATCTGCGGGGCGTAATTTTAATCAGTGCCGATCTACGCTGGGTGTCTCTGCGCAAAGCTAACCTGACAGGAGCCGATCTCACCCGTGCCAACCTTGCTAATGCCGATCTCAGTGAGGCCAACCTCACCGGCGCCCAACTTAGTGAAGCCATCTTGCGGGATGCCAATCTGACGCTCACCGATCTCACCCTTGCCGAGCTAGAGCGTGCCAACCTCACCCGTGCCAACTTAACTGAAGCTTACTTGCGGGGCGCTGATCTTGCGGATGCCGTCTTGCGGGAAAGTCAACTGGTACAGGCCAATTTGCGGGGTGCCAATCTCAGTGCCACCAATTTGCAGCAGGCCAACCTAGAACGGGCAATTTTGATTGGGGCGAATCTGCGTCGTGCTCGCCTTGAGGAAGCCAATCTCCGCGAAGTGGCCTTCAAGGAAGCCAATTTACGTCATGCCTGTTTGGACAAAGCCAACCTTGTTGGCGCGGATTTACGGGGAGTGAGCCTTGCCCAAGCACTGTTGCGGGGAGCAGATCTGAGTTCCGCTATTCTCATTGGTGCCAACTTAATGGGGGCTAATCTCAGCAGCGCTGATCTGCGGGGAGCCAATCTCATTGAAGCCATTCTTACCGGTGCCAGTCTCAATGGCGTTGATCTCAGTGCCGTGGATATGAGCGAGGCGATTCTGCCGAATGGCGATCTCTCGGAATAGCCTCAAGGGAAAACCGCTGCTGGTGTAGATTAGAAGATCGGTGATTTTGAGACAGGCATGGCAACCACGTATCGCATTGCTGTTTTGGCCGGGGATGGTATTGGTCCAGAAATTACGGCTGTTGCCCTCGAGGTGCTGCGGGCGATCGCCCCTCGCTTTGAATTGGCCTTTGACTTTATTCCTGCCCTTGTGGGCGGCTCTGCCATTGATGCTGTGGGGGACCCCTTGCCAGCAGCAACGCTGGAAACCTGTCGTGAAAGTGATGCCGTGCTTTTAGCCGCCATTGGCGGAACGCAGTGGGATAGCTTACCCCGTCATCTGCGCCCGGAAACGGGATTACTTGCCCTTCGTGCCGGTCTGGGTTTATTTGCTAACTTACGCCCCGCCAAAATCTTTCCCCAACTGCTCCATGCCTCGTCCCTCAAGCCGGAAGTGATTGTGGGTGTGGATCTTATAGTCGTGCGCGAACTGACTGGCGGCATTTACTTTGGTCAACCGCGCGGTATTTTCACCACGGAAACTGGTGAGCAGCGGGGGGTGAATACGATGGCCTACACTGCCACGGAAATTGATCGCATTGGCCGTGTTGCTTTTGAAACTGCTCGCAAACGGCAGGGCAAGCTCTGCTCGGTGGACAAAGCCAATGTCCTTGAAGTTTCCCAACTGTGGCGCGATCGCCTGACTGCCCTCAGCGCTGAATATCCCGATGTGGAACTCACCCACCTCTACGTGGACAATGCCGCAATGCAACTGGTGCGCGCCCCGAAACAGTTTGACACGATTGTCACTAGTAACTTATTTGGCGATATTCTCTCCGATATTGCCGCCATGCTCACGGGCAGTATTGGTATGCTCCCCTCCGCCAGCCTAGGGGAATCAGGGCCGGGCCTGTTTGAACCGGTTCATGGTTCTGCACCGGACATTGCTGGTCAAGACAAAGCAAATCCCTTGGCAATGGTGCTCAGTGCAGCCATGATGCTGCGTTATGGCCTCAACCAACCAGCGGCAGCACAGGCGATCGAAGCAGCGATTACTGCTGTTTTAGATCAAGGCTACCGCACGGGCGATTTAATGTCTGAAGGCTGTACGCTTGTCGGCTGTCGTGAAATGGGCAACCTCTTAATCAGGGAATTGTCTAAGTAGGCTCGTTTGCCGATGTATTCCGTTTCGTCGGTGGGGTCTTCATCTGCTCTCTACCCCTGCTGTTCTTGCTCGACAAAAGTCGTGGCACTGCTGACACCAACCATCTCCACTGAGGATCATTGAGGCGCTTCGACACTTCGGGAACATACGCCCTTGATGTAGCCTATGTTTTCCTCTGCTAGGATGTTAGGAGCTTTTGGTGATCTTAATGCGACGATTGTCACGACTGGAGAGGCTTGTTGAGCCTTTTCTCTGGTATTTCCGTCTTTTTGTCATTATTCCAGTCATTTTTAGCCTACTGAGTACCTTTGCTCTATTTATTCTCGGTAGCCATGAAATTCTTCTAGGGCTGGGCATCCAGTTCCGCAATTATGGGGATTCGACAATTTATATCAAAACCCTTGGCTACATCATCACGGGTATTGATTTGTATTTAATTGGCATTATTTTATTGCTGTTTGCCCTCGGTATCTATGAACTGTTTATTTCTAAACTCGATGCGGGTCTGGCTCGCGATCGCGCCACTGATGTTTCCCTGATGCAGGCTCAGAGCTTAGATCAGCTTAAGGATAAATTGCTGAAAACAATCGTCATGGCTCTGGTGGTAACTTTCTTTAAGCAACTCATTGCCTTCAGTGTCAAAACGCCCGTTGACTTACTGTACCTGGCCACCGCAATTCTGATTATTGCCATCAGCACATATTTGATGTATCGCGTCAGTTCAGAAGCCCATCACTAGAGGCTTAGGGTCTGCAAGAAATGGTGTTTCTAAGTAATATGAATCTGCGCCAGCAGGCCATCCACCTGCTCAATACTCAGGGGCTGCGAGAAATAATAGCCCTGGGCATAGTCACAGCCAAGTTCCCGCAGTCGCGTCACTTGATAGGGATGCTCCACCCCTTCAGCAATCACTTCTAGTTCCAGCCCCTTGGCAAGGCTGACAATGGCATCAATCACAAGGTGTTTTCGCTCAGTTGCAGTGATCAGCTTCACAAAGCTGCGATCGACTTTAAGCATGTCAATAGGAAGATGAGTCAAGTAGCACAGGGAAGAATAGCCCATACCAAAGTCATCGAGGCTGAGCTTGATTCCTTGAGCCTTGAGTTCAAGTAACATGTTGCGCACCTGATCGGGCTGATCAATGCCCACACTTTCCGTCATTTCCAGGTGTAGGCAATGGGGGGGAATCTGGGTCTGTTCCAGCGCCGCCAACACCTGTTCGGCTAGGGCAGGGTGCGTCAGTTGCCGATTCGATAAATTCACATTCACAGACACCTGACACTGGGGAAATTGCTCGTGCCAGTGCTGAAGATCGCGGCAAGCTCGCCAGATCACCCAATCGCCAATGGGCAAAATGAGTCCCGTTTCCTCAGCAAGGGAAATGAAGCGTTCGGGCAACAATAAACCTTGAGTAGGATGTTCCCAGCGAATCAGGGCTTCAAAACCGTAGAGACGATTGTCACTAAGGCGATAGATGGGCTGATAGAAGAGGGTAAATTCATCCCGCTCAATGGCGTGGCGCAACTCAACTTCGAGAGAAAGGCGATCGCGCGCCATCAAATACATTTCTTCACTAAAGACTTGATAGCGATTGCCTCCTGCCAACTTGGCACGATACATGGCAATATCGGCATTGCGCAAGTAGTTTTCTGCTTTTTCAATGTGGAGCGATCGCAGGGCCACACCGATGCTGACCCGCAGCGTAATCGGTTGATCTTTGACCATAAAGGGTTTACGCAGTTCATAGTGAATGCGATCGCAAACCCCCAAGGCATCGTTGTTGTCGCGAATATCGTCCAGCAAAATCACAAACTCATCGCCACCAATGCGAGCGACAGTGTCATCGGGGCGCACAATTCGGGTGAGACGATTGGCCAGTTCAATGAGAATCATGTCCCCGCAACTATGGCCGAGGCTGTCGTTGATGACCTTAAAGCGATCAATATCAATAAACAAAATTGCAAATTTATAGTCAGGACGACGACGACCGTGGCGGGTGGCCTGTTCAATGCGATCAAAGAGGAGCGTGCGATTGGCTAGCCCCGTGAGCGAGTCATGGAGGGCATCATGGAGCAACTGCGCCTCGGCAAGGCGATGTTCCGTCAAATCGGTTAGGGAACCCGCAACCCGCGTGGCATTTCCATGGACATCCCGCAGCACTAGCCCCCGTGCCAACACCCAACGATAGGAACCATTGCGATGTTGAATGCGAAATTCTTGGTGGAAATGGGGGGTTTGGCCGCGCACATGGAGCATTAAATTCAATTTGACCCGCTCGACATCTTGGGGGTGTATCCGCTTCAGCCAATCGTCAATGTGATTGCCAATTTCGTGATCCTGATAGCCAAGAATCGTTTTCCAGCGGGAGGAATAAAACGTCTCATTGGTCGTCAGATTCCAGTCCCAGATGCCATCATTGATGCCACGGGTCAACAGCGCATAGCGATCGCTGGTTTCCAGCAATGCTGCTTGGGTCAACTTCATATCGGTAATGTTGTAGCCGCAGATCAGACCCGCCCCATTGGGAAATCGCACAAATGCCCAGATCATCTCTAGGACTTGACCATCGGCGCCATGAACCGGCATTTCCTGCCAACCATTGGGGGGATGAATCATCCAATAGCGAATCTGCCGCTGGGTCTCCGGATCAGGAAAACACTGGGTCAAAAAATCCCGCGAGAGCAAATCCCCTGTATCCCAGCCCAACTGGGTTGTCACCTCTTGATTGATGGAATGAATTTGCCCCTCATTGTTATAGAAGATAATCAACAGGGGTAAACGGG
>FMSI01090118.1_pt1 | contig 16270 bp, 14 predicted proteins | sample 1504471 | NCBI WGS metagenome assembly FMSI01 (sample SAMEA4475357, study PRJEB15587) | soil metagenome | biome: Soil; feature: Field | place: India | collected 2015-03-11 | depth 0 m
GAGCTTGAAGCATTAGTTATTGGAATTTGGGTATTGGTAATTCAAAATCCCCTGGTCTCAGTTTTTCGATTATTTCTTTATCTTCTTAAGATAGACCTATTAAAATTCAGGAAACTTCAGATAATTATTGAATAAATCAGATATCCTGTGAGTCCTGCGATTAGAGTGTTCAAGAAGTTTGTTATTTCATTGGTTATGAATCCTTTATTTTCAAGAAAGATTGAAATGTAAGATTCCATGATATTTGCAAGGAGTGAAGAGATTATCAGGGTAAAAAAGAATAATTTAAAGGGAAAATATGGATTCAGAAGAAAGCAGATTATAGTAAAAATAAAGGAAGAGATAAAACCAAAAATTAATCCTTCAATGGATATTCCGCCTGGTTCGCCTTTTTTTATCTCTTTTAAATTAAGAGGAGAAATTGTTCTCTTTCCGAAGGTTTTACCCAGTTCAGAGGAAACTGTGTCAAAGGTTCCAGCGCATAGGGAGGAGTAGAAGGCAATTGAGAATAAAAGATGGTTTTTTGATAAAAGGGAGAGGGCAGAAAATAGAAGAGGGGATAGACCTTTACCAAGAACATTTTTGTAAGACCTTGCACCTTCACCTTTTTCCTCAATTCCCAATAATTTTTTCCTGGAGTATCCAATTTTTGTTGAGATTGTTCCTAAAAGGAAGAATAAAAGCAATGATAGAAAACCCTTATAATCAGAGAAAACCCATATTCCCGCTCCAATCAAAATCCCTGATATAAATCCTGAAATATTTACCCCCTTTATCAAATATCCTGCAATGGCAAAGGCTATGCTGAATATTAGAGCAAGGGGAAGCCGTGATATAATTAATAAAATATTTTCTTTTAAAAGAACAGGCTCAATCAAATAAAGATAATAGAGGAAAATCCCTGAGAAAAGGGGAATGGTGAGGTTGTCATCCAGCCCAATTTCCATTGTTTCTATAAAGGAGGCAAAAATGGCAACTATTGCGGGAGCAACAAAGAGAAGATAGCTGTTTAGAGAGCCATACCTTGTTCCCACCCACCAAATGAGAAAAACCATTGAGAGATAGCCGAAAATTAGAGATGAAAAAAGCCCAACCCAGCTTTTCTCTTTGTTCCAGGGAAGTTTTTTCTTCCCAAAATAAATTCCTGTTAATGTGGCAATTCCATCTCCAAACGCCATCATTCCCCATCCAGCAGACGCAATGTGAAGGGAATTTCTAAAAATCAGTATCAAAAGGAAGACTGATATGGGGTAAAATATTATTCCACCTACTCCTTTTTTCTCCTTTTCTCTGAATAAAGTTTTCTCTCCAACCCATCTTAGAAGGGTAAGATTATTAATTAATGCTGCAAGAGCACAGAGTAGAGCAATCTGCCAGGGAAGCCATCTCAGAAGTAGTGCGAAAAGCCCCATCAAAATATGGAGTATCTTCCTTTTATCCTCTGAAAATTTTTCCATATACCCTTTCTTTTAGCCAGTCGAGGGTCAATTTCATTCCCTCCTCAAGGCTCTTCCATTTATAACCCAATTCACTCTCTGCTTTTTTTGAGCTATATGCCCAGTTCCTCTTGAAGATAAGAACATCATTGTGGACAAATTTTGGAGGTATATTAGAAATTTCAGCAATAAGATACTGGGTTAATCCTAATCCATAGCCAATCCAGTAGGGGATGTTTAGCATGAGAGTTTTAGCTCCCGTGTAAGAACGAGCAATTTCGAAAACTTTTCTATTTTCTGCATTTTCTCCACCGATAATGTATGATTCTCCAATTCTTCCCCTTTCCCATGCAAGAAGAATTCCATTGACACAATCCTTAACATGGACAAAGTTCCAGATAGATTTGCCCTTTCCTAAAATTCCTGGCAGAGAACCATTTAGATGATCAACTACATTTTTTATTATTATGTTCGAATCCCTTAAATCTCCTTCTCCATATATTACTCCAGGGAAGACAATTGTTACAGGTGTTCCCCATTTTATATATTCCTTTGCAAGCAAAAATGCAAAATATTTTGATCTCTCGTAGTGATTGTAGAATTTTTTTCTTTCTTTAAAGCCATTTTCCTCAAAAATTCTGTCCCCTGTGGGACCTGATACTATAAACGATGACACATAAAGGGTTCTAATGTCTCTTTTCCTGGATATTTCCATTATATTTCTTGTTCCTTCAACATTTATCTCGTAATAATCGGGAACTCTTTTCACCCAGCTTTTGACAAGAGCTGAGAGATGAAATATTCCTTCAACATTTTTCGATTCTTTGAAAAGTTTTTCTCTATCTCTTATGTCTCCGATTACTACTTCAACATCCTTTGGTAATTCTCCCTTTTTATTTTCATCCCTTACAAGAGCTTTAATAGAGAAACCTTTTTCAAGAAGTGATTTAAGAAGATTTTTACCTAAGAAACCAGTTCCTCCTGTTAAAAGGACTTTCATAACTTCTCCCTCCACCATTTTATTATGTCTTGTAAGGTCTTTTCAATTGGGATAGTTGGCTTCCATCCGAGTCTTTCTATTTTTGAATAATCACCATAAATATCAGGAACATCTGCTTTTCTAAATCTCTTTTTATCTTTTATAATTTCAATTTTCTTTTCAGTAAATCCTAAAAAAGTCTGAAGAATTTCTTCAATTGAACAACTTTTTCCAGAACAGATATTGTAAGGTAAGCCCTTTTCTCCCTTATCAATTATAATTCGAAAAGCTCTCACCGCATCCCTCACATCTGTAAAGTCCCTTCTAACAGTTAAATTCCCTACTCTTATCTCTGGTTTTGATTTCCCCTTTTCAATCATAGCTATCTGATATGCAAAATCAGAGCAGACAAATTTGGGGTTCTGTCCTGGTCCAGTATAATTGAATGGACGAACAATCAAAATTTCCATTCCAAGGGTGTTATAAAAGGAGGAAAGGGTTTCTCCGAGGAGTTTTGATAGAGCATAAGGATTTAATGGATTTGCAGGATGACTTTCCTTTACTGGTAAATCTTTCTCCAAAACAGAGCCGTAGACCTCAGCAGAACTAACATAAAGAATTTTTGGAGGCTCAGGAAGATTATACGCAATTTCAAGTATGTTTAGGGTTGAGGTAAAATTAGTTAGAATTGTCTCCTTTATTTTTCCCCACGATTCACCTACATGGGAGAGGGCTGCGAGATGGAATATCCATGCTGGATTTATATTTTTAAGTATTTTACTCAGTTTCCTGCCATGCCTTAAATCAAGCCAGAAAATTCTTTCATTTTCAACCTTTTGAGGCCATGAAGTTCCAAAAACTTCAAACCCTTCTTTTTCAAGATATTCAGATAAATGAGTTCCCGCAAATCCAGTCGATCCAGTAATAAAAACTCTTTTTTTCACCTCTATCTATTCCCCTTTTTACCTTTGCAGTTTACAATTTTCATTTTAACCTTTTACTTTTAACTTTTTACTTTTTATATCCTCTCTCCACCAGTCCAGAAGGTCTTTTAAAGTTTTCTCAAAGGGTATAATTGGTTTCCATCCTGTTCTTTCCTGAAATTTTGTGCTATCACCAATCAAAAGGAGAACATCAGAGGGTCTCATCCTTTCAGGATCCTGGATAATTTTCACATTGACTTTACTGTAGGAAAGAAGTATATCAAGGACTTCCTTTATTTGATATGCTCTTCCTGAACTTATATTGTAAACCTCCCCGGGATCACCTTTTTCAAGGGAAAGCCAGTATCCTCTTACAATATCCCTGACATCAGAAAAATCCCTTTTCGCTGTAAGATCCCCAACATGAATCTCGGGAGGCTGTTTCCCTTTCTCAATCATTGCAATTTGCATGGCAAAATTGGAAGTGACAAAAACATGCCCCCTTCTTGGACCTGAATGGTTAAAAGCCCTTGTCCTTACTGTTTTAAGTTTGTAACTGTGGAAATACTGGAAGGCAAGCATGTCTTGAGCAACTTTTGAAACTCCATAAGGGCTTAACGGTCTCAAAGGGTTTGTCTCTTTTATTGGAACCTCATTTTCGTAAACAAGACCATACTCCTCTGATGAACCCGCTATATGTATTAATGGATCGAGTTTTAACTCTCTTATTGCCTCAAAAAAATTTATTTCTCCAATTGCATTTATGGAGAAAGTTTCTGCAGGAAGTTTCCAGGATGTGGGAACAAAGCTCTGGGCAGCAAGATGGAATATTCTGTCAGGTTTTGAAATTTTCAGTGCCTCCCTTAAAGAGACATGATCTTTCAGATCACCTTCTACAAGATGCAATTTTTCTTTTATGTGAATTATGTTGTTGAGGGGGCTCCTCCAGCGGACAAGCCCCCAGACCTCTACATCAGGGAACTCCTTTAAAATATATTCAGCAAGATGACTCCCCGCAAATCCTGTTATTCCTGTTATAAGAACTCTCATATCTATCCTCCAGATATAATTATCTTCAATCTATCCGTAATAAGATTTATAAAACTTTTTGAATCCCTCCGATTCTTCCTTTATTTTTTTCCACCAGGAATAGTTCTCCTTATACCATTTAACAGTTATTTCCAGTCCTTCTTTAATGCCAATTTTAGGATACCATCCTAAATTCTTCATTTTTGACCAGTCAAGGGAATATCTTCTATCATGGGCGGGTCTGTCTTTTACAAATTTTATAAGGTTTTCTGATTTCCCTGTGAGCTCAAGAATCTTTTTTGCAATTTCAATATTTTTAGCTTCCTGTCCCGCACCAATATTATAAACTTCTCCAATTTTTCCATTGTTCAAAACAAAATCTATTGCCCTACCGCAATCACTTACAAAAAGCCAGTCTCTCACATTCTGTCCATCTCCGTAAAGAGGGAGTTCCCTATCCTCGAGAGCATTGGTAATAAAAAGGGGAATAAATTTTTCGGGGAACTGAAATGGACCATAGTTGTTGCATGGTCTTACAATGATTACAGGAACAGAGAAAGTTTTGAAATAAGAATAGGCGAGACGATCTGCTCCTGCCTTAGATGCTGAATATGGAGAAGAGGGATTTAGAGGAGAATTTTCGGTAAAGGACCCTTTCTCAATACTTCCGTATACCTCATCAGTTGAAACATGAAGGAAAATTTTAATTTTCGACTTTTTCGCTTCATCAAGAAGAACATAGGTTCCTACAATATCCGTGTATATGAAATCTTCAGGATAGAGAATAGAACGATCAACATGGGTCTCAGCAGCAAGATGAATGACCCCATCTACTCCCTTCAATAGCTCCCTTACAAGCTCTCTGTCCTTTATATCGCCCTTGACAAATTTGTGCCTTTTTTCATTGGATAAATCCTTTAAATTTTCAATATTTCCAGCATATGTGAGTTTGTCGAGATTTACAATTTCAATATCTCTGTAATTTTCAAGGAGATAATGGACAAAATTTGAACCTATAAACCCTGCCCCTCCAGTAACCAAGAATCTACTCATTATATTTTAACCATCTTTTCTTGTCCAATTGTATGGGATTTCAGGAGCATCGGGCGGGAGTCTGTATTCATCAGGTTCTTTGTAATTGTAAAGCTCAGTTGGAATATTTATCACAAGAGCTTCCTCCTCAGATATGCATTTCCATCCATGATAAAGAACAGGAGGAATCTGGACAAGCTTTGGATTATGAATTCCTATGAAGAACTCATTTATCTCTCCGTAAGTCGGAGAACCTTCCCTTCCATCATATATTACAAGTTTTATCATTCCAGAGATACAACAAACATTGTCCCACTGTTTTTTGTGCATGTGCCATCCTTTTACAACGCCTGGATATGTTGTAGAAAGATAGACCTGCCCAAATTTAATGAAGAGCTCATCGTCAGAACGAAGGATCTCCGTTAATCTTCCCCTTTCATCAGGGATAACCCTTAAATTTTTAACTTTCACTCCATCTATCATTCCAGACCTATCTCAGAATTTTCTCCGAGCATGAGCCTGTATCCCTTTGGTTTTAGGAAATCTCTTCTTATCCTGCAATTTCTTCCTATAAGGCTTCTCTCAATTCTTCCATTTATCTGGTCAATTATTGTTCCTGAAAGAATTATGCTATTTTCTATTTCGACTTTCTGAATAAAGCAATTATTCTCAATGGATGTGAAAGGACCTATGTAGGAGTCAAAAAGCTCACAGTTATCTCCTATAATTGCAGGTCCTCTTATATAAGAATCTTTTATTTTACAGTTCTTTCCTATTCTCACCCCCCCTTCAATTCTATTACCCTCCTCTAAATTAGATTCCATCAAAGTTTCAATATCTTCGAGGATGAGCCTGTTTGCTTCAAGAATATCATCAAGTTTACCGGTATCCTTCCACCAACCCTTTACTATATGGGGAAGGACATTAAATCCCTTGTCCACAAGATACTGAATTGCATCAGTTATTTCAAGTTCATTTCTCCAGGAAGGCTTTATATTTCTTACTGCTGTAAATACATTTTTGTCAAAGATATAAACTCCGACAAGGGCTAAATTGCTGGGCGGGACCTTTGGCTTTTCAATAAGTCTTTTTATCTTCCCATCTTCGATCTCTGCCACTCCGAATTGTTCAGGATTTTTTACTTCTGAAAGGAGAATCAAAGAATTTGGCTTATCTTTTTCAAACTCCTCAACAAATTTTTTAATTCCACTCTTCAAAATGTTATCCCCAAGATATATTACAAAGGGTTCGTCCTTAATAAAATCCTCTGAAATCAGGACTGCATGAGCAAGACCAAGGGGTTCAGGCTGATAGATGTATGTGATTTTTATATCCCAGTAAGAGCCATCTCCAACAGCTTGCATAATTTCATTCTTTGTGTTTCCAACAACTATTCCAATATCTTTGATTCCTGCAGAGGAGAGGGCTTCAATCCCATAGAATAATACAGGTTTATTGGCAACAGGAATAAGCTGTTTTGCCTGGGTGTGGGTTATAGGTCTTAGTCTTGTTCCATGCCCTCCACTCAGAATCAATCCTTTCACTAGAACCCTCTTCCTCCAAAAATATCCTGAACAACGCCAATATTGGCAAAGCTTACATTGAATCTTAAATCTGAATCTTTTTTCCTGTCAGCCCTTATCAGATACCTGTATTCAAAAGAAAAATTTATGCATTGATAATTATAACCAATGCGAAAAGAATAATTTAACATCTTTTTTGATTTAAAATCATAACTTGTGTCACCAGCAAAGTCAACAGGGATGGAGGGAATTTTCAGAGATGTAAAGAATCTTGCCTGATTTATAGTGGTTTTCAGGATTCCTTCTTCAACCCTTCTTTCCCTGCTCCATGAAACCCTGAAGAGGTTCCCATTCGAAGAGATATAATTTAAAGAAAACAGGGAACCTTTTAAACCTTTGAACTCAGGATCATAGGATGTTCTGAATTCTGCAAAAGAGGTTGGAGAAAGCACAAGTCTTAAATTGCCATTAATGTCAGAATATTTTCTTTCCAGAGAGGGATCAAAATAAAAACTCTGGTTAATTTCAAAGGAAAGAAGCTCTGAAGGACTTTTTTTCCCAAGCTTTTTTATTAATCTATTGGCTAAACTGAAAGATAACTCGTTGTTTTGAGGAGGGATTCCTCTTTCAAAAGGAGATGTTAGAGAGGATTCTTTATACTTTGTGGACACTGAATAGATTATTCTTGGCTCAATGACATGCTTTATTTTTAACTCATTTGATTGGAAAATTCTGTAAAATGAAGGACCAACAATTGCAAACCTTGAAATAAGAAAATTCCTTGATATTGAATCATCGGAATATTTTTCTTCTTCAATATTATAAGATTTTCCATAATAGTCAAATTTGTAAGTTGTTTCGTTGCTTAATGAGAGCCATGGAAAAGGAGAAAAACTAAATGAAATAGAAGGTAAAAAGTAAAGGGAAGGGAAAGAGATAGAAGTTTTTGAATCCTTTTTTGAAAAATTTTCAATGGATGAGTCAAAGAAGAAAAATACGGGAAGTGAGAAGACCCTTGTGGTAAAACGGGAAAATTTCATCTGGGGCGTCCTTGAAGCAATTGATGATGTTCCGAGAAAATGGCTTTCACTTCTGTCAACTCTCAGATGGAAAGAGTAAAGACCAAAGGCTCTTGAGATGTTTAGAGATGAAAAAGCGAAACTCTGGGACATTCTATTGAAATCATTCATAAATTGGTTGAAAAAGTTGAATGTGCTCTGTCTGTTAACTTCCGCTGTAAGTAAAAACCTTTGTGGTAGCTCTTCTCTCAAATTTAGATTTATATGATAATCTCTTTTTCCATCATTGTAGAAGAAATTGTAAAGGGTTGCATTCCCAAACCCATTATAAGTTCGCCACCTGAATTCAGCTCCAATACCCTTCCCCCACTGGGAGAAATAGTCTCCCTGAATTGTTAAATCTGTGCTCCTGCTGATTGCCCAGAAAAAAGCTTCTGATAAAACATATCCTTTAAGGTCTGAATATCCCAACTGAGGCATTAAAAAACCTGTTTTTCTCCCTTCTTTTGGCAGGGGATACCTTAAATAGGGAATATACAGAACAGGAATGCTCTTAATTTTGAAATTTGCTCCCCATATGTCAACATAATCGTCCTTCTTCAATTTAATATTCTTTGAATTTATACTCCATCTTGGATTTGGCTGTGCGCATGATGTTAGGGAAGAGTTTTTTAATCTGTAAATATTCTCCCCTTCCTTTTTTACAAGATCAGCTTTTATGAATAACCCCTGCTCATTTAGTATAAAGACATCCTTCATTTCTCCAGTTTTTTCATCGAGGTTCAGATGAATTTCCTTCGCAGCTATGCTCTGACCTGGCATGTCAAGAATAACATTCCCTCTCGCGGTCAAGGTTTTATTTTCAAAATTGTATTCAAGCTCATCCGAATGGATTCTTACATCTCCAATTTCCATAGATACCTCACCTCTTGCTATGTGTCGGTCTTTTAAAGTCTCTTGATATAGTGCCTTTATAACAGGAATATCCTCAGAGAAAGAAAAAGCAGAAATGAGGAAAAACAAAAGAATCCTTTTTTTCATTTTATAAAAGATACCACAATTCTGAATTATTATCAAGGAAAAGATTAATCAATGCTATTCTATTGGCAATTGAGTCCTATGTGAATTTCTTCAAATCTGTTTCTCGGGTAGTTACTTTACCGCCTTACCAATGATTTCTATCTTTTTTACAATAGCGCTGAAGTTTTATCATCTTTAGCAAGTTCCACCGGTTAGATAAAAAAAATGTGCATCAGGGATATTTCCAAAGGAAGATAAGATTTCCTTTTGGAGTGGTGTGAGGATACCTTTACCTTTCAGAATATTCAAAAAAATCCGCCCACAATCTTCTCACCCTTTTAGGAATATTAAGCTCTGGAAGTAATTTATTTATTTAATCCCAGTCCAATTCTGCGATATCCTCAGCCCTTCAATGAGATAAAACTTCTTCAATATACCATTTCCTTTGAATAGGGTCATTTAGTTCAATCTCTTTATCTGTTGACCAAACAATGTATTTCTTCGGTTTTATTCTCATATTATTCCTCTTCTGTTTACATCTATAAGATGGCAACCTCCCTATTCCCTGTCAATTTACTCAATTCTTCAATTGATCAATTTGAACTTAACTTTCCATAATACTCAGAGAATTCAATTCAAGCCTTCAATTGAATTTTAGAGCTATTTGTGGTAAACAGAAATTTAATTATGGAGAATGGAATGGAGAGAAATCCTGGAGGAAAGAGCGAGAAAGCTCTTCACAAAAGAGTGAAGGTTCTTGGTTTTACTTCATTCTTTAATGATTCTGCCTCTGAGATGATTTATCCCTTTCTTCCTGTTTTTATTACAAAGTATCTTGAAGTTGGTCCTGCATTTGTTGGTATTATTGAGGGGATTGCAGAGAGTGTAAGCAGTTTCTTGAAACTATTTTCAGGATGGTTCTCCGATAGAATCAGAGGTAGAAAAGCCCTCGTTTCAATAGGTTATTCTCTTCCATCAGTTGCAAGACCTCTAATTAGTATTGTAAAAGCCTGGTTACCTCTTTTAGCTCTCCGCATAATTGACAGACTCGGAAAGGGGATAAGAACATCTCCGAGGGATGCAATTATTGCAGATTCTGTTGATGAGGGTAGCAGGGGGAGAGCTTTCGGTTTTCAGAGGGCAATGGATAATCTTGGCGCAGTTGCTGGACCCCTTTTCTCTTTTCTTATTCTTAAATTCATTGTGAATGACTTAAGAACAGTTTTCTTACTTTCCGCAATCCCAGCTGTTTTCGTTTTAATCCTTGTTATTTTTGTTCTTGAAGATGTAAAAGGTAGAGAGTTGGAGAGAACCAAAATTACTTTGAAAACAAAAGGTCTTTCCTCATCCTTTAAACTTTATCTCCTTTCCCTTTTTTTCTTTACACTTGGTAATTCATCGGACTCTTTTCTTTTCTTAAAAGCATCTGAAACAAGAATCCCTCTGGAGTTCCTTCCTCTTCTATGGGTAGGTCACAATGCTGTTAAAGCAAGCCTATCCTATCCCCTTGGAAGATTATCCGATAGAATAGGGAGAAGAAAGGTAATTTTAATGGGCTGGATAATATATGCATTGATTTATACAGGATTCGCCTATACGAATAATCCTTTTATGATTCTTTTCCTTTTTGTAATTTACGGTTCTGTATTTGGGATAACAGAAGGTGCTGAAAGAGCATATGTTGCAGATATGGCTCCTCCTGAACATAAAGGAACTTCTTACGGTCTTTTCCATTTCATCCAGGGGATTGCCCTTTTCCCTGCAAGTTTTGTAACAGGTATGATATGGCAGATGGTTGGTTCAAAATATGCTTTTCTTTATGGAGCTTTTATGGCAATGATTGCATCAATTATAATTATAAATGTTAGAGAAGATAGTCATATAAGGAGTTAAGAATGCAAAGGATAGCAATAATTGGAACCGGGTATGTAGGACTTGTGACTGCAGTGGGTTTTGCTGAGCTCGGAAATAATGTTATAGGTGTTGAGAAGGATAAAGAGAAGCTTGATTTATTGAAGAAAGGTTTCCCTCCCTTTTATGAGCCAAGACTTGAAGAGCTGTTAAAAAAGAATTTCGAAAATGGAAGAATAAAGTTCTCCGATAGCGTAAAGGAAGGAGTTGAGAAATCAGACATAATTTTTATATGCGTTGGAACTCCTCCCCTTGAAGATGGGAGTGCCGACCTCTCCCAGATATCAGTTGTTTCTAAGGAAATTGCTGAGCATCTGAATGGATGGAAATTAATAGTGGAGAAGAGCACTGTTCCTGTAATGACCTCTCAGTGGATAAAAAGGACAATAAAACTTTATTCAAAAAAGGAGGAGAATTTTGAGATTGCATCAAATCCTGAGTTTTTAAGGGAGGGTTCAGCCCTTAAGGACTTTTTCCATCCCGACAGAATAGTAATTGGTGTTGAATCTGATAGGGCAAAGGATATACTACTTAATCTTTACAAAGATTTTGACTGTCCAATTGTTGTTACAGATATAAATACTGCAGAGATAATAAAACATGCATCCAATTCATTTCTTGCCATGAAGATTTCTTTTATAAACATGATTTCTGACCTTTGCGAGAAAACAGGTGCTGACATTGAAAAAGTTGCTTACGGCGTAGGACTTGACAAAAGGATAGGCATTCAATTTTTAAAAGCGGGTCTCGGTTATGGAGGCAGTTGTTTTCCCAAGGATGTAAGAGCATTCTTTAAAATAGGGGAGATACACGGGCTTCATTTCGGGCTTTTGAAAGAAACTCATAAAATTAATGAGCAAAGAATTGAGAGATTAATGGAGAAGGTAAAATCAGCCCTTTGGCTTCCCAAAGGGAAGGTTATAGGAATTCTCGGTGTTGCCTTCAAGCCAAATACTGATGATGTAAGGGAAGCACCAAGCTTAAAAGTTATTGAAACTCTTAGAAGGGAAGGAGCAATTCTTAAAATTCATGACCCTAAAGCGATTCCCAATGTAAAAAAGATAATAGAAGAGGATAAAAATTTGAAATATGTTAATTCTCCTTATGAGGCTTGTGAAGGAGCGGAGGCGTTAATTATTGTTACAGAATGGGACGAGTACAGGGGCCTGGATTTGAAGAAGGTAAAGGAGTTAATGAAAACACCAATAATTATCGATGGAAGAAACATATTCAATCCTGAAGAAGTTACAAGTCTTGGATTTGAGTATTATTGCATGGGAAGAGGAAATTATTTAAAAAGGAAAGATTGATGCCAAGGGTCTTAATTACAGGGGTCGCTGGTTTCTTAGGTTCCCATCTTGCTGAAAAATTTTTGAGAGAAGGATGGAAAGTTCTTGGAATGGACAATTTTCTTACTGGTTGTGAGGAGAATATTGCTCATTTGTTTTCCAATCCAGATTTTTCATTTTACAAATACGATGTAACAAACTTTATCTATGTTGACGGAGAACTTGATCTTATCCTTCATTTTGCCTGTCCCGCTTCTCCAAAGGACTATGAGGAACATCCAATCCACACAATGAAAGTCGATTCTCTTGGAACCCTCCATACCCTTGGACTTGCAAAGAATAAGAAGGCAAGATATTTGTTTGCATCAACATCTGAAGTTTACGGAGATCCTGAAGTTCATCCCCAGAGCGAGGATTACTGGGGAAGAGTTAATCCTATAGGTCCTCGTTCGGTATACGATGAGGCAAAGAGGTTTTCAGAAGCTCTTTGCATGGCTTACCACAGGGAACATAAAATAGATGTTAGAATAGCAAGGATTTTCAATACTTATGGACCAAGAATGAAAAAATATGATGGAAGGGTGATCCCAACATTTATAGTGAATGCTTTGAAAGGGTGTCCTATCCCCATATATGGGAGTGGAAAACAAACAAGGAGTTTCTGTTTTGTGGATGATATGGTAGAGGGGATATATAGATTGTCAGTAAAGGATGGTATTGATGGAGCAGTGATTAACTTAGGGAATCCGGAGGAGTTTACAATTATTGAGCTGGCAGAAAAGATAAAAGAGCTCACTTCATCCCCTTCATCTTTTGAATTTTACCCTCTTCCCCAGGATGACCCCCTCAGAAGGAATCCTGATATAACCAGGGCAAAGAAGATTCTCGGATGGTCACCTAAAATAAAACTCGAAGAAGGACTCAAAATAACAATTGAGTGGTTTAGAGCAAGAATTTAAGAGTTCAAAATGCAAAAAGAAAAATTCGGAATTTAAAGTTCAAGAGAATTTTTGCTAAAAGCAGACAGCTGTGAGCGTCAGGATTTAAAGGTTTAGTATGCTTTGCATTTTTTTAATAATTTATTCGGTTATTATCATTTCGATAGGGCTTTTCGTTGGAAAGGAAAGTTCTGAATTTAAGAATTATTTCCTTGCGGGAAAATCTCTTTCATGGAAGTCTTTCGGTCTCACAATGTCAGCTACCTGGTTTGGAGCCTCATCAATATTAGTTCTGACAGATGAATCCTTTGAAAATGGAGTTAGTTCCATATGGATTATGACAATACCAACCCTTTTAACCCTTTCCCTTTTCTATTTTTTCTCAGATAAAATAAGAAAATTAAATATCTTTTCAATTCCAGAAATTTTAAGGGACAGCTATGGAAAAATTTTCCAGTTTATCACCTCAATTACAATTTTCTTCTATCTTCTTCTTCTATCATCATCCCAGGCAGTTGCTCTTGGCAAAATAATAAAAGGTTTTATAAGTTTAGACTACAAAGTTTCACTCTTAGCAGGGATTATATTTGTTTTTCTATATTCATTCAGAGGAGGGCTTATTTCTGTTGTCAGGACAGATTTTTTTCAACTTTTCATGGTATTCCTCGGACTTTTCTTGATAATTATATCTCTTACTACGATTGCAGAAAAAAGTGTTGTTCCTCTCGATTTTAAAAGACTTCCCCAAGATTTTTTCAATCCTTTTAAAGATTTGAATTCAAATTTTTTCATCACCTTTTCTTTCACCATTGCGTGGTTTATATCACCTGTAGTCTGGCAAAGAATAGTTGCTTCAAAATCGGATGAGGATGCAAAAAAAGGTCTCATTTTAACTTCTTTCCTTCTTTTCTTACTTTTTTCTCTCCCCGCTTCAATTGGAATTTTTGAAAGGTTTATTCTTATAGATAAACCTTCTGGTGAGCTGATAACCTTTATTTTAAATAATCAATTGAACCCGATTTTACGTGTGATTGCTTTTCTAACAATTTTTTCAGCAATTGTCTCTACCCTTGATTCAATCTTGAATGTTTCTGCAATGACTTTATCCAGTGATATTGGAAAAGTAATATTTAAAGGTAAAATTATAGACGGAAGATCCTCTCTTGCAATTTCTTCTTTCCTCACCCTCCTTTTCTCTCTGCCTCTGAAAGATATTCTCATTGCTCTTGGGCTTTCATCCCAGATTCTTGCTTGCGGATTGTTTGTCCCTTTAATTTTTTCAATGGTTTTAAAAAACCCTCCTGCAATTTCAGGAATTTTATCTCTTTTTGCTGGTTTTCTTTATTCAATGGCATCTTATTTTAAAAGCGGATTGGGGTTTGGGATACCTATTCCTTCCTGGCCCCAATCAGTTCCTTTGGGAATAATAGTTTCATATATTTTCTTCTTTTCAGGTATGATAATAGATAGAATTAAAAAAAAAGCGAAGGAGTTAAACCCTCGCTCCTATAATAAGTTTTTAGTTTAGTTCACCTTCTTTAGAACCTTATTCCTCCTCCGAATAAGACAACACCCCTGTCTGACTTTTCATCAAAATTTACATAAGGGAGTCTTCCTTCAAAGAAAAGATAAACGCCAAGATTCTCGGTATAGTAGACTTCATATCCAGTTTTGACAATAAAATCAAGATTGGATTCATTCTTTACAAGCCACAAGCCTGTTCCTGCTCCGATGAAGAATCTTTCAGGCTGATAGAAGAAGAGAACATCTGCCGTGAAAGGATTTCCATATTCATCATCATCACTATTCCCCTTGATTTTAATATTGTATCCGAGAATCCCTGCAATCCTGTAGGTTTCATTTAGTCTATACTGATAGCCGAATCTTAATGGAAGGAACAAACGGGGATCTCCCTGAGCCATGATTCCACTTTCGACGAGGAAGAATCCTCTTCTGATAGCAGTGTAGCTTCCTTCGCATGTGGAAGAATTTACATTGTGGTCATCAATTGCTACAAGTTCGACTTTGTAATTTCCAGCTTTTGCAGGTTTGAATTTGTAGACATATGGAGGCTCGGATATTGTTTTTTCCTCGACCATTCCGTCAGACTTGATAGTGAACTTGACCCCTGTAAGCTTTCCTTCCGGATCTGAGGAACCGGAAGCATCAAGGGTTATTTCTTGCCCTGTGAAAACCTTCTCAGGAGAAACCTTTAGGTCACACTGAGGTGGAAGATTCTTCCAATATCCAACACTTGCAAAACAAGGATTTGTAGAGGCAACACCATGCTCTTCATAAACTGTGGCTTCAAATTTATAATTTCCAGGTTCACCTGATGTAAAGGTTTTTTTGCAATCTTCCTTTGTTGCCTCCATAGTAGAAATTTCTTTCCCATCCAAAGTTACCTTGATTACGCCTTTTACCCAGTTTCTGGATTTGCAAAGATCAAGAATTACAGGATTTCCAACTTCAATTCTTGCGGGTGAGACCTCAAGGAAGCATTCAGGAGCAGGATGTTCTGTAACTGACATTAAGGAAATATTTCCACAAATGGAAGGAATTACAAAATCATAGGTTTTAAGATCCTTATAGAATGTTACCCTGTAGGCCTTTATGGGTTTCTTGATCGCAATCAAACCATCAGTTACAACTTTCACTTTACCCCTTTCTTTAAAAAGCATCCATTTTAAAGTATCTCCCGCCTTTAACTCTGTATCCCAGATTCTTCCTGCTTTCAGTTCCTCTATAAATGGACTCAGAAGTTCAGGAGAACCCGCCATTCCAAACCCTGCTTTCAGATCAGCTTCATATTTCTCAACATTCCTTAAATCCTGGGGGGTAATTACCCTTTTCTTCATAAAGGGATGAACTCCAAGCCTTTCAACCTTTGTTACAGAGTAAAGTGGAATCACTATGAAGATTGAAAGAAGCACTACCAAACACTTAATACGCATTTAAACCCTCCTATTTATAAATTTTTTTCTATTCTATCCATTTTATTCTTTTTAATTTTACTAACTTAATTTCCTATTTTCAAGTTTTCGAAAATTAAAAATATATTTAAATAAAAAAACAAAGAGAATGAAGCTAAAAGGAGGGAATAATAGATTTGAAGGGAAGGGTTAAGAGGTTGATTCGTCTTGAGGAGGAATTTTGAAAATATAAAAAAGA
>FMSI01009405.1_pt1 | contig 16256 bp, 13 predicted proteins | sample 1504471 | NCBI WGS metagenome assembly FMSI01 (sample SAMEA4475357, study PRJEB15587) | soil metagenome | biome: Soil; feature: Field | place: India | collected 2015-03-11 | depth 0 m
AACCTTCTTTCCACAAAATTTGCTAGAGCAATTAATCAAAACTCAAGAAAATAAAAAAATAATTCACTTCCAAGTTCACAAGAAAAAAAATCAATTTTGAATATATGACTGAAAAATATTAATAAAATAATTTTCTTCCTGTTTCAACAATTTAGTATAGAATTCAATCCCTTCATTTTTCTCCTCCCTTTTAATTATACTCGACATCTTGTAAATAAGCGGAACCAAATCCATTTTGCTATATGGAAGAAAAACCTTGACATATCTGGTTTCCATTTCCATAACTTCCTGCATTTTATTTAAAAGAGAATTGATATTTATTCCTCTATGGGCAGAGACTAAAATAGAAGTTGGATATTCTTTTTGTAAGTTTCTAATATATTCCTTATCTACAATCAGGTCTATCTTGTTCAACACAAGAATTATTGGTTTTTTATCGACATTCATTACTTCCAATGTTTCATTTACGACATTAATTTGTTCTGCAAGGTTTACATTGCTTGCATCGGCAACGTGAACTAAAACATCGGCATATTGAACCTCAGTCAATGTACTCCGAAACGAGGCAATTAGATGAGCAGGTAATTTTCGAATAAACCCAACAGTGTCCGAAAGTAGAGCAATTTTTCCTGATGGTAAGTAAAAAGCTTTAGTGGTTGTATCCAAAGTAGCAAAAAGTTTGTCTTCGATTAAAACGTCTGCTTTAGTCAATTCCTTCATAATAGTTGACTTACCAGCATTGGTATAACCGACGAGGGCAAACTTGAAAAAACTTGTTCTTTGTTTTCTTTCAATTTCTTTATGTTTCGAAATATCGGTTAACTTCTTTTGTAGTCTTTGAATACGAGCTTTAACCAGCCTTCGGTCGCTTTCTATTTGTTTTTCCCCGGGACCACGAGTTCCAATGCCACCGTATTGCTTAGAGAGATGTGTCCACATCTTTGTTAATCTAGGTAAAAGATAATTTAATTGAGCAAGTTCGACTTGTGTCTTTGCTTCGAGAGTTCGGGCATGTTGGGCGAATATAGCAAGTATTAGCGTGGTCCTATCGATTACTTTAATTTGTAATTCATTTTCGAGGTTTTTTGTTTGGACAGGTGTTAAATCTTCGTCGAAGACTACAAGGTTAATTTTTTTCTCTTGGATAATGGTTTTTAGCTCAAGAACTTTACCCTTACCAATAGCTGTGGCTGGGTTAAACGAGAGCACTTCTTGATAAACTGAATCAACAACTTCACCCCCGGCAGTTTTAACCAGAGAGGCAAGTTCTTCAAGATGTTCTACGATTATTTCCCTTTGAGTACCCTTTTTCTGAATCGCAACTAATAATGTTTTTTCTGGTAAAACTTCGTTTTCAACCATCAAAAAATTGTTTACAATAATAAAATAAAACGATTTCAATCTAAAAAAATTATTAATTTGCATCACGTTAAACTTTTGAGTTTAATATATGATTTCCTTTAAACTTGATGAAATACACGAACAAATTCGAGACACTATTAGGAAGTTTGCAATAGAGGAAATTGCTCCAACGGTTATCGAAAGAGATATTAATTGCGAGTTTCCACGAGATGTATTAAAAAAACTTGGAGAACTAGGTTTTCTTGGAATGATGGTGTCACCTGAATGGGGAGGAAGCGGTCTCGATACCATCAGTTATGTAATTGCGATGGAAGAGATTTCCAAAGTCGATGCATCTGTTGGAGTTATTTTTTCGGTTCATAACTCTCTTGTTAATTGGATATTCGATAAGTATGGCTCAGACTATCTTAAAGAGAAGTATCTAAAACAACTTGCAACCGGCGAATTAATTGGAGCTTATTGTTTAAGCGAACCTGAAGCCGGAAGCGATGCTACCCAAATTAAAACCTCTGCAGTTAAGAAAGGCAATGCTTGGGTGTTGAATGGAACAAAAAATTGGATTACGACCGGGCAAAATGCTGATATTTACGTTGTTTTTGCTAATACTTCTCCTGATTTAGGTTACAAGGGGATAACTTGTTTCGCGGTGGAAAAAGGTACACCTGGTTTTGAGCCTGGAAAAAAGGAAGATAAAATGGGGCTTCATTCGAGCGACACAACAAGCATTGGAATGATGAATGCCGAAGTACCAGAAGAAAATGTTATTGGAAAAGTGGGAGAAGGATTTTATATAGCAATGCGCGGATTGAACGGAGGTAGAATTGGAATTGCTGCACAAGCACTTGGAATTGCTCAAGGAGCTTTTGAAGCTTCAATTAAATTTGCGAAAGAAAGAAAAGCATTTGGAAAACCAATCATCGAGCATCAATTAATCCAAGCAAAATTAGCACAGATGTCCATGAAAATTAATGCTGCAAGGCTTTTGGTATACAAAGCAGCATGGATGCGGGACAATGGTTACGATCATATCCAAGAGTCATCGGAAGCTAAATTATTTGCCACAACTATTGCAAATGAAGTCACTCGCGAAGCAGTTCAAATACATGGAGGGTATGGGTATGTTCGTGAATATCATGTCGAAAGAATGATGCGCGACGCAAAAGTCACAGAGATTTACGAAGGAACCTCGGAAATTCAGCATTTGGTTATAGCAAGAGAGCTATTGAAAAAGTGGTGAAAATTACAATTTTTTGAAATTTTTTCGACTATTATTATGGGTAATGTCTATTATTAGCCATTTGAAACAAGGTGAAAGCTTATCAAAAATTAAAAACAATTGATTTTACTATACTTACTAAAACATCATTTGTTTGGCATAATTTTTAAATTAATATTTTTGAATAAAGGTGAACATATGGCAAAAAAAGACGAACAAGAAATTAACGATAGTGAAAATCTTCAGTCGCAGACAACTAAAGAAGGTAAAACTACTGGAAGTCTTGGGTTGATTCCTATTCTTGGTATCGTTTTTGGTTCATTGCTAATTTTAATCATAGCAACAAGATTTATGTTCCTACCTTACATCGTCGAAAATCTCGGTGGTGAGAAAAAGAAAGCAGAAGAAAAACCCAAAGAAGAAGTTAAAATTGACAAAAAGTTGATGAAATATATTGAAACTGGGCGCATTACAACAAATCCTTTAAATTCAGACCAATTTGTTGTTGTAAACCTTGCATTGAAATTCTCCGCACGTGATGAAAAAACGATGAAAGAAATTTTTGGCGAAGGCGGTGGCGAAGGTGGTGTTATCTTGCCACCAGAAATTATGGCACCGATGCGAAGCAAAATCAATCAAGTCTTGGGTTCTTTGACTGTTGCAGAGTTACAGCAAAGAAGAAACAATCTTGCCCAAGAGTTCAAGGATAGCTTAAAAATAATTTTTTCGACTCATCATTTAATTTTGAACGAAGTTTTTTTACAAGAGTTTATTATTCAATAAATCAAAGAATATGAGCGAAGTTCTGTCCCAATCGGAAATAGATAATCTGTTGAAAGAAATGTCGACAGGGTCGCTCGACGTAGACGATTTCCTAAGTGAGCGACTTAAACGAGCAGAAATTTCAAATTATGATTTTCGTCGACCAAATAGAATCTCGAAGTCTCAGGTTAGGACATTACAAAGCATTCATGAAAATTTCGCCGAAGTTTTTGGTTATTACCTTGTTTCGAGGTTGCAAACCGTCGTTTCAATTTCTGTTACTTCCGTCGACCAATTGTTTTACTCGGAATATATTCTTTCTGTTTCGAATCCCAGTTGCCTTTATGTTTTTGATATAGTTGGAACAGACGGTTCGGGAATTTTGGAAATAAGTCCGCAACTTGCTTTGGTTTTAGTCGAAAGATTGCTCGGAGGAAGTGGAGACACCCAACCCAAACCCAGACCTATTACACCTATCGAACAAGCAGTAATAAGAGGAGTTATCGAACATTCACTATTCGATTTACAAAATGCATGGCTTTCTATTGCCGAACTTTCATTTAAATATCAACGGCTCGAAATGGAAGCAGACTTTGTGCAAATTGCACCATCCTCGGAAATTGTCATTGTCGTTTCCTTCGATGTAAATATTGGGTTGCATACATACCTAATGAACCTTTGTTTCCCAACTTTTGCCTTAGAAGAAGTCTTGACAAAACTAACTCGTCAACAAGTGACAGTAGGAACTGTTAAGATGACAACTGAAAAAGTTCGAGAAAACATAGAATCCATTAAAAAGCACCTTTCAAAAACATATCTTACAGTAACCGCAGAACTTGGGAAAACTTCTATTTCAGTGAAAGAACTTCTCGAACTTAAAGTTGGGGATATTATAAGGCTAAAGAATAAAATAACAGATGAGATTATCATTACAATAGCAGGAAAGAAAAAATTAGCAGGGCGCCCAGGAACGGTCGACGGGAAGAAAGCTGTTAAAATACTTCGTCCATTACGGGAGGAGGATCTAGTTGAGGAAGATTTGTTGTACAAAGAGGAGGATTAACTATGTCTCTGACCCAAGAAGAAATAGATGCTTTAATTAGCAGTGGTGGGTTACCACAAGAGGACACAAAAGTGGAAAAAGAACCCCTTGAAGGTGCTACTTTGCCAACAAGTAAGGCAAAACACATTCCTGGAGAAACTATTTATTCTCCTTTAGAACCTAAATTGGAAATGCTTTACGATCTGCAACTCCCAGTTTCAATTGAACTTGGTCGAACCAATATGCTAATTAGGGATATTCTATATTTAGGTCGTGGCTCGGTTATTGAGTTCGACAAGTTGGTTAGCGAACCAGTTGATGTTCTTGTAAATGGGAAAAAGATTGCTGAGGGAGAGGTAGTAGTTATCGACAAACATTTTGGAATTAGAATAACAACTTTAGTCGACCCAACTGAAAGACTAAAGACAATCAAGAGATAGCGATGCAAAACCCCGAACTAATACAATCACTAATAGTTATAGGTGGTTTCCTAGTTGCTGTATTTATGCTTTCCTTCTTTTTAAAACGAATAGTAATAAGCAAAAAAATACAACAGCTTGGGCTGGATTTCAAAATTGTAACAAAATTACCATTATCTAACAAATCTTTTCTTTATATAGTTCAAATTGGAAATCATTACTTACTTGTTGGTGCAAGCGATAACCACATATCTGCAATTGCAGATTTAACTAAAGCATTTAATTCACTTAATTCTCGACTTGTCAAATCTTCGAACAACCCTCACCACAACGAAATTTCTTCTGGATTGAGCACAACGGACTTTTCTTTCAGAAATTTTTTGAAAGAAACCTTCCGAAAATCAAAAAATTAATTAACACTTTATTAAGCGTAAACAACTTAATAATGTATTACTAGAATATTATTATTAGAGGGAATTATCTTAATGCATACTCAATTAAAATAAATCTCTTGATTCCTCTTTGCAAGTCTAAATTACCCAACAAATCCCTATAAGCCACTCCAATTTTCATATTTGAAGAAACTAAAAAATCAACAGAAAAATTAAGAAACCCTTTATTTTTCAAACCTCCGGTTGTTCTTTCATCATAACATATACTGAATTCTAAGTTGGTACGAGCAATCTTAAAAAATTGTTGGCTTAACCCAGAATAAATTAGTAAAGAATTGTTTGAATCTTCGATCTCAAATGAATAATTTAAACCAAAATGGATATCAAAAATTCCAATAAAATTGCTGAATGCTTTGCTACCAACTAAAATTATTCCCGGAGCCCAGTTTTCTAATGGATAATACCTATTTGGTTTTGAAGCAAAATTGCTTGAAGCTAACCCAACAGCAACCGCAGGAAAGCCTACTGATTCTTCAACGATTCTATACTTAAAGTAGAGTGCTAAGTACTTTAAATGAAAATTGTCGATATCATGTAAAAGAGTCGAAAAGGTAACCATTGTGTTTTGGAATGGGCATAAATTAAGCGAAAATCTTAAGGCACCTAAACTAAAAAAATCAGTTCTGAGTGTTGTAGTTCCCTTATTGTATAACCCAGCATTTGGTAATTCAACTAAACAGGAATTTTCTTTTTCCAATTGGGTAAAAGCAAAATAGGGATTGAGAATAAAAAGGGATAAGATTAAAGTTAAAATTAAAAATTTAAAATTGATTTCAGTTTCTTTTATTGGAATCATAGCCTTGGATATTTGGAGCGTTAGGTTTTAGATCTGAAATAGTAATTTCTACCCGACGATTTTTCGCTTTGCCTTCGGGAGTCGAATTATCTGCAATTGGACGTTGGTCGGCAAAACCACGCACCACTATTGAGTACTCGGGAACACCTTTACCAATAAGCAAGTAGGAAACATTAACCGCACGAGCAACAGACAAATGCCAATTAGAAGGATAGGTAAAATTGCTAATAGGATCACTATCAGTGTGACCATCTACAGCAACTTCCTGGTCTTTTGCTAGCCCTTGCAAAGTAGTTGCAAGCTTGGATAAGACATCTTTCCCGGAGGGTTCAACTTCTGCTTTGCCTGATTTGAACAACAACTTTTCGGGTAGGGTAACAACAATGGTAGAACCTTTTGTCTCGACCGAAATTTCGCCCTTTTTCAAGTAATCTTGGAATGTCCTTATTAAATCTGATTCTATCTCTTTTAAATTTCGTCTATCGGGAAATGAAAAAATGGGCTCTGGAATACCTTTTCGTACCCCGGAGAACGGATCTAAACCGGTACCATGAACATCTTGACCTTTTTGAGGTTTAAAGAAATCTGCAAAAGCCTTTGCAAATTCTTTGTATCTCTCTTCATCAACTCGCGCACTAACATAAAGTATCACAAACAACCCAAGCAGAAGAGTAATAAGGTCTGCATAAGTAATCAAATACCTATCGGGACTTGTACGGCCACTTTCTTCATCCTTATTATTTTTATTATTAAAAACCATAAACTATTTGAGTATGCAAAATTTACCTATAAAAATTTTTCCTTTACCAGCTATTAGCAAAGCAAAATACATACCATTTGGATAATTCCGAATATCTAATGAATATGAAAATTTCTGCAATCCACGAAACTCTTGATTCAAAACTGTATTTCCTAATTGGTCAAAAATTTGAATTACCATTTGATCTGTGTCGACTTCTGGAATGGAGAAATAAACAAAATCTTTGGCAGGCGAGGGATTAATGGTTAGTTCGCCACTGTTTTGCAAATGAGTTAATTTTTTGATTTCTTCAAAGTTAAGTATCAAATCGAAGCCAGCAATTTTGTAGATATTGCCCTGGTAGTCTGTAATCCAAAAGTTTTTATCACGAGGGTCGAATTCAACTCCTCTTGCATTAATGAAACCAGTTGGGGATTGCAAAGGCATTCTTTCTATTTCTTGGGAAAGATTATCTTTTGCCATTTTGACTATTACAGCTTCGGTCAAAGAACCTGCATTGGGGAAAAATGTTCCAACTTGGTATACATATTTCTCTCTGTCGTATGCCAAGCCTCTTGGTCCATATGTTTTAGAGTATGGATTTTGAAATGTTTTTTCAACAGAACCATTAATTGGATTAACAATCATCAGAACCTGCTTCCCAAATTCATCTTTTTTGTCGCGGTCACCTACTAATAATTTTTCATCAAATATTTCAATTCCAATTGGGTATACATTTGCTGGGCTTTGAAATTGACGCAAAAGATTCCCGTTCGTATCAACAACAATAATAAATCCTCCATTACCAGCTGTGCTATTCATTCTATGAATATAAAAAATGGCGTTATCTCTATCGAAAGCAATGTCTGTAAAAAGGCTATCGCCGGGAAGTTTAATACTTTTTACTCTAGTTAAAGTATTTGCATCCAGTTTGGTCAGCTGGTTTGAACCAAAACTTGTAACCCATAAACCATTTTTTCCATCAAAAGCAATTCCATAAGGAATGAAATTAACACTTGTTGTTTGAAGAATGGAACCTTTTTCGGCAATTGAAATTGTGAAAGTGCTGGAAATTTTGATTTGATTTGGATTGACTTGGGACGATATTCGTATTCGAGCAAGTTCAGTTGAAATATTTGGGACTTTCCAAAAAAATGGCGAATTAGAAACATTTTCGGCAATTGTTTTCCAATCCATACCGTCATTGGCAGAAAATTCTATCTTTACTGGGGGCCTAAAACCATACCAAGAAATAACCTGTTGGGTTGTGCTTGTGAAAATTTCACCACCAATTGGAGAAGTAATTTCAAAATTAGTTATTGGGTCGATTGAAACATCTGCTTCCCAAATTCCTCGACCATGCGTAGCAGCTCGCAAGGGAATAGTTTGTTTGGTTAATTGATACTTTGAAAATTTCAAATCGGTAATAGGACTACGTGGTAAATTTTCTCCAAAAGGAAACCAATTTGAACCACCATCGTATGTACAAAAAACACCTATATCTGTACCAACAAAAATAATGTCATCGTTAAATGGATGAACAGCAATAGAATTAACAGGAATATCTGGCAAGGATTTGCCTATATCGTTCCAGTTTTTACCAAAGTTTGTTGTTTTAAAAATATGAGCTGTATAGAATCCAGAAAAACTAACAAAAGCAGTTCCTTGATTCTGAAATGAAAAAGCTAAATCGGTTACCCAACGATTTACAAGTCCATTTTCAGATACAACTGTCCATCTCTCCCCACCATCTGTTGTGATAATAACATCCCCACCACTTGTACCAGCCAATATTATTTCAGAATTTAGTGGAGAAACTTCAATAGCAGTGAATCTACCATTTATTTTTGGTGTAGGTAAGGGATCCCAACTCGAGCCACCACTATAAGTAGCATATAGTTTATCCCTACCATAGTACAAAATATAATTTATTTGAGGATCTATTGTAAGAGGAGGATCCCAAACACTTGCCGTGAAATCAATGCCTTTGTCGATATAGGAAAAAGAACCAGTTCTTAAGTCAATTTTAAAGGGTTTTATTACACCACCAGGAGTGGATTGGCCATAAATAATATTTGGATTTACATAATCGACAACAGTTCGAAAACCATCCCCTCCGGCCACGAAATTCCAATCGTCGGGAGAGAAATTTCCAAGTGTCCCATTATCTTGTGTCCCACCAAAATTAACATTAGGTTTAGTATGGTCGATATCGAAACCATAAAATTGGGTAACTTGTAAATTATTGTTTTTGGGTCGAAAGTTAATTCCAGCATCAGTTGAAAGATAAACTCCACCATCGTTACCAATCATAACAATATTAGGATTAATCGGATTAAATGCAGCACAATGTTGGTCAACGTGCACATTACCACCAGAATACCCGTTTGTAACGTTTGTAAAGTTTTTCCCATCTGATGAGCGAAAAATATCTATTCCCCCAGCAAGAACAATGTTGGGATTTGTAGGATGTACTTCTATAAAATTGTTGTAAAAACCTTGCCCACGAAAGAATTCAGAAGAACCTCGGAAAACAAGCGACCAGCTTTCTCCCTTATTTGTTGACCGATAAATTAATCCTTGGGACGCGACGTCCAACAAAGCATATACAATATCGGGATGTGAAGGAGCAAATTGAACAGAAATTCTACCCACACCCGATTCGAACCCATTACTTCTACGGACCCAAGTCTTACCAAGATCAGATGTAAAATAAACACCGTCGCCGTTAACACCGATTAAGCATTCATCGGGGTTTTGTAGGTTTATCGAAACATCAGTCACGTTTTTGTCTAAATACCGATTCCAAGTCTTTCCTCCATCAGTAGAAACATAAAATCCAGGTTTCCTAATTGTAGCTCCAGCAACGATTAAGTTTGAGTTTTTTGGATGAACATAAACTTTTGAAAATGCACCAACATCGGATAAACCAAGTAGTTTCCATGTTTTACCCCCATCAGTTGATTTGTATAATCCGTTCCCAAGGTAGATTACACCCCCACCAATCACAGATTCTCCAGTACCTGCAAAAAGTATGTTGGGGTTGTTAACATCAATAGCAATTGAACCGAAAGCAATTCCATTTTCAAAGTCAAAAATAGGTTCCCAATAATCACCGAAATTCGATGAAAACCAAATACCACCAGAAGCCGCAGCAGCATAAACCCAACCACTATTTTGAGGATGGAAAACTATGGATTTTATCCTTCCGCCAATGTCGAAAGGGCCTATGGGTTTCCATGTTGGTTGATCGGTCAAAAATTGATTGGCTTTAAGATTTCGACTGAGCATTTCCATTTGCTGGAATGCTTTTTGACGAGCAAAATCGGGGATTTCCACAAAAGGATAAGATCGTTGTTTATTAAACTCCAACGCTCTTCGCGCTGGGTCATCGAAATCTTCGACAAATTCATTTGACCCAAAGAGAATTATTGGGCAGAACATCACAAAAATCAATAAAATTTTCATATGTTTACTTTTTAAATATCAAGTAATTTAATAAAAAATCGAAAAAAAATTTTCTTCTATTTTTCAGATTTAATTCTCTTTTTTAAAAATTTAGGAAACAACATTCCTGTTGTAGTTTTATAATTTAGGTACTCTTCTTTAAAATAATCCTCCAAAAGTGCTTCCTCATTTGGTATTCTATGATAAAGGAAAACGAATAAACCACCAATCCAAACAAAAGCCACAAGAATATTCGAAAGGGCAAAAGTAACTCCTACGTGTAAAAAAACAAACCCAGTGTAAATAGGATGGCGTATATACCTGTAAATACCATCCTTAACAAGTTCATGGTCGTTTCTCAAATTTAATGTTGCGGAATAAACTTTTTTGATTTTCAACAAAGTCAGCGAAATAAACAATGTCCCGAGGTAACCGAGAACAACACCAGTTGTTCGCAAAAAGTCTGGAATTGAATAAAAAAAAACATGTATAAAACTACTTTTAAAAACTATTGCTAATAAAATCATTGCCTCTAAAACCATAAGAACAAGAAGATAAATCGAGTCTTTTTTGAAAGCTAACCTGAATTTATCGGGTAGTGCAACACTTGCATTTCGAGGAGTAAAAAGTTTCACAAAGGCAACTGTTAACAAATACATAAAATACATAATTCCAACATTAAGGGTATAATTTGCCATACACTTTGTATAAAATTGATCAATTGAGACATTTCTTAACAAGAAAAATACAAATTTATTCAATCTTAATTCGTCTAAAAGTTTGTTTAACTATAAATTACTTATTGTTTAGAATGAAGAAAATAATACTAATTAGTTCAGCTATTAATGAGAAAAGAATAGCAATTGCCGAAGATAGTAAATTAGCTGAGTACTTTGTCGAAATACCAGACAAGGAAAAATTTGTTGGTAATATTTATATTGGAAGAATAACTAGAATCCTTCCGAGTTTAAATGCTGCATTTGTAGACATTGGACTTAAACAAAATGCTTTCTTACATTTTTCAGATGTAGATGAACGATTTCGGCAAATAATATGGGATGAAGATCCCGAAGACCCCGCAAACACAGACAATAATTCGAGCATTATTAACGAAATCGATGCCCTTATTGAAAATTTAGATTCCAACAATGGAAAGTATAACCATAAAAAAACCACAAACAAGAAAAAAAACGAAAGTACCGTCCTAAATTTGAATTCAAGACTCGATATAAAAGAAAACCAGCTTCTTCCAGTACAAGTAGTTAGGGAAGCCTTTGCTAACAAAGGGGTTAAAGTTACAACTAGGATCTCTATTCCCGGGCGTTATTTGGTTTTAGTTCCTGATTTTAAAATCATAGGAATTTCAAGAAAGATAAACTCACCACAAGAAAGAAAAAGGCTACGCGGAATTGTAGCAAAAATCACAAACAAAGAATTTGGTTGTATTATTAGAACAGCGGCAGTAGGAAAAGATGTAGAGGATTTTGAAACTGATTGGGAAAAGCTAAAGGTTACTTGGGAAAAAATTCAGAGTAAAATTTCTAAAGCAAAAGAACCAACCCTACTTTATAAGGATATGGAACTTACTACAAGCATTATCCGAGATTTATTTCGCAACGACGTAACAAAAGTAATCGTAGACTCTAAGAAATTATATAAAGAAATTATTGAATATCTCGAAGACTACTCTCCAGAATTTCTTGAACGTGTTGAATACTACAAAAGCAAAACACCACTTTTCGATTATTTTCAAGTTGAAAAAGATGTTGAACAAACAAAGCAAAGGAAGGTGCCCCTGCCAAGTGGGGGTTCAATAATAATCGACCAAACCGAAGCAATGTTTATCATTGACGTAAATTCTGGAAAACTTGTTAGTGAAGCTACTCAAGAAATCAATGCTTTCAAAACAAACATGGAAGCAGTCAGCGAGATTGCACGCCAAATTCGTTTGCGTGACCTTGCAGGTATTATTATCGTTGATTTTATTGACATGCACGATCCCATAAATAGAAAAAAAATATACCTTGCAATGCGAAGAGCTATGAAGAAAGACCGAGCCAAGGCAGTCGTTTTCCCTCTAACTGAATTATCGCTGATGCAAATTACTCGCCAAAGAATAAATTTGAACATATCAGAAAAGATAACCGAAATTTGTCCCTTGTGCAAAGGGCTTGGAAGAATACCAACAAAAGCAGAGGTTCTTACAAAGATAGATCGTTGGTTGAAGAATTTTAAATTGAAAGCAAAGGAATTCAGATTACGCCTTTACGTCAACCCGCACATAGCTGAGTATTTGACCGAAGGTAACATCTCGAAGCTTACAAAACTTATGTTGAAATATTTCGTTAGGATTAAATTAGTTATCGACGATAGTTTGCAAATCGACCAGTTCCGATTTGAATCGATTAAACAAGGGAAAGATATTACAAAAGAATTTTTGGAAATGTATTATGACGATGGCACAAGCTAAGAACATTACAATTCTCGGTTCCACTGGGTCTATTGGAGTACAAACTTTACAAGTGATCGAAGAAAGCCAGGGTTTTTTTAATCTTCTTTATCTAACTGCAAACACAAACATAGATCTGCTTGCAAAACAAATAACCAAATTTAAACCCAAAGGAGTAGTAATCACCGACTATAAAAGCTATCTTCAATTTAAAAAAATGTATAATTTCGATATTGAGCTTTATTATGGAGAAGAAGGTCTATGCGAAGTTGCCTCGTCAAGAGAAAACGAACTTGTTGTCTCGGCTCTTGTAGGGTTCGCTGGTGTATTACCAACCATCACAGCTTTGGAAGCTGGAAAAAACATAGCACTAGCAAATAAAGAAACCCTTGTTTCTGCTGGAGAGTATATCTCAAAATTAGCTAAGAATAATAATGCAAATATAATTGCGATCGACAGCGAACACAATGCAATAATTCAATGCTTGCTTGGCGAGGATATTACCAAAGTAGAAAAGATTTTTCTCACTGCCTCTGGTGGGCCATTTTTAAATTCCGACCACAATAATTTTGAATCTGTGAAAATCAACGAAGCTCTTGCTCATCCACGATGGTCTATGGGAAAAAAAATTTCAATTGATTCGGCAACCTTGATGAACAAAGGGTTCGAAGTTATCGAAGCACATTGGCTTTTCAATTTACAGCCCGACCAAATTGAAGTTGTTATTCATCCAGAAAGTATTGTTCATTCTTTAGTTCAATTTGTGGATGGCTCGGTCAAGGCACAGCTTGGACCACAAGATATGCGGATTCCAATATCATTTGCCTTGAATTTTCCAGAAAGGTTTCCCTACAATTTTCCGCGTCTAGACTTGCTGAGCGTAGGTAGCTTGAATTTTCATTCCCCCGATACAGCAAAATTCCCCTGCTTGAAATTGGCCTACGAAGCTCTTGCAATGGGTGGAACTGCTCCAGCTGTTTTAAATGCTTCAAACGAAATGGCAGTAGAAAGCTTTCTCGGAGGTCGTATATCATTCGCAAAAATACCAATTTGCATATCATATGCTCTCGAAAAAGTTAATCATTTAGAAAACCCAACGATTAATGATATTTTTGAAACCGATAAACTTACACGCGAAATAACAAATGAATTTATTAACAAATTGTTGAATTGACATGGACTTTTTTAGCAACATTTTGTACTTTATTATCGTAATAGGAATTTTGGTAGTATTTCATGAATTCGGGCACTTTATTGCTGCTCGTCTTACTGGAATTCGCGTCGATGTTTTTGCTATTGGAATGGGACCAAGGTTAATTGGGTTCAACAAAGTAAACGGATTAACAATTGGCAAACTACCTGAGAACTTCGAAAGTAACGGATTTTGTGACTATAGAATTTGTCTTTTTCCAATAGGAGGATATGTAAAAATAGCTGGGATGGTAGACGAAAGCTTGGACAGCTCGTTTATAGCTACACCTCCTAAAGAATATGAATTTCGCAGCAAAAGTACATTAGCAAAGCTATTTGTCATCACGGCTGGTGTCATTATGAACGCTGTTCTTGCAATTTTACTATTTTCGATTATTTCCTTTTCCGAAGGAAAAATTGTTTGGAAAACAAATAAAGTCGGATACGTACAAAAAAACTCTGTGGCAGAATCAATCGGGATTTACTCAGGGGATATAATTCTTTCAATCGATGGAAAGCAGGTTTCCAACTGGAACGAAATAATTACCAAACTTTCTCTCGACAACTTTGGTTCTACAAAGATATTGACTATTCAACGAAATGAGAAAATCCTTCAACTAAAGGTTGACGGTGACAAAATTGTTAAAAGTATTGCAAAAGGAAATATGAATTTGGGTTTAACTCCCGATAGATTTTTTGTTTATGTTCGCGACGTTGAAACACTTGCTCCTGCTGGCAAAATAGGACTGAAAGCAGGAGATACACTTCTGGCAATCAACGAGGAACCAATAAATGCATTTGATGAGTTAACTTACTTGCTTTCTTTAAATAAATTCAAACCAATTTTGCTAAAATGGAAGCGAGGAGATAAGATTTTAAGCGATTCTGTTACGCCTACTGCAGAGGGTAAATTAGGGTTCTATCCGGGTTTTTATTTTGCAGGACCTAAAGACACAGTTTACTACGGTATTTTCGAAGCACTTTGGAACGGAGCGAAAGAGACTATTCGCTCGACGGACTTATTCTTTTCCTCAATTGCCCAAATATTCAAAGGAAACATTTCTGCCAAAGAATCAATTGGGGGTCCAATAATGATCGCTAAAAGTGCCTCGCAACAAGCAAACTTAGGAATTATTTATTTCTTGAACTTTATTGCACTTTTGTCTATTACTCTTGCAATAATTAATATTTTTCCACTACCCGCCCTCGATGGAGGTCATTTAATTATAATTCTTATTGAAGCAATCCTAAGAAAAGAGCTGCCATTAAAAGCAAAATTAGTTATCCAGAACATTGGAATTGGTATCATTATCCTTCTGATGATTTTCGTGATTTATTTTGATGTTTCAAGGCTATTAAAGTAATTATTTTCCTAAAGTTTCGTTACGGCAAAACAAGATAAGACCAACTAAAAGAAAGTATATTAAAAATCCTTATACAACCTCTTTTTTGTGATCTTTTGACGAAATAAATTCACTTATCGTAAAGCTTTTTTTCAAAGTTAACTTTTATGCCTTACTTATATTAACTTTTCATTTCTCTGTTTGCAAGCAAAAAAGTTTTATTTGAGCTCCTTAATTTTCAAATAAATGGAAAATCGAGGACAAAATTTATTCTTCTGTTATTCTTCACTTAATAAAATACCTAATTCTTTGGTTTTCTCATGAATCTTTTTGCACTTCCGGAACCGCTAATTTCAATATTTGAGCGACTAGGATTACCCAAATAATAAACATCACCAGAACCATGAATGCCAACATCTAAATTTTCAAGGGAATGTACGTAAACATCACCAGAACCATTTGTTTCGATTTGTACATTTTTCGATATTAAATTCAAGGCGTGTACGTCACCACTTCCATTAATTTGAACCGAAAAACTATCCGTAATTCCACCGACACGAATGTCGCCGCTTCCATTGATAACAACATTTAAACTACCAACTTTCAAACTATCGAGAATGATATCGCCAGCCCCATTAATCTCTATATTCAGATAATCCGTGAATATTGGGGATTGGGCAAAAATATCCGAGCTTCCATTGATTTCTATTTCATTCAAATTGGGTGTTGTAATGAATAAAGTCAATCTCCTAGGACACAAGCCTTTTTCGCTTAAAATTGACAAAACTTCATTGTTTACTTCTACAAACAAAAAATTGAACAAATTGTCGTCGGTTTCTATTTCAACTTTTTGAAGGGAATCTTGAATTATGAAAATATCAGAAGCAAGGTTTACAGAAACTTTCCGAAAAGAGGGAACTTCGTAAACCTGCCGGGCAAGTCTTCCACTTCCTTCAGTACATAAGTAAATACCAAAGCATCCTGGCAAGCTAATTAAAAACAAAAAAAAAGTAACTATTTGAAATATTTTTTTCATTC
>FMSI01001341.1_pt1 | contig 16143 bp, 15 predicted proteins | sample 1504471 | NCBI WGS metagenome assembly FMSI01 (sample SAMEA4475357, study PRJEB15587) | soil metagenome | biome: Soil; feature: Field | place: India | collected 2015-03-11 | depth 0 m
TTCCTTGTTCCGATTAGTTCTATCGCTTCTGCTAAGTTATTCTCTGGTGAGACTGTTGGTGCATCCTTATCGCATATCTCACTTGCCACCACGAGATCCTGCAACCCTTCTTCAAAAACAAACTCCCTTATCTCCTCAAACCTCAACACCCCCACCAATCTATTATCGTTATCTATCACCGGAAAGCTATTATGCTTCGTCGTTGGAATAAAATGTATGATATCATCAAATTTCATATCCTCCTTTATCACTATAGGATCCTTTTTCATTATATCTTTTACCTTGATCTCCTGCAAAAACATCAAAAAATACTCATTTTTGTGTATGGGAGAATCGCTTCTAAACTGCATCTGACTTTTGTAAAACTTAACTTTTCTAAGCGATAAAAATGTCAAGGTACTCACCCACATAGCTGGGACTATGAGTTGATAATTTCCCGTAAGCTCGCTGACCATAATGATCGCAGATAATGGTGTCTTAGCCAATCCTGAGAGGAAACCAGCCATACCCACCACAGCGTAAGCACCAGGATTGGGAGCTAATGCAGGAAAATATCTATTTAAAATAAGCCCTACCAAACCACCTGTGACAGCACCTATTATCATAGTAGGAGCAAATGTACCCGCACTATTTCCACTTCCTATAGTAAAAGATGTGGCAAATATCTTTGCAATTAAGATTATAAAAAGCATATTCAGTGCAATATCAGATTGTATTGCCTGATCTATTATGAAATACCCTGCACCCAATACCTCTGGTACAAAAAATGCAATCAACCCTGTAAGAAAAGCACCCAAAAGCATTTTATAAAACTTGTGAATCTTCATGAAATCGAAATATAATTTCACCTTGTGATAAACTTTTGTATAGAAATGTCCAACCAATATACATGCAACAATGAGTAGAGTATAACCAACCAACTCAAGAGGATTGGAAAAGTTTGCATTCAGAGAATAAAAGAGTGGACTCCAGCCAAAGATACTACAAAATACTGAATACGCTATGATTGAAGTGATTGTTGAAGGCAATAGAGCCTCATACTCCATATCAGAACTTGAGTATAGGACCTCAGCGGCAAATATGGCACCGGCAAGAGGGGAACGGAATATAGCCCCAACCCCAGCACCCATGCCAGCAGCGGTAAGGATCCTCCTTTCTTTTTCGGTAAGATGGAAAATCTGTGATAATACAGAGCCTACACCAGCCCCAATATGAGATATAGGCCCCTCACCACCACCTGAGCCACCAGAACCTATCGTAATAGATGAAGTCAATGTTTTGATCACAGGGACCTGCCACCTAATCAAACCTTGGTTTTTGTGTATGGATGATATTGCAGCATCCAACCCCGCCCCTTCCGTCTCAGGAGCAAATTTTAAAACAAGAATAGCAGATATAAAAGCCCCAATTACTGGAACAACGATAAGAAAAAACCTTTTAAACTCACCCACTGGAAAATGAAAAATAGATACCTCACCAGTTGCCTCAGGAGGCACATAACCTGCAAGATAATACAGGAAAAATTGACTTGTAAGTTGAAGTAAAGTATAAAAAATTATAGCCGCAATACCAGCAACAATCCCAACAATGGTACCCAATATAAACCATTTACCTACAACGGGTAAATTGTATTTCTTTACAAAATCATAACCCATTAAATAAACCTTTTGAAAAATATCTTCATGCTAAAATACAGATTTAAGATAGTGGTAATCAGCACAGAAATGGCGATTGTAACCATCATTGCAATCTGATACTTCACCGCCACAGTCGGATCAGACCCAGCCAAAATCTGCCCCGTCATCATTCCCGGAAAGAAAACGATCCCTACACTACTCATATTGGTAATTATCGGCATAAGTGCAGATCTAAGGGATTTTTTAAAAAATATAGATACTGCTTCGAAATTAGTGGCACCTAAACTGAAAAGTGTCTCTATAAGATCGTAATTCTCTTTTAAATCGGAATTGAATCTATCAAGGGCAACGGCACAGGCATTCATGGAATTACCCATGATCATACCGCTTATAGTGATAAAATACCTCGCATCATACCATACCTCAGATCCAACTATAACAGCTTGGAATATGAATGTGATAATAAAACTACTTAAAAATATCGTAGGGTATATAAAAAAAACTTCTCCGATCTTCGATTTTTGTATAACGGTCCTCGATGCCACTACTGACATAATTGTAAAAAATATCAAAACAATCCAAGCAGTATTAATTTTAAAGATATACATAAGCACAAATGATCCTATAAAAAGCTGTACAGACATTCTCAAAAGAGAATAGATAAAGTCTTTGAGGATACCTAATTTCAAGATATGGATCAATAGACCAAGCCCACCGCTAAAAAGATAAAGTATTATCATAGAAACAAGGCTTATATCCTTTGCACTACCTGACATCTCAAGCACCTATCAGATCTTTTATTCTATCAGAGGTAATGCTACCAATGGGTTCTTGAAGTTTACCATCCTCAAAAAAAAGTTTCTTATCCGAATCTACAATCATATTTACCGAATGGGAAACTATTATAATCCCTGTTTCATGCTTTATTTTATTCAAAAAGCTTAAAAAAAGTGATTCTGTGTGGATATCCAAAGCAGAAGTAGGTTCATCCAGCAGAATAAATTCAGGTTTTATCAAAAGAGACCTTATGATGCTTATTCGCTGTTTCTCCCCGCCAGAGAGGTTCTTTACATCTTTCTCTAAAATCTCCTCACCCAAATTAAAACTTGATAAAAGATGCTTAAGTAAATCTCTATCCAAAAAAACAGATCTATTAGCCCTAAAATCGAAAATAAACTCAAAATTCTTCATTACACTTCCAGGGATAAACTCCGGAATCTGCCTTATGTAATGTACCTTTTTCCTTATCTCTTCTAAAGAATATTTCTCTATCAAATTTTCGCCATTGAGGTAAATAGATCCTTCATATCTTATCAAAAACCCAAGCGCTTTTAGAAAGGTGGATTTTCCAACTCCACTCTTACCAAAAATCGTATAAATGTACCCTTTTTTGAAACTATAATCAGATATATCTACAAGATACTTATCCGCTACCTTTACCCTAAAATCCCTTATTTCTAAGCTACTCATAACTTTCTAAAAATAAATAGGCCCTTTTTATCGGTATAACTGAGTATATCGTTCCCACAGAGTTCGAGTTTCAATTCATCTTTGATCTTATCTGGTAGTTTTAAAAAATTACTCATTAAAGCCTCTATCTCCTCATCCGTTGCACCCAACCTACTTGCCCATTCTTTAAAATCATGTTTTTTATAGATGTTTGTAAAAAATTCCAATCTAAAATTATCACCGATAAAATTTATTATCTCTTTTACCGTATAGCTTCTTATGTGGCTGTTGTCCCTAAGGTATTCCAAAACATTTAGATACGCATCATCAATATCAACAATGCTATCAATTAAAACAAAATACCCTTTATGCTTCGATACCCTAAAAACCTCATTAAAAAAGCTTTTGGGGTCTATAAAATGATGTAGTGCTATCCTACACCCTACAACATCAAAAAAATCTCCTTTAAAAGGGATTTCGGTTGCAGCACCAACTATGGCAGATGCAAGCTTGTACTCTTTGAGAGCCGTTTTGGCCATATTGAGACTGAGATCGATGGCAAACTTATTCTCAGCGTTAAACACCTTTGTAAAATGCCCTGCACCTGTAGCCACATCAAGAAGATTTTTGAAACTAATTTCTGAAAAATAGTTTCTTACAATCTCGAGATCATCACCCTTTTTGTGATCAGAGCTGACCAGATACCTCTGGGCAGACCCGTCAAACCCAAGATTATTTTGAGACTTCACGATATACATCCTCTAAAAAGTTTGCAACAGATGACCCCTGTACATCAAACTCCAAAAGAAAAGCATCATGCCCATAATCAGATTCGATATTTACCCACTTTACATCTCTACCCAACTTTTTTAGAATACTTACGATCTCTTCGGTTTGATATGTGGGGAAAAGAAAATCTGAGGTAAAAGTAATGAACAAAGACTTGCAGGTGATTCTGCTTACCGCCTCTTCAAAAGAGCCATAACCATAAGATAGATCGAATATATCCATCGCCTTTATTATATAAAGATAACTGTTGGCATCAAACCGCTCAGTGAATTTATACCCATTGTATCTCAAATAGTTTTCCACTTCAAAATAACCCATGAAGTCGTAGATACCTTCCAGTGTAGCATACCTTCTACCAAATTTTCTCTGAAATGAAGCATCAGACATAAAAGTAATGTGTCCTGCCATCCTTGCTATTGCAAGCCCATCTTTTGGGAATGTTTTGCCGTAATAGTCCCCCCCAAGCCAATTCGGATCCTTCATGATAGCATGCCTGCCAATGGTATTAAAAGCTATTGCCATAGGTGTTATTCTACCAGCAGTAGCAATCGGTATTATGGAATTCACCTTTTCGGGAAAGGTCACAGCCCATTCGAGAGCCTGCATACCACCCATCGAACCACCCGCAACACATAAAAGTTTTGGTATACCTAAGTGATCTATTAACTTTTTCTGTAATTTTACCATATCTTTTACTGTGAATACAGGAAATCTCAGTCCATAAGGCTTACCTGTGGATGGATCAATGGATGCAGGACCTGTGGTACCGTAGCATGAACCCAAAAAATTAGAGCAGATGATGAAATACTTATCCGTATCAAAAGGCTTACCGGGACCTATCATATCATCCCACCAACCAGGTTTTTGATCATCGGGGGAATACAACCCAGCAGCATGATGGCTCCCTGTAAGGGCATGACAGATGAGGATAGCGTTGGTTTTGTCTTTATTCAAAGTTCCATAGGTTTCATAAGCAACGGTCAACTTTGAAAGGATTCTACCGCTTTCAAGAAAAAAATCATCTTTGAAGAATACCGTTTTCGGCTTTACTATACCAACGGAAGATTTTTCCATCTAATTTCCTCCATAAAAAAAGCCTCTTCGGGTAGAAGAGGCTGTGATATCTATCATAGCCTTATCTATCCTTATACAAGGCGGGATTTAGCACCTGACATTGTAAAAATACAACCGGTTGCTGTGGCGTCACAGGGCCCGTCCCTCGACCACTCTCGATAAGGTAGAAAATCATACCATTTATTTTATAAATGTCAATTACTTTGATTGTTAAATCATATTAAAAAAGAGCTTTGATCTTCTCCTCATCACCTATCACCACTATCTCATCCCCCTCTTCAAAAACGATATCTGGATTTTTGATGATCTTCGATACACCATTTCTTCTAATGGTCACGGCGTTTAAATCATATCTATTTCTCAAATCGATCTCTTTCAAAGACTTACCCACAAACTTAGATGGGACCTTTACAGTAGCCACAGTAGTGTCATCATACATATGAAATAGATCCAGTATCTCCGGTTTTGCAATCTTATCAGAAAGCTTGATAGCTACCTCTTTTTCTGGTAAGATAACTTCATCTGCTCCGATCTTTTGTAAAATCTCTTTTTGTATAACACTATTTGCCTTTGCTATGATCCTTTTTGCCCCCAATTTCTTTAAAATAGTCACAGACAAAACAAGAGCCTCAAAATTGCTACTCAATCCAACAATTATATAATCATACTTCGACACATCAAACTCTTTTAGAGACTCCTCAGACGAAGCATCTGTGATAACTGCCTCTGAAACAAGATCTTTTATCCTATTTACAATCTCTGGATTCTTATCAACAGCCAACACGTTTAGCCCCTTTTGAGACAATTGAACTGCAACTTCAAAACCGAAAATCCCAAGCCCTATGACTAATACATCCCTTTTTTTCATAATTTACCCCAAAATTATTTTTTCTTCAGGATATCTTATTTTAGTTGGATTATCATGCCCCAACAGTGACAAGATAAGAGCATTAGTACCTATCCTACCTATAAACATACAGAAGATAAGAATTAGTTTACCTGCTGTTCCAATTTTCATCGTAATACCTAAAGATAAACCTACTGTTCCCAAAGCTGATGCCACTTCAAAAAGCATATCCATAAAATCATAATTATAAAAATAAAGCATGCTCAATGTAGCAACAATTAAAACAAAAATATAAGCGGCAATCAATGAAAAAGCCCTTAGTATCTGAAAATATGGTATCTCCCTCTTGAAAAGAACAATTTTATTCTCACCATTTAATATATTTTTAATAGATAGAATTGAAATTGCAAAGGTAGAGGTTTTAATCCCACCCCCTGTACCCCCAGGGGATGCACCAATAATCATTAGAATGACCAACGCAAACTTGCTAATATTAGTAATCTTAGTAAGATCGACAGAATTAAATCCAGCCGTCCTTGCAGAAACAGATTGAAAAAACCCGTCAAGGATAGACATATCATCTTCCAAGACACTTAAGATTACCACTCCAAAGATGATCAAAAAAACAGTTGTATACAAAACAAGTTTGGTATGAACTTTGAGTCTTTTGTACCTATCTTTACGATTCAAAAAATATTTATGAAGATCATATATAACATAAAATCCCAATCCACCGGAAATGATTAACAACATAATCGTAACTTTTATGAGCCAATTCATACCAATAATACTATTGTCGAATGGAGAAAATCCTGCATTACAAAAAGCGGAAACAGAATGAAAAATACCATTATAGATCGAAAAAGTGAAACTATACCCATCTATTAGAAAACCGATTGTTAACAATATTGCTCCAAAAAACTCAATAAGGAATGTGTAAAAAACAATATATTTTACAATATACTCAGCCTCGTTCATTCCGAAAACATCCGTTAGATTTTGCACAATAATTCGCTGTTTTAAGTCAAGCTCACCTCTCAAAAACAAAAATAATGATGTGGTGAGAATCATTATACCAAGCCCACCCAACTGTATTAACCCCAAAATGACCATCTGACCCATAATGGTAAAATTTGAAGTATTGGTAACTACAAGGCCAGTCACACAAACTGCCGATGTGGATGTAAATAGAGCATCGATATAACTCAAATGACCTTTATACATATTAGGAATCATGAGCAATAATGAACCTATCGCTATTAAAACAAGAAAGGTGATGACAAAATAAGGCCAAACATTATGTTTGTTCATTGAGGCAGTATATACCTACCAACAGAATTTGTCAACACAAACATTGAACCAGAGCACCTAAATGATGCTGTAGAACTAATGAATCTTTGTAGTATTCAAGGATTATTATCTGTATTGAACCACAAAAATTAGGTGCTCGGTGAACTTTGAACCTGAGCACCTAAATGATGTTTTAGAGCTAATGAATCTTTGTAGTATTCAATGATTAATATATGAATTGAATCACATAAATTAGGTGCTCGGTAAACATTGAACCCAAGCACCTAAATGGTATCGTAGTGCTTTTTAGTCATTTTAGTATTTAGATATAGATAACTGTTTTAAACCCCATAAGTTAGGTGCTCGATAAACTTTGAACCTTGAACCTTGAACATTGAACTTTGAACTTTGAACTTTTATTTAGAACGACGGAGGATAATTTACCCAGAGGACCTCTGTGATCCCATCGTGGGCATTTTTCCACGAATGCGGTTGAGTGGATTTATAAACAGCCGAATCCCCTTCCTCCAATATGAAATGTTCCCCTTCCACTACAATCTCCAATTTCCCTTTCATCACATAGGCAAACTCTTCACCTGTATGGCTATGCTGCTCCTTACCGCTAAACGCTCCCGGCTCTAAGATCATGTACAAAGCCTGCAACTCAGAATCACTAAACTGAGGACGCAACAACTCATACACCACCTTCGACTTGGGATTCGTCATTCTATTTCTCTCTCCCCTCTTCACCACAACTCTCTGAGTCTTTGTGGGGGACTCAAAGAAATACATCATATTTACATCCAAAGCATCCGCAATCTTCTTTAAAGAAGATACCGTTGGGGATACGAGATCTCTTTCCACTTGCGACAGAAAGCCCAAAGAACAGCCAGATATTTTAGAGAGCTGACGAAGGGTCAAATTTTTCTTTATTCTTAATTCAACTATTTTTTTACCAATACTCATAGCGTTCATTATATAAAACAAAAAATAGAGTGTCAAGAGGAAAAATCTATGCTAACATGCAGAATTAACACAATTTTAGACATACATTGTAGTTCAGTTTAATTTTATAAAAAACACAACGATTTAAATATTATTTTATAATTTTCAATGACACGAAACTTTTAATTATTAATAAAAATAACTGCTATTTTTAAACATTGGATAAATAAAAAAATGTTTGACAAAGTCGATTTAATACTTTATAAGGTAGTTCATAATTTAGAACTTTGACTAATTAACTAACAAGGAGGCAACATGAAAAAAACTGTTATTTCAGGAATTGTTGCAGCAATGATGACTGTTGGTAGCATGGCTTATGCCGCTGGTGAACTTTCTTTAGGTATTCAAGGACCAGAAACAGGAAACTTGGCTACTTACGGACAGAAAACACTCGCAGGTGCAAAATTGGCTGTTGATGAAATCAACGCAAAAGGCGGTATCAACGGCAAAACATTAAAACTTATAAACTACGATAGCAGAGGCGACAAGGCCGAATCTGCAAACATCATCCAGAGATTCATAAACAAAGACAAAGTATGCGGCGTAATAGGTGAGCCTACTTCAGGTGCAACATTCGTTATAGGGCCTATAGCAAACAAGGCATCTTTACCAATTATCTCTGCAGGTGCCACTGCTGATGGTGTTGTAGAAGGTAAACCATTCGTTTTCAGAGATACCCTTCTCGACTCTGATGGTGCTCCAGCTACATTAAAATTCTTGATGGACACTAAAAAGTGGAAAAACTTTGTTCTTTTTACTTCAGTAAACAACGATTACAGCGTTTCTATGACTAAAATATTCAAAAACGCTGCACAAAAATATGGTGCAACTATAGTATCAGAGCAGAAGGTATCCGACGGAGATAAAGATTTCTCTGCTCAGGTTACTGCTATCAAAGGGCAAAAATTTGATGCTATTATTTACACAGGATACTACCCAGAGGCATCTCTTCTTCTTCTCGAGTTGAGAAAGCAGGGGATTAACGCTCCTATCATTGGTGGCGACGGACTTCTTTCACCTGATCTTTGGAAGGTTGCAAAAGATGCAGCTCTTGGCTCTATAATCTACGCTGGATTCTCTCCAGAGGCAAAAGCTAAGAAGATTCAGGAATTCGTAGAAAAGATGAAATCTCGTGGCGAAGCAGATATGTTCTCTGCTCAAGGGTACGATGCAGTTTATCTCTTTGCTGAGGCTATGAAAAAAGCAAAAGTAACAGACTGCTCAGATGTAAAACAGAGAAAAGCCATCAGAGATGCATTGGCAAACATGCCTGAATTTGATGGTGTGAGCGGTAAAATGAAGTTTGACAAAGAAGGCAACGCCATCAAAAAGCCTTTCATCCAGGAAGTTGCTAAAAAACCAAATGGCGAATACTATCTTAAACTTTTAAACGAATAAATTTAAAAGGGGAGTTCTTCTCCCCTTCCTTTTAAAAATGAGCACTAATATAAATATCCTTTTACAATATAAATAACTTCAAGGAGATACCGTGTTAAGCACACTTTTTCAACAGATCATTAATGGTATTACTGTTGGTAGTATCTACTCTCTCGTAGCCCTCGGATACACAATGGTGTATGGTATTATAAAATTGATTAATTTTGCCCACGGCGATATTTTCATGGTTGGAGCATTCATAGGGCTACTTATATCGATCAAGTTAGGAGCAAATTTCATAGTTGTCATCTTTATTGCAATGGTTTTGACATCCTTTTTAGGGGTAATGGTAGAAAAGATCGCCTACAATCCTCTACGAAATAGAAATTCCGCGAGAATTTCTGCACTCATCAGTGCTATCGGAGTATCGATATTCATATCAAACCTTGTTGTATTGATAAACGGTCCCCAAAATGAATCTTATCCAGCATTATTACCAAATAATGTATTACAGCCATTAATAATAGTGATTTCGATAGGTCTTATGTATGGCCTTTACTATATAGTCCACAATACCAAAATCGGTATAGCCATGAGAGCTGTATCCCATAATGTAAATACAGCAAGATTGATGGGGATAAATCCCGATCTTGTGATATCGTTTACATTCGCCATAGGATCTTTTCTTGCTGGGGCAGCTGGAGTGCTTGTGGGTACCTATTACAGGGCTGTAGATCCATTTATGGGGATGATGTTTGGATTAAAGGCTTTCATTGCCGCAGTATTGGGTGGTATCGGAAGTATCCCCGGTGCAATGGTGGGTGGACTTATTTTGGGGCTTACCGAAGTTTTAGGAGTGGCATTCATTTCATCATCTTTTAGAGATGCAATTGCTTTTGGAATATTGATACTGATACTCATCATCAAGCCAGCCGGTCTCTTTGGCAAAAAAACAAAAGAAAAGGTGTAAGAGGTAGCGATGGATCTTTCATTCATATTAAACGACTATGTCATACAGGTAGCCACAAATACAGGAATAAATATCATAATGGTATTGGGACTAAATTTAATCACTGGTGTCACAGGGCAACTCTCTTTGGGTCATGCTGCATTTATGAGCATCGGTGCATACGCATCTGCATTCATTTCTACAAAGTTGGGTGTTCCCTTTGCTCTTTCTTTGATCTTTGGAACCCTTACAGGAGCAATATTCGGAGCTATCTTGGGTATCCCTATCTTGAGACTCAGAGGTGATTACTTAGCAATTGCCACCTTAGGTTTTGGAGAGATAATAAGAGTATTCTTGCTCAATACAGATTTCTTGGGTGGTGCTCTTGGAATTTACAACATTCCAGATGCCACAAACTTCTGGAATGTATTGGCTTTTGTGATTTTTACAATATTCTTTATGTATAGACTTGAAAAATCCCGCCATGGCATGGCGATCAAAAGTATCAGGGAAGATGAAATAGCATCAGAGATGATGGGGATCAATATCGCAAGATATAAAATAATATCGTTTACGATAGGTTCCGGCTTTGCTGCTTTAGGTGGCACACTCTATGCTCATTTCATGACATACATAAACCCAGTGGATTTCGGCTTTATGAAATCGATTGAACAACTCTGTATGCTTGTGTTGGGTGGTATGGGATCTATTTTTGGAGCAGTTGTAGGAACAATCGTATTAAGCACGATCCCAGAATTCTTGAGATTTGCATCTGAATACAGAATGCTCACATACGGAGTTGTCCTGATATTGATGATGATCTTTAGGCCTCAAGGTCTATTCGGCAAAATTAAAGTGAATGTATAGGTGAACTATGGCTGAGATTTTATTAGAACTGAAAAATATATCGATGCACTTCGGTGGTTTGAAAGCGGTTGATGATGTTTCCTTTGTGATTTACAAGGGTGAGATATTGAGCCTCATCGGACCCAACGGAGCAGGTAAAACTACGGCATTTAATGTGATTACAGGTGTATATATACCTACACTCGGTGATGTAATTTTTAAAGGAACACGGTTAAATGAAATGAAACCCTACAAGATTACCGAAATGGGTATCGCAAGGACATTCCAAAATATCAGACTATTCGGGCAACTCTCTGCAATCGACAACATAATTATCGCTATGCACTGTAGAAGAAAATCGAATATGCTTCAATCGATATTCAGAACCTTTGCCTACAAAGCGGAGGAGAAACAGTGTATTGCGGAGGCGGAGGCGCTTTTAGATTACATGGGGCTTCTTGGTGATAGAAACGAGCAGGCGCAAAACCTACCTTACGGAAAACAAAGAAAGTTGGAGATAGCAAGGGCACTTGCCACTGGGGCTGAACTCCTGCTCCTTGATGAACCTGCCGCCGGTATGAACCCCCAAGAAACTGAAGAACTGATGGAAACGATACAAAACATTAGAAAAGACTTAGAAAAAACAGTATTTCTCATCGAACACGACATGAAGCTCGTAATGGGTATCTCGGATAGAATAGTCGTGTTTGACTATGGTAAACTTATAGCCGAAGGTAAACCTGAAGAGATAAGAAAAAACCCAAGAGTAATCGAAGCATACTTGGGTAAAGAGGTAGAAGAAGATGCTTAAACTGAAGAACATTCATACAAAATATGGACACATTGAGGCACTAAAAGGTATAGATATCCACATAAAAGAAGGAGAAATAGTAACGATCATCGGGGGAAACGGTGCTGGTAAAACCACCACGCTAAATACGATTTCTGGTATCATCAAGCCTGTGGCTGGTGAGATACACTTTTTAAATAAGGATATCACCAATTGGAAAGCAGATAAAATAGTTGCCGAAGGGCTTGTTCAGGTACCGGAGGGGAGACAGATTTTTCCAAATCTTACTGTTTTTGAAAATTTACAACTTGGAGCTTACCTTGTAAAAGATAAGGTCAAAGTGGCTGAGAAATTAGAATATGTCTATTCCTTATTCCCAAGATTAAAAGAGAGAGAAAAACAGCTCGGTGGCACCCTCTCAGGTGGTGAACAACAGATGCTTGCCATAGGTAGAGCACTCATGTCTGATCCAGTACTTCTTCTGCTTGATGAACCATCTTTGGGGCTTGCACCTATCGTAGTACAGAACATATTCAAAATCATACAAGATATCAACAAACAGGGGACTACCATCCTCCTTGTAGAACAAAATGCTCATATGGCTCTTTCTATAGCCCATAGGGGATACGTAATCGAAACTGGAAAAATCACACTTGAAGATGATGCCAAGAATCTCCTCAAAAATGATGAGGTAAGAAAAGCTTATTTAGGTGGATAACAGATGTAAAAAAGTGGATAACAGATGTAAAAAAGGTGGGTTGTCTTACCCACCTTTTTTATTATACCTTAAATTTCTTAATAAGACTTAATAGTTCGCCGGCAAGTCTACCTAAATTGTCAGCAGCATTTAATACCTCATCGGCACTGATATTAGATGTTTGTAAACTTGTAGCAAGTGTGTTTATATCAACAGCAACCTGATCAGACACTTTACTCATCTGCTCCACTGAAGATGCTACCTGCATAATCTTGTTCTGTAAATTTCCGATCTCAGATACTATCTGATCCAGAGATGAGATTGCTTCCTGAGAAAGCTCAACACCTTCATCAACCTTATGAACCCCTGCATCCATCTTTTCAACAGCTACACTTACCTCTTTTTGAATACCTCTAATCATCTGTTCTATCTCAGCAGTGGCTGATTGTGTTCTTTCCGCCAGTTTTCTTACTTCGTCAGCAACTACAGCAAAACCTCTCCCATGCTCCCCTGCCCTTGCTGCCTCAATTGCGGCATTTAGAGCTAAAAGGTTTGTTTGATCTGCAATATCTCTTATCACATTTGCGATTTCACCAATTTGCTGCGACTTTTCACCTAAGTTTGCTACAACCTTAGAAGTTTCTAAAACGGTATCTGCTATCGATTGAACCTCTTTTGTTGTCTTATTTACTACATCTTTACCCTTTATAGCCAGTTTCGCAGTATGCTCTGCGGCTCTTGCCATTTCGGTGGCATTTATAGCTATACCTGATACTGTTTGGGTCATCTCCTCGGCGGCTGTAGCTATCTGATTGGCTCTATCATTCTGCTCTGAAATAGAATTCTTGTTTTCCATCGAAGTACTGTGGAGCTGCTCTGATGCTGCAGAGATTGTATCCGCAGAAGAACGGACACTACCTATCACCTGAGCCAACTCTTTAACCATATTTAAAGTGTATTCAACCACACTTTCAGGTACAGGGTTATCTATTTTTAGAGTTAAATCTCCACTTGATACTTGCTTTAAAATATCTTTAACAAACTCAGGTTCCCCACCCAAAGGTTTGAAAACCGATCTTATGGTAGAATACCCTATTATAATAAAAAGTATTACATAAATTATTATAGAACCAACAATAACAGTAGAAAGTATATTTATTTCTTTCTGCGTATCTACTAAATGGATATTCATATCCTCTTCTTGAAATGTAGTAAACTCTTCAATTGCCTTTTTATAAGAATTATAAGTGGCAGGGACTATTGTAGCCATTTCTGCACTGGCAACTTCCACACTACCTTCATTTAAATACCCTATGATCCTTTTTTGCACATTTATATAAGCCTCTCTATTTTTTTTGATCTTTTCAAGTAGCTCCTTCTCTTTAGGTAATTCAAGCTTTGGTTCTAAGACCTTTAGTATCTCACCTATCTCATTTCTTAATGCATCTATCTCTTTTATATGTTCTTTAGATTCGCCCATGCTATACCCGAGAACGGCATCTCTAAGGTTTATACCGATACCATTCACTTTATCAAGAATATTATTAGCTTTCTCCACCTTGAAATAATGTTCATCTACCAATTCCTGAACATCTCTTTTTACTTCAAACAATTCATAAATAGCAAATCCCTGAATCAACATAACAATTATCGAAAGTACTAAGAATGATATAGTTAGTTTTCTCTTCAAATTACTTCTGCTCATAATTATCCTCCATTTTTAAGAACTGTTTTCACTAAAATATCGTTCTATGAAATCATGGTCATGAATCCCTAAATATTCCCTCTGGACTTTATAATCTTGCAAATATTTTTCTTTGAGCTTACAAAGATTGTCTAATTCACATCTAAGCATATTAATCTTTTTATCGACCCTTTTATGAAGCTCTTTAAACTTTTTTTTCTTAAAAAATGAACAGGAATGCTCTTTCATCTCTATCTTTTTTAAGATCTGCTCCTCCCTATTCAAAATCCTATTTTTCCTTTTTATCATTTCTATTGCAATTTCTATCTTTTTACCGTATTCTGACAAGGTTTGAGCTTTTAACTGTTTTATCTCGATATCCAAGCTATTTAGATCAAACATAGGGTTTAATATTACTATTATGAGATTTAATCAAGAGTTTTTTTTGTATGTTTATAACTTACTGTTTGAAAAATATGGTGATATGAAATGGTGGCCTGCAGAAACACCCTTTGAAGTGGTAATAGGTGCTATTTTAACACAAAATACAAGTTGGAATAATGTTGAAAAATCGATTGAAAATCTAAAAAAATTTAACCTCATCGAACCACATAAGATTGTTTCATCCGATGATTCCTTTCTGAAAGAGCTAATCAAACCATCAGGATTCTTCAATCAAAAAGTAGAGAGATTAAAAATAATATCAAAATTTATAATAGAAAAATGTAATGGTGATATAAGATACCTGAATAATTTAAATACAACCACAGCAAGGAAAGAACTTCTGTTTCTAAAAGGGGTAGGATTTGAAACTGCAGATTCCATCTTACTTTACGCATGTGATCATCCTATATTTGTGATAGACAAATACACAATGAGAATGTTTAAAAGGATAGGATTAGATTGGAAAGAAAAATATGAGATATTTCAAAAAGGGGTTATGGAAAATACCCCTAAGGATTTACAACTATACAGAAATTATCATGCTTTGATCGTAGAAAACTCTAAGAAACACTGCAAAATAAAAGTTGATTGTAGTGGATGCCCTCTTGAAAAAATATGCAATAAGAATATAATGTAAAACAATTTCACAGGTGGAGATGCAGTTGCTGTGTGTACACACAGAGGAAAGTCCGGACACCATAGGGTATGATGGTCGCTAACAGCGACCCGCCATGAGGCGAGGGAAAGTGCCACAGAAAACAGACCGCCGAGCATCTCGCTTAATTTATAGAGAATGCAAAATAAAATACAAACCAACTCAATTTTGCATACGAAATAGACTAATCGAGGTGCTCGGTAAGGGTGAAAAGGTGGGGTAAGAGCCCACCGCTCCTTCCGTGAGGATAGGAGGCACGGCAAACCCCATCAGGTGCAATGCCAAATAGGCAGGCGATAGAGGGTGACCCGCCCGATGCCTGCGGGTAGGCAGCAGGATTTAGCCAGCAATGGTTAAACAAGATAAATAACTGCATAAAACAGAATCCGGCTTATCTCCACCTGTGGAAATATTTTATTTTATATGAAATCTCTGTAAACTAAATATAACATTTTTTAAATTGTCTCTTTCAAATATTTTGGTATAATAGATATATGACAAAATTTAGTAAAAATTATATTAGAAAGATAGTTTTTTATTATGTAATTTTTTCATCTTTGTGGATATTCTTAAGTGATACTTGTCAAGTTTCATACCAAATTGGACAAAA
>FMSI01133826.1_pt1 | contig 16133 bp, 10 predicted proteins | sample 1504471 | NCBI WGS metagenome assembly FMSI01 (sample SAMEA4475357, study PRJEB15587) | soil metagenome | biome: Soil; feature: Field | place: India | collected 2015-03-11 | depth 0 m
TTTACTTCCTTTTGGCAAGATTGCAGATATGGTAGGTAGAAAAAGGATTTTTAGGTGGGGTGTATTGATATTTACGATATCATCCGTAGTGTCTGGCTTGTCTTCCAATAGTTTGATGTTGATTTTGGCAAGGGGGATACAGGGTATTGGTGGGGCTATGATCTTTGGCACTGGTGCTGCAATTCTTACCTCAGCTTTTCCTCAAAATGAGAGGGGAAAAGCTTTAGGACTAAATGTATCTGCGGTGTATGTTGGTTTGTCATTGGGACCTTTTGTTGGAGGATTTCTAACGGAGCATCTCAGTTGGAGAGTGATATTTTTTATAATAGTTCCATTGGGATTGTATTGTGTCTATTTAATCGATAAAAAATTAGATATCGAATGGATCAATGGGGATACTAAGGATCTCGATCTTTCTGGTTCTTTAATGTATGGATTGTCCCTCGTTATTCTAATCATAGGATTGACGAAGATCATAACTCTCTGGGGGTTGGTATTTTTCTTAATGGGGCTACTTTTCTTTGTAGTTTTTGTTATATATGAGAGTAAGACCAAGCATCCTTTAGTGGATGTGAGACTTTTTTTAACCAATAGAAGTTTTATATTTTCAAATTTAGCTGCCCTTTTGAATTACTCTGCCACATTTTCTGTTACTTTTCTGCTGAGTTTGTATTTGCAGCACATCAAATTGCTTCCACCTTCTAAGGCTGGGATGCTACTTGTGGTTCAACCTGTAGTAATGGCTATTTTCTCCCCCTTATCTGGTAAACTTTCGGATAGAATCGAGCCGAGAATTATCTCTTCTGTTGGTATGGGTATTACTGCACTCTCTTTGTATTTGTTCTCTTTTTTGGATATTGAAACCTCTGAACTCTTTGTTGTCGCTATATTATTTTTACTTGGGGTTGGTTTTGCTCTTTTTTCATCTCCAAATGCAAATGCTATAATGAGTTCCGTTGATAAAAAAGATTTCGGTTTTGCATCTGCAATGATGGGAACAATGAGGCTTTTAGGGCAGATGTTTAGTATGGCTATTGCCACTTTTTTTATTGCAATTTTTATTGGTAAAAAAGATTTTTTTGGTGTGAGTGTAGAATTAATAAAGGTCTTGCATTATAATTTCAATGTGATGGCTATACTATGTTTTATTGGAGTTTTTGCTTCCGCTTTCAGGGGGAATATTATCAGAAAATAGTATAATTTTTACTTGATATAATTTTAGAAAAAATGTATAAGGATTTTAAGATGAAAAAAGTCTTAAATAGTTTAAAAGATGAAAAAAGTTTGTATCTTCTGCAACATGCTGATAATCTCATTCAATGGATCAGCTGGAAAGAGTTTTTAAGGAATAAAGGGAGCATTACGAAGCCTCTTTTGATAAGCATAGGGTATTCCTCTTGCCATTGGTGCCATGTAATGGCGGAAGAATCGTTTAAGGACGAAGAGATTGCAAACTTCATTAATGAAAGGTTTATCCAGATAAAAATAGACAGAGAGGAGTATCCCGATCTCGATAAAAAATATCAATTTTTTGCACAAATTACAGGGCAACAAGGTGGATGGCCTCTGACGATTTTTGCGGACACAGATGGTTCACCATTTTATGCAGGTACTTATTTCCCAAAAGATGAAAAGTATGGTATTCCATCATTCTCAAGGGTTCTTCAGTCTATCGATTATTTGTACAACGAAAAATATGAAAAAGTAAAAGAGACCATCGAAAATTATCGTAATTTCATAGAGAGATTTTATGATAGTAATAGTTTAGAACCAAAGGATGTGGAGCATAACTCTTTTAAAGAACTGTTTGACTTTCAGAATGGTGGACTAAAAGGTAAAACTAAGTTCCCCAATATACCAGTGCTTGAATATTTGTTATTGCATTATGAAGATCGAGATGTGATGGATTTTCTTGTCAAAACTTCTGATTCATTGTGTCTTTCTGGCATTTTTGACCATATTGAAGGTGGATTTTTTAGATATACTGTGGATAGTGAGTGGAATATACCACATTTCGAGAAGATGCTTTACGACAATGCCCTAAATCTTTCCTTTCTATCAAAAATGTATCTTCTTACAGAAAATGAAATCTATCTCATAACTGCCAAAAAAACAGCAGATTTCTGTATCGATTCTTTTGACACTGAGTACGGTTTCGGAGCATCTTACGATGCTGATAGCTACGATGAAAATGGGAATAAAGAAGAGGGGTATTACTATTTACTCACCGAAGAGATGTTTTCATGGTTAAGTTTCGATGAAGTTGAGCTGATTTCTAAAAATTGTTATTTTAATAATAATCATATACGAATTAATGGTGGTGTTAGTTTAGATGATTTTAAAAAGTTGCAGTTAGTATTTGCTAAAATTTCATCTAAGAGATCTAAATTAAAGAAACAGCCATCTTTTGATGGTAAAGTTGTATTTTCATGGAATAGTTTGATGGTTAAATCTTTACTCGATTTCTATGAGGCTTCAGGGGATGAATTTTATCTTAATAAAGCCCTTGATACCTATTTCAAAATATTCCACACGATGTATTTGGAAGATGGAATTAAAAGGGTCTCTTATGGTGGAGAGCTATTTGATCATGAAGTGCTTGAAGATTATGTCTATTTCCTGTCAGCAACCAATATGATTTTTGATATCACTAAGGATAAAAATTTTTTAGGGATCAGCAGGAGAACAGTTAAAGATATCTTGAATAAATTTTTCAAAAACGAAAACTTGTGGTATAATAAAAATATGGATATTGTGGATATTTTCGATGATGCTATTCCGTCATCTCTTGGGATATTTTTAAGTGAGGTATTTTATTTGGAGCAGTATATTGATTTAGATTTTAATAATATAGATAGGTTTTTAGATTTGGCAAAGAGGTATCACGGTAATTACCCTTTTGCAACAGCGAGTTTAGGTATTTTTTTGGACAAAAATTATATAAAGTAAGGAGGAATTATGAAGTTACTCTATTTGTTGTGTGCTGTTTTAGTTTTTAGTTTTACTGCCTTTGCCGAAGTAAAAAATTACGACAAAGATGAAGCAAGGCGGATATCAAAAGTTTGTGCTGGTTGTCATGGTACCAATGGAGCAGCCCCTGGATACTCTATGCCCATAATTGGTGGACAGAATTCTAACTATCTTTACAAGACTATGGTGGAGTTTAGGGATGGTAAAAGATATGGTACAGTGATGGCAAAGATAGCATTAGCTTACGATGACAACAGATCTCAACTTGTGGCAAATTACTTTGCAGATCAGAAATGGGTGAATACTAAGGTTAAGGTCGATAAAAAACTTGTGGTAATGGGGAAAAAACTTTCCAAAGATTGTGTTGATTGTCATGGTAAAAATGGTAAAGGGGATGGAGATAATCCGAGAATTGCAGGGCAGCATCCACTATATTTAGAATTGGCTTTAATGGAGTATAAAGAGGGTAAAAGAGGTGATATATCTGAGATGGAATTAATTAAAAATCTTAGTGAAAAGCAGATCAAAGCCTTAGCTGCTTATTATGCAAGTATTAAATAGGGGGTAAAAATGAAGAGAAGAGATTTTATAAAGACTTCTGCAGCATTAGGTGTTGCATTATCGGTGTCCTCTACTACTGTGTTTTCATCTGAAACTAAAAAAGAGATCTTACCGAAGAAACAAACAAGGGTTGCCATCATTGGCGGTGGATTTGGTGGAGCAACAGCAGCAAAATATTTGAAGATGCTTGATCCAAAGCTTGAAGTTGTACTTATTGATAAAAGCGATACCTTCTACTCTTGCCCGATGAGTAATCATGTAATTGTTGGATTGGCACATTTAAAGGAGATCACATTCAAATATGATACATTACAGAAAAAATATGGTGTAAAGTTTTTGAAAAGGGATGTAGAATCGATCGATGGTGTGGCAAAAAAGATATTTTTTGCAGATGGTTGTTTGAGTTATGATCTCTTAATAGTTTCTCCTGGTATAGGTTTCAAGTATGACGAGAATATTGGATATACAAAGGCAACAGAAGAAATTCTGCCTCATGCCTGGAAAGCAGGTGAGCAGACATTAAAACTTTCCAAGATGCTCAAAGATTTGCCGAAAGGTGGTAGTGTTCTTCTCAGAGTTCCAAAAGCTCCATACAGATGCCCCCCTGGACCTTATGAGAGGGCTTGCTTGATTGCATGGTATCTCAAAACTTATAAACCGGGTAGCAAGCTATTAGTAATTGATGCCAACGATGATGTGGCCTCTAAAACAAAGTTGTTTAAGGCAGCTTTTAGTGAACTTTATTCTGATGTTTTGGTATATACACCAGAGGTTGAGGTTACGGGAATTGATGCGAAGAGCAATACAATAAAAACATCAAAAGGTGATTTTAGAGGAGACATAGTAAATTATATACCAGATCAAAAGGCTAATGAATCTATTTTTAAGTTTGGTCTTGCTCCGCAGGATAAACTGTGGGCACCTGTGGATGGTTGGACACTTGAGTCAACTCTTGTGAAAGATGTGTATGTTATAGGTGATAGTGCCAATAGAGGTAGTTTTGGTACTGTGCCGCATTCGGGGTATATTGCTAATTCTATGGCTAAGGTGGTAGCCGAGGCTATTGTAGCAAAACTAAATGGTAAAAATCCACCGAGACCTTTTATGATTAATACATGTTATAGTATAGTCAGCAATGATGAAGCTATATGGATTGCCACTGTTTATGAGTATGATGATGCAAAAAAACTTACTGTTCAGGTTGGAAAAGCTGGTGGCATTCCTGAGAAAAGGGGTAAAATTGATAAAGATCATCAATATAGCTGGGCTTATGCCATCTGGGAAGATACATTTATGTAAAAAGAAAAGGGAGCCAAGAGCTCCCTTATTTTTTATCCTTGATAACCCAATCTCTTTGAGATTTCACGAGAATATTTTTTCAAAATGGGTAAAACCTCTTTTTCGATCTTTTCCGGTGTCATTCTGCAAACTGGTCCTGTGGCACTAATAGCGGCAACAGATACCCCTTCGTAATTTTTAATCGGCACACCCACATTTCTTACAGATTCTTCAAACTCTTCATCGTCGATAGCGTAATCATTTTCGGCTACGACTTTTAAGTGTTTTTTCAATTCTGGGAGAGAAGTTATTGTTTTATCTGTGTATTTTTTGAGCCTCGCACCCATATACATCTTATTTAATTCCTCTTCGGATGCATAGGCAAGCTGAATTTTTCCTATTGCAGTGCAGTATGCTGGAACATCCTTTCCAACCCTTGAAACTATTTTGATAGTCTGATTTGCCTCTACGATGTCTAAATATACAACAGCCCCATCTTTCAAAATACCTATGTAAACTGATTCGTTTATCTCTGATACGATCTTTTCCATGAATGGTCTGGCTAACTTGAGTAAACCCAATTTGTTAACATACTTTTGTCCCAGATCGAAGATCTCGATACCCAATCTGTAGTTTTCGGTGACTTTGTTCTGCTCGATATAGCCTCTTGCTTCAAGGGTGGCAAGAAGTCTGAATACATTGTTTTTATGAAGACCTAAAATTTTACTCAATTCTGTTACACCAAATTCCTCTTTGTAGTCGGCAGTTCTATAAACTTCGAAGAGTTGCAATACATGTGCCACAGATTGTACAAGTTTAACTGTATTTTTAGTAACCATAATTACTCCTTGATAGATATTTCGTTTAATATATTAAAACATTTTTTGATAAATAAATCAATAGAAATTTGAGATAATATTTTATAATTCTTACAAATTTTTTATAAAAAAATCATAGACATTTTATTTTTTTAATATATTATTTACAAATTGTATAGCATTTTGAAGTTGGAGGTAAGCCATGATGGATTATGGAATAAAGATCTGGTCAGACGATGATTTTAAGATTGAAAAGGGGAAGATAGTTGTAAACTATGGCAAAAAACCAGCGATAATAGATATAGTAAAAGATATTAGGGATGAAGGATACAAGGGACCACTGCTCATAAGATTTCCCCATCTCATAAAGGAACAGATCGATCTACTTTTTAGAGCATTTAAGAAATCTATGAAGGAGTATGGATATCAGGGTAGTTTCAATGCACTTTTCCCGCTGAAGGTAAACCAGTTTCCAAATTTTGTCATCCCCCTTATGGAGATGACACAAGGGATGCCGTATGGCCTTGAAGCAGGTAGTAAACCTGAGCTTATCATAGCGATGGCTTACAACAACCCTGGTGCGCCGATTATGGTAAATGGGTTTAAAGATAAGGAGATGATAGCGTTGGGGTTTATTGCGGCAAAGATGGGGCACGACATTACACTAACCATAGAGGGTTTAAACGAACTTGAGACAATTTTGAGAGTAGCAAAGGAGATGGGTAAGCCGTATCCCAAAATCGGTTTAAGAATCAGACTTCATAGTTCAGGCATAGGTATCTGGGCAAAAAGTGGTGGAATCAATTCTAAATTTGGTCTTACATCCACAGAACTCATCGAAGCGATGAATATGCTAAAAAATAACAATATGCTTGAATATTTTACCATGATTCATTTTCATATCGGGTCTCAAATCAGCGAGATTTCACCACTGAAAAAAGCTCTAAGAGAGGCTGGTAATATCCACGCAGAGCTTTACAAAATGGGGGCTCACAATCTAAAAGCGATAGATTTAGGTGGTGGACTTGCCGTAGAGTACGCCCAGCATGAGGGGCTTGCCCATAGGCACTACACCCTCGAAGAGTATACCAGCGATGTGGTCTTTCTTTTAAAAACGATTGCTCACAACAAACATGTTCCCGATCCCGATATATATATTGAGGCTGGTAGATTTGTGGCTGCGAAACATGCCATAGTAGTTGCCCCTGTGTTGGAGCTTTTCTCTCAGGAGTACGATCAGAGAGAATTGCAACTCAAACCAAAAAATCCACCACTCATCGATGAACTTTACGAACTTTACAATCTAATGAATGAAAAAAATGCCATAGAGTATCTTCACGACAGTTTGGATCACATGGAGTCTCTTTTGACGCTTTTCGATCTTGGCTATATCGATTTGCTTGATAGAAGTAATACTGAGATTTTGGTACACTTGATAATAAAAAAAGCGGTGGATCTCCTAAAAAATAAAAAGTATGATGAAATCTTAAACATTCAGAATATGATACAGGAAAAATATCTCTTAAACTGCTCATTCTTCCAGAGTCTTCCCGACTATTGGGGTCTCGGTCAGACATTCCCCGTAGCACCCCTTGATAGACTAAACGAGAAGCCAACAAGGTCTGCAAGTCTGTGGGATATCACTTGCGATAGCGACGGTGAGATAGCCTTTGATATTAGAAAACCCCTATTCCTGCACGATGTGGATATCAATAAAGAGGAATATTTTCTTGCATTTTTCCTTGTAGGAGCATATCAGGAGATCTTGGGTATGCAACATAACCTCTTTACACATCCGACCGAGTTCTCAGTAGTATTTGACGATGAAGGTAACTATGAAATCACAAACCTTTTGGAAGCTCAAAATATTTTAGATATCCTTGATGATCTTGATTACGATATAAAGGATATTGAGAGAAGACTTAAGCAACTTATTGAAGAATCGGATTACATAAGTGATGACAAGAGAAAGGATGTACTTGGCAGATTATATCTGTATTTGAGTGAGAATGCATATCTGAAAACATTGGTTAGCTACAAAGAAGAGTAATTTGATGCTCACCGATTTAAATCCAACTCAAAGAGAAGCAGTTTTATACAATGAAGGACCATTGCTTGTCATAGCTGGGGCTGGCACAGGGAAGACAAAGGTAATTACCAATAAAATAGCTTATCTAATCAAAGAGCTTGGTATCCCTTCGGAAAATATACTTGCCGTTACCTTTACCAACAAGGCCGCCGATGAAATGCTAAAAAGGGTAACACTCCTCGTTGGGAAGGCTGGCAAAGGGATCTGGATAGGTACCTTTCATTCTATTGCCCTTAAGATGCTGAGAAGAGATGGGCATCTTTTGGATTTACCAGCTAATTTCTCTGTAATCGATCAGGATGATAGATTGGGGCTGCTGAGGGATATATTAAAAAATCTCAACATAGATTCAAAAAAGTATCCACCTAAAATTTATCTAAATCTGATAAGTAATTACAAAAATACCCTCGAATTTGTTGATGAAATACCTCTCACTTTTGAAGAGTATAAATTCGATGAAGTTTTCAAGATGTATCAGTATGCTTTAAAGAGCATGGCCGTGGTTGATTTTGATGATATGCTTTCCCTTGTTGTGAGATTGTTGAAAAGAAATCCAGAACTGAAATATTTCTATAGAGATCTTTTTAAGTATGTATTGGTGGATGAGTTTCAGGATACGAATAGTATTCAATTAGAGTTTTTGACAAATATTGTTGATAAAGATGGAAAAATTACTGCTGTGGGGGATGATGATCAGTCTATTTATGGCTGGCGTGGGGCTGAAATAAAGAATATCTTGAATTTTGAGACATATTTTCCAAATACAAAAGTAATTAAGCTTGTTGACAATTATAGAAGTGGGTTCAACATACTTGACACAGCCAATAGACTGATAGCAAATAATAAATACAGAAAAGGCAAAGACTTAAGACCATTTAAAGATGCAACAGGGGAAGTGTTTGTTCATCGATTCGAAAATGAGATCGAAGAGGCTCAATTTGTGGCAAACAAGATATCAGATCTTTTGGCAAAGGGTATCTCTCCTGATGAAATAGCCATTTTGTATCGAGCAAATGCCCAATCACGAAATTTTGAAGTTGAGTTAAACAAGATGGGGATACACTTCAAAGTGTTGGGGGGTGTTGGATTCTATGGAAGGCGAGAGATCAAGGATATTTTGGCTTATTTAAGGTTATTTTCAAATCCCTATGACATTCAATCGTTTAAAAGGGCGATAAAGGTCCCTCATCGAGGTGTTGGGGATGTTACGGTAGAGAAGATTGCTCAATTTGCTATGGATAATGGGCTAAATATATGGACGGCTTTGAAGGAGTTTTCTTCTCAGTTTTCTCCAAAAGTTCGTAGTGCCATTGATGGCTTTATTGCTGTTTTTGATGGACTAGAAGAAGTTTCTGTATCGGAAATGATTAAAAATATCGTTGAAAGGATCGATTATGAGTCTTTTCTCAATCAGTATGAGGATCAGTTCGAAGCCGAAAAAAGGATGGATAATGTCAATGAATTGGTAAATGCTGCTGTCCAATTGGAGGAGCAAGGAGTACTGACATTGGCTGACTTTTTGGCCACAACAACACTTCAAACAAGTAGTGATGAAGATGCTGATGGTTTTGTAAGGCTTATGACGATACATTCTGCTAAAGGGTTGGAGTTTGACACTGTGTTTCTCACAGGTCTTGAAGAGGGTGTTTTCCCTCTTTACAGAGCAATGGAAAATGAATGGGAGATGGAGGAGGAAAGGCGCCTGTGTTATGTGGGGATTACGAGGTCCAAAGAGAGACTGTTTATTACTCATGTTGATAGGAGACTCTTTTATGGCAAAGCTCAGTTTCTAAAACCTTCACCGTTCATCTTTGAAATCAAGTCAATGTTTGATAAGAAAAGAACAGAAGAAAAGGTTTTTCACGAGAAGTTTGGTGAAGGTAAAGTTCTCAAGATAGAAGGAAGTGGAGAGGATGCAAGGGTGACTGTGAACTTTCAAAGGTATGGATACAAAACGATTATTGCAAAATTTTTAAAATTTGTTTAAAACTTTTTAAAAGGGGAACAGTTATGGGATTTTTTGATATATTTAAAAAGAAGAAAGAGGAATCTCCACAAGAGGAAAAAGGTTTTTTTGAAAGATTAAAGAGTGGTTTATCAAAAACTTCCTCTAAGCTCGTCGGTGGCTTGGAAAGTATTATACTCGGGAAGAAAAAGATCGATGATGAACTCCTCGAAGAGCTTGAAGAACTTTTCATAACCGCTGATATTGGTGTAAACACAACACTGAAGATCATCGAAAAGGTCAAAAACGATGTTTCAAGAAATATTTTAAAAGATCCAAACGAACTCAAAAATGCAATAAAAGATGAATTAGTTAAGATTCTTAGTATCGATAATAGTTTGAATAAAACGGATAGTTCACCGTTTGTAATACTTGTTGTTGGGGTAAACGGCACAGGGAAAACCACGAGTATCGCAAAATTAGCCAATATGTTTAAATCTAAAGGGTTTTCTGTGTTGTTAGCGGCTGGGGATACTTTTAGAGCTGCTGCTATAGATCAGCTTCAGGTGTGGGGAGATAGGGTAGGCGTGCCTGTTGTCAGGCAATCCGAAGGTAGCGATTCTGCTGCAGTGATTTATGACGCTGTGGAATCGGCTAAGGCAAAGGGGATTGATATTGTAATCGCTGATACTGCAGGGAGATTGCATAATAAATTCAATCTTATGAATGAGTTGAAAAAGGTAGTTAAAGTGATAGGTAAGTCTGTGTCTGATGCACCCCATGAGGTACTTTTGGTGATAGATGCCACAAGTGGTCAGAATGCTATAGAGCAGGCAAGGAAATTTAAGGAAGATGTAGGGGTTACGGGTATCGTTCTTACAAAGTTGGATGGTACTGCAAAAGGTGGGGTAATTGTGGGAATAGTGGATGAGACAGGTATTCCAGTGAAATTCATCGGATTTGGGGAGAAGATGGATGATCTAAAACCTTTTGATGCCAAGCAATTTGTGGATGCGTTATTTGAGAAGTAATTAAATGATAGATAAAGAACTATTTAGATGGTTTCACAAAGAAAATGATAAATCAGATATCTATCGACCTATTGTGTGGAGGGGTTATCAGTTAAACTTTTTCGATTCAGACTCTTCAGAATTTATCATCAAAGACGATTGGGATCATTACGATGCTGTAAACTTTTCACTTGAATTTTATAATGTAAAAGATTTCAACTTGAGTCAATTGGCAAGAATATATAAGATCTGTGAATATCTTAAGTTGGACAAGGAACGAATATCAGTTTTTAGCGATAATGGGGTAAAAGGTAATGTTGCTTTTGAAAATTTGAATATGTTTTTGAAGATGGATAATCTTTTAAAAGATTATTTTGATGAAAAAAGATTACCTTTAAAATATGTCCGTCAGGTTATGAATTTATCCGATAATCTTCAAGGTATTTTGGTAGATTTTTTGAATATAAAAAGACCATCGGTTGGGGAGTTTAGACAATTTTTAAATTTCCTTATCGATTATCATCATTTGATAAAGGATACTAATTATTCAGATGATCTTGTAGAGAGAATTACGAGTTTGAAAGATAAGGAATTACATAATTTTAAAAATAATTTCGAAGGGATAGTGAGAACTTTTAAGAGATTGAGATTGAGGAATACATCTAATTTTGAGACTCCAGAGTTAGAGGTTAGTTTTATAATTAGAAATATTACTGAACTTAGAGAGATTCTTGAAGAGTTAAATGACTTTTCCAAATTTGAGTCTATTTTTAGTTTGATGAAAGAGTATGATATATCTTGATAAAAGTTGTTTAGGTGGTAATTTTCAAAGAATTTTTGACAAGAAAGGCATACCCTATACTATTGTTAGTTCCGATGAGGAGTTTGAGGACAGTAAGAAAAATATATATATAACATCTCAAAAAAATCGTTTTGTTCATCAATGCCCTGCGACCAAAGAGTATCGATGTTGTAATTATATGGTGGTGGATGCTATCGAGGGATGCCCATTTGATTGTACATACTGCATTTTGCAGGTCTATCTCAATCATCAGTACATCAAGGTGTACGATGATTTAGAAGGGATAAAAAATAGCATTTTAGAACAGGATAAATTAGGCAAATGTAGATTGGGCACAGGAGAGTTGTCGGATAGTTTGGCATTGGATCATCTGATACCGATGACAGATTTTTTGATACCGATTATAAATGGTTGTCAAAACATACAGTTTGAGTTTAAGACTAAGTCGGTAAATATAAAAAATTTATTCAATCACAACCCAAAAAATATCGTTGTATCTTTTAGTTTAAATCCCCACGAGATAGTTGAATCCGAAGAGCATCTCACCGCTCCCGTTTTAGATAGGATAAAAGCGGCGAAAAGCTTGGCTGAGTACGGTTATAAGGTTTCCTTTCATTTCGATCCATTAATCGATTGGGACAATTTTGAAGAACTGTATGGTGAGCTATTGGATGAGTTGTTTAATAATATAGAACAAAAAAATGTAGAATTTATAAGTATTTCCACTTTTAGATTTATTCCAGAATTGGCTGAAGTGATAAGGCAAAAGTTTCCTGATAGCAGAATTTTAGCAAGTGAGTTTGTGCGTTCTTTGGATGGGAAAATGAGGTATTTTAAAATAAAAAGGGTGAAGATGCTAAAATTTATCGTTGATAGGTTTAATAAACAATGGCCAGATGTTTTTACATACTTTTGTATGGAGGATAAAAGTATTTGGAATAAGTTAAAGGGCTTTGATCCAGGTGAGAGAGTAGATTTCGAAAAAAACTTTAAATGGTACAAAAATGAAAGTTTTGTCTATTGATATTGGTGGGACTAATGTAAAATATGGTGTTTTTAATTGTTTGGATGGCAATGTGGAGAATATTGGTTTGGGGTTTTTTAAAACACCACATGATTTCACAGAATTTATATCAAGTTTAGAAATTAAATTGTTTGGGCAAAAATTTGATTATGTTGCCGTTGCTGTGCCTGGTGTGTACGATTTTGAAAAAGATGAGATGGTTTATGCTCCCAATATAAAAATGTTGAATAATATTAAGATAGCGGAGCAGATAAAAAATCTATTTGGTTGTGATGTGTTTGTGGAAAACGATGGGAATTTGGCAGCCTTGGGTGAGTATTATTTTGTGGAAAAGATGAATATATCAAATTTTGTTTTGATTACTTTGGGGACTGGTGTTGGTGGGGGTATTATCTTCGATAGTAAGATATTGTCAGGGAAAACAACGGTGGGAGAGATTGGGCATATCACGATAAATTTCAACGGTAGAAAGTGTGGATGTGGGAAAAACGGTTGCTTTGAGGCTTACTGCGGTATGGCGGGTCTTATCGAAACCTACAGAGAGGTTTCAGATACCAAAGTGGCTAAAGCAGATGAGATATTTAAGAGATGTTCCAACAAGGACATATTAGCCAAGATAGCTGTGGATATATTTTCGTATCATTTAGCATCAGGAGTTGTATCAATTGCCAACATTTTTTCACCTCAGGTTATTAAAATAGGTGGTGGTATCTCATTTTATAGCAATTTTTTTTACAAAAAAACTATTAAGTATTTCTCCAAAATGATCTTTCCAGCTTTCAAAAATAATGTCCGACTTGAGATTTCAGAACTCAAAAACAACGCAGGTATGTATGGTGGAGTGGCACTCGTCCTATCGAGGGTAATGAAATGATAAATTTATTGAAGTTCAATTTTTCTGTTGAGTAGTTGTGTGTTCAAAAAAAACTTGCTAAATCCCTTGTTTGATGATAAAAAATACTTTTGTAGTGAATTTAAAAACTAATAGTTCGGGAGTTAGTATGGATTATAAAAATAGTTTGAATTTGCCCAAGACAGATTACCCAATGAAAGCAAGTCTCAATGAACAGGAACCTAAAAGAATTAAAAAGTGGGAAGAAAAAAAATTATATAAAAAGATGCTCGAATCAAGAAACCCTGAGAAAAAGTATGTTTTGCATGATGGCCCGCCTTATGCTAACGGAAATATCCATATAGGTCATGCTTTAAATAAAATCTTAAAAGATATAATTGTGAAAATAAAGAATGCTGAAGGTTATTATACACCTTATGTACCAGGATGGGATTGTCATGGCTTACCTATCGAACATCAAGTAGATAAACAATTAGGTGATAAAAAATACGAAATTCCTAAGTCCGAAATTAGAAAGATGTGTAGAAGTTACGCTGAAAAGTTTATTGATATTCAGAGGGAAGAGTTTAAAAGATTGGGTGTTGTTGGTGATTGGGATAATCCATATATAACAATGGATTATGAATATGAAGCGATTACTTTAAAGGAACTGTATAAATTTTTCAACAACGGTGGGATATATAAAGGTTCAAAGCCTGTTTATTGGTGTATCGATTGCGTTACTGCTCTTGCTGAGGCTGAAGTGGAATATGATAATCATACATCTCATTCTATTTATGTAAAATTCCCCGTCTATGATGATACAAAAGCTAAATTAGGTATAAACGGGGATCTATTCGTTGTGATTTGGACTACCACTCCATGGACTTTACCCGCCAATTTGGGCGTAGCTTTTCACCCCGACTTTAAGTATTCTATCATTAAAATCAATAAAACTTCAAACAAGAATCTCAAGAATGGAGATATGCTCATATTGGCAAAAGAACTTGTGGAGAAATTGGTTGGTTCTTTCGGTATCGAGGAGTTTGAAGAGGTAAAAGAGGTATTGGGTATAGAATTTGAAAAAGGAAGGTGCAAACATCCTTTTTATGATAGAGTTTCACTTATGATCTTGGGTGAGCATGTTACCCTTGATCAAGGTACCGGTATCGTCCATACTGCTCCTGGACATGGTCAGGAGGACTATGAAATAGGTTTGAAATACGGTCTCGAAATTTACAATCCTGTGGATGATCATGGTAATTTTAAGAGAGATGTCGAATTTTTTGCTGGATTAAATGTGGTAAAAGCAAATAAATTAATTGTAGAGCATATTGATAATAATGGCACTCTAATACTCTCAGGCAATATAGACCACTCTTATCCTCACTGCTGGAGATGTAAGAAACCTGTCATTTACAGAGCCACTCCACAATGGTTTATCTCAATGGAGGCTAATAATCTGAGAAAACAGGCCCTCGAAGAGATCAAAAAAGTAAGATGGACACCTGCTTGGGGAGAAAATAGAATAACTGCGATGATAGAAAATAGACCCGATTGGTGTATCTCAAGGCAGAGAAGTTGGGGGGTACCGATCGCAGTTTTTGTATGCAGTGAGTGTGGTGAAATAATCATAAATCAAGAGATTCAGGATAAGGTTGTAGATGCATTTATGAAGCAGGGTGCCGATGCCTGGTTTGACAACGATGTAGAGTTTTTCTTAGGTAAGGGTTATAAGTGTCCAAAATGCAGTAGTGATAAAATCAGAAAAGAAACCGATATATTGGATGTGTGGTTTGATTCAGGTGTAAGCCATGCGGCGGTATGTGAAGTAAGAGAAGAGCTAAAACCTTCTGCAAATATGTATTTGGAAGGTAGTGATCAGCATAGAGGGTGGTTTCATAGCTCACTTCTCGAATCGGTAGGCACTCGCGGTGTTGCACCTTACAAAGAGGTATTGACCCACGGTTTTGTTGTGGATGGTAAAGGTAGAAAGATGTCTAAATCTCTTGGAAATGTTGTAAAACCTCAGGAGATAATCGAGAAGTATGGTGCTGAAGTTTTAAGACTTTGGGTTGCCGCTGAAGATTACACAGAAGATGTTAGAATTTCTGAAGATATAATCAAAAGACTCGTGGAATCTTACAGAAAGATTAGAAATACTGCAAGGTATCTGCTTGGTAACCTTTATGATTTCAATTACGATAAAGATAGGGTAGAGTTTGATAAGTTAATGGAACTTGATAAATATATCCTTTTCAGATGGCAGGAGGTAAAAGATAGGATTTATAAAGCAAATCAAAATTATCAATTCCATATATTTTATCATTCTTTTATCAATTTCTGTATCAATGATCTTTCAGCATTTTATCTCGATATAATTAAAGATAGGGTATACTCATATAAAGCAAACTCCTATCAGCGAAGATCTGCTCAAACAGCAATGTTTGAATTGATAAAAGAGATGGCAATAGTTATGTCACCTATTTTGTCTTTCACTGCAGATGAAATTTGGGAGTATATTCCCGAATTTTCAGGGAAGAAAGAGTTCGTATTTCTCGAAAAGTTTCCTTCAGTGTTGCAGGTAGATGAGAAACTGTTGGAAAAATTCGATAGGATCATCGATATTAAAAAAGAAGTTAATAAGGCAATCGAACTTGCTCGTGCGGAGAAAATTGTTGGTCATCCCCTTGATGCAAAAGTTGAATTGTATTTGAAAAATGAAGATTTGACTCTTTGTAGTGTGGATGAAGGTTTAGAGAAGATCTTTATAGTATCCGAATTGATCTTGGATAGTTTAGATA
>FMSI01002651.1_pt1 | contig 16099 bp, 14 predicted proteins | sample 1504471 | NCBI WGS metagenome assembly FMSI01 (sample SAMEA4475357, study PRJEB15587) | soil metagenome | biome: Soil; feature: Field | place: India | collected 2015-03-11 | depth 0 m
CGCATTGTCTCTTTCCCAATGAGCGACGCCAGTGATCGTCCTTCGGAATCGCAGGGCTGACCCTAGAACGTGGCGCACATCAACCCTCAGCCCATACACGCCGTTGCCAAGCACACCCCGCAGATCGGCATCCTACGGTCTTCCTCAAAACGATCTATCTATACCTTCTTACAGCCATCCTGTCGTCGGCGCTCCTGATAAAGTCTTCCCACAGCCATGGCAAGCCGGCAGCAGAATACGACCGCTCTGGGGTTATCGCCGCCGAAGCGATAATCCAACAGAAGGGCAATTGCAAAAAAAACCAAACTGACTTAAACTTGAGCACATGAGCATTCCCGCCTCGTTGGCTAAGATTCAACCGGCCTGGAAGCAGCGCCTCACCAATAGCTTAGCGCGTGGCGCCAGCGTGCGTGAGAACTTCGACGAGCAAATCGAACGCTTTTGCGAAAGGCTCACCCATGCCATAGAGACCGGCGATCCGGCGTGGCTGGACCCGGTAATCTACGACTGGGTCTCGGTATCTACAGCCAGCGACCTAAAAGAAGGACAAAAGAATATCACCGCTTTGTTGAATCAGATGTTTTTGCTGACGTACGAGGTGGCGCGCGAGAATCTGGCCTCGCGCGACTCTCTCGACTTGCTCGGCGCACTTATTCCCGTTTTTACCTACGCGCTGGAACGCGCCGCCCGTTACGAGAGCGATACGCGCGTCGCTTTCGTGACCAACGAACTGGCCGAGGCGCAAATCAAACTGGAACGTCTCGAACGCAGCAAATCGAACTTCATCGGAATCGCCGCTCACGAACTTAAGACCCCCTTAACCCTGATCGACGGCTACGTCGCCATGTTGCGCGACATGCTCGCCGAAAAGAACGAGCACGTCGAGATTCTTTTTCAGGGCATTGGCACCGGCATTCGCCGCCTGCGCACAATCGTCGAAGACATGATTGACGTCTCCTTGATTGACAACAATATGCTGTCGCTGCATTTCCAGCCGATGTGGCTGGGACAGTTGTTTACCCTCCTACAGAACGAGTTCGCCCCAATCGTTGCCAACCGGCGCCAAACCCTTGAAGTTCGTCAATTCCCCGGCAGCGAAACGATGCTTTTCGGCGATCCCGAGCGACTCTATCAAGCCTTCCGCAACGTCGTCAACAACGCCATTAAATATACACCGGATGGAGGGCGCATCACGATAGATGGACGCCTATTGCCCGGGTTTGTCGAAACCACCATCTCCGATACCGGCATCGGCATTGCCCCCGAAGACCAAGAGACGATCTTCGAAAAGTTCAGCCAACTGGGCAAGGTTAGCCTGCACTCGAGCAGCAAGATCAACTTCAAGGGCGGCGGCCCAGGATTGGGTTTACCGATCGCGCGTGGAATCATTGAAGCCCACGGAGGTACTATTTGGGTCGAATCCGCGGGACATGATGAAGTGCGCTGCCCGGGTTCCACCTTCCACATCCTGCTGCCCGTTCGAACCGAGTTGCCCGATTCGAAACTGGCAAAACTCTTTAGCATAGAGGCCCGACAGGAACAACAGCCCAATGCCCCAGAAACCTCCTGAACCTACGCAGCCACCGCGTGAACGCGCCTTGCTGGTAGGCGTCGAAATCTATGGCCGCGAGAATCTCCTTCCCTTAAACGACTCGCTGGCTGAGTTGGCGCGTTTGGCGGAGACCGCCGGCCTGGACGTGGTCGGTGAACTCACCCAAAGACTCGATCGTCCTAACCCACAAACCCTGCTCGGCGCCGGCAAAGTGGAAGAACTCAAGGCTCTGGTCGAAGAAACGCTGGCGCAGGTGGTTATCTTCGATGAAGAACTCTCGCCTCGTCACCAGCGAGAACTGGAACGCGCGCTGGGCGAGAGGGTGCGCGTCCTCGATCGAACTGCCCTCATTCTGGATATTTTTGCCCAACACGCCCGCACTAACGAGGGGCAATTACAGGTAAAACTGGCGCAGTACGAGTACCGCCTGCCCCGTTTGACCGGACGCCGCCAACAATTGGCGCAACAAACCGGCGGCGGAGGCGGACGTAGCGGGGCGTTAGGCGTTGGCCTGCGCGGCCCCGGCGAGACCCAACTGGAAATGGACCGCCGCGTCGTGCGTCGGCAAATTGCCCATCTCAAAGCCGAACTGGAAAAAGTACGCGCCCATCGTCTCCGCTACCGCGCCCAGCGACGTCGCGCCCGCCTCCCAACCATCGCGCTGGTCGGTTACACCAACGCCGGGAAATCCACGCTGCTCAATCGTCTGGCCAAGGCCGATGTGTACGTGGCCGACCAACTTTTTGCCACCCTCGATCCAACCACAAGGCGCGTTCTCCTGCCCGGCAACCACGTAGTTCTTTTCACGGACACGGTCGGATTCATCCAAAAACTGCCTACCACGCTGGTCACTGCCTTCCGCGCTACGCTGGAGGAAATCGCCGAAGCCGAATTGCTGCTGCACGTGGTGGACATCGCTCATCCCAACGCCTTTGCCCAGGTGGAGGCCGTCCACGCCGCGCTGGAGGAAATTGGCGCCGGCCATATCCCCATGCTCATGGCTTTGAATAAAATAGACCTATTGCAGGATACCGCTGTTCTGGAAAGCGCCTTAAAGCGGTTCCCCCAGGCGGTTGCGATCTCTGCGCATACCGGCGAAGGCCTCCCGAACATGCTGGAACGCATTGCACACATCCTGTACGACACCCATACCCTCGTTCAGGTTTTTCTCCCCTACCAGCAAGGGCCTTTGATTTCTCTTTTCCATGAGGTTGGCCAGGTAGAACGTGCCGAACACACCCGCAGAGGGGTATTCCTTCGTGGACGCGTGCCCGGCCGTATCGTGGCCCATTACCAACCCTGGCGGGTTGAATCCCTACCCTCAGTTGCACAGGAGGAAGAAGATGTACCAGTGGTTGAATAGAACGGTGGACCGTCTCTCCAATTATCTCGCCCAACGCAAGGGACTCTTGCCATCGATCGGTTTGCTCTTTATCCTGACGAACCTGTGCCTCCAATTTACCACAAGTGGCTGGGTGCAGGCCAGCAACCTTTTCTTACACATTGGCCTCATCATCACCATCCTGGGCCTAATGTTAGCCTGGGCATTATAGAAGGAGCTGGAAGCATGACGGACTTCACCACCTACCAGTCCCCCTTCACTTGGCGTTACGGCTCTCCGGCCATGCGCCAGCTGTGGAGCGAGGCTCAGAAACGCCGCCTTTGGCGACAAATCTGGGTTGCGCTGGCAGAAACACAAGCCGAATTCGGCCTAGTAAGCCAGGAACAAGTCGAAGATTTGCGCGCCCACGTGGAAGACATCAACATTGGCCGCGCGCTGGAGATCGAGGCCGAGATTCAGCACGACCTGATGGCGGAAGTACGCGCCTTCTCCGAACAATGCCCCGTAGGAGGTGGGATTATCCATCTAGGCGCGACTTCCATGGATATTGAGGATAACGCCGACGCGCTTCGTATCCGTCATTCGTTGGATTTGTTGCTCGCCTCGCTCGCCTTGCTCCTGCAAACGTTCCGCCGTCTCATCGAGGCCTGGGCCGAAACACCCCTGATGGGCTTCACGCACATCCAGCCGGCCGAGCCGTCCACGCTCGGCTATCGTCTTGCCTTCTACGCGCAAGACTTGTTGTACGACTACGAACGACTTTATCATCTGGCAAAGACGATCAAAGGGAAAGGCTTTAAAGGCGCAGTGGGCAGTGGCGCCTCCTACGCCGAATTGTTGGGCGCAGAGAACCTTGCCGCCTTCGAACAGAGACTTTCCGAAAAACTAAACTTGCCCTTTTTCACCGTGACTTCGCAGGTTTACCCGCGTCGGCAAGAATATGAGGTATTGACCGCGCTCGCCAGCCTGGGACTTTCGCTCTACAAATTCGCCTTCGACCTGCGCTTGCTCCAATCTCCCCCCTTCGGCGAACTGGGAGAGCCGTTCGGCGCGCGACAGGTTGGCTCCTCGGCCATGCCATTCAAGCGCAATCCCATCCGCTCCGAGAAGATCAATTCGATAGCGCGCTACCTGGCCGCGCTGCCGCGCCTGGCCTGGGATAATGCTGCCCATTCGCTGCTGGAGCGCACCCTGGATGATTCCGCCAACCGCCGCATCTTGCTGCCGGAAGCTTTCCTGGCGGCCGATGAACTACTCCGCACAGCCAACAGCATCGTCGGCAAATTGCGCGTGGACGAAGCCGCCATGGCTCGCAATCTCGCGATTTACGGTCCTTTTGCTGCCACCGAACGCGTGCTCATGACGTTGGTCAAGCGAGGCGCCGACCGTCAGGAAATGCACGAAAACATTCGCCTGCACGCGATGCGAGCCTGGGAAACCCTGCGCGCCGGCGGCGAGAATCCCTTGGTCGCCAACCTGTGTCAAGATGGCGCATTGACCGAATACCTGACAGAAACCGAAATTCGCGCTCTGATGGCCGCCAAAGCCCATGTCGGTGATGCGCCCGCGCGCGCCCGCGCCCTTGCCGGCCAGATTACACAAATCCTCTCTGCCTGTCCTCCTGCCGCAGCCTTATGACCACTCCCTACTGGGTCCAAGACGCTATCTTCTATCAAATCTTCCCCGATCGCTTCGCCAACGGCGACTCGAGAAACGATCCACCCCATGTCGCCCCATGGGGCAGCCCACCCCACACCTATAAGTTCCAAGGAGGCGACCTGCGCGGGATTATCCAGCACTTCGACTATCTGCTCGACCTGGGCGTGAACGCCATCTACCTCAACCCGATCTTCCAGTCTACCTCTACTCACCGTTACAACATCAGCGACTATTACAAAGTTGATCCCAAATTGGGCGGGACGCACGACTTCCTTGCTCTGCTCGAAATTGCCCACCGCAACAACGTCCATATCATCCTGGATGGGGTATTTAACCACTGCGGACGAGGGTTCTTCGCCTTCCAGGATGTACTTGAAAATGGGGAATACTCGCCTTATCAGGACTGGTTCCATATTTATCGTTTTCCATTGGATGCCTACGGCGACGGCGCGGCACATAATTACGCTGGCTGGTGGGGTTTCAAAAGTCTGCCGAAGTTCAACATGCGCAACCCGGCTACGCGTCGCTATATTCTTGACGTAGCCCGTTATTGGATTGAATTAGGCGCCGATGGTTGGCGATTGGACGTGCCAAACGAGATTGACGATGACGAGTTCTGGGCTCAATTCCGCCACGAAATCAAAGCTGTCGCCGCCGATGCATACCTGGTCGGCGAAATCTGGACTGCCGACCCACGCTGGGCAAACGACCGTCACTTCGACGGCCTGATGAACTATCCTATGCGCGAGGCGCTGTTGAGCTGCCTGACCGGTCAAAGTAACGCCGTCCAGTTCGCCGATCGGGTAGAAACCCTGCTCACAACGTACCCGCGCGAAAACGTCTATGCCATGTACCTGCCCCTTGGCAGCCATGACACAGAGCGACTAAAAACAGTCCTGGGAGGGAATATGGCCAAAATCAAACTGGCGTTCCTTTTCCAGATGGCTTACCCTGGCGCTCCTGCCATCTACTACGGCGATGAAATCGGTCTGGAAGGCGGGAAGGATCCCGACTGTCGCCGCGCTTTCCCCTGGAATGACCTGACCTGGAACGCCGAGTTGCGCCATTGGGTGAAGACGCTCATCGCGCTGCGCCGGCGTTTCCCTGCGATGCGTCGCGGCGATTACGAGCGCCTGCTGGCAGAGGAAAGCGGCCTCTACGTGTTCCGACGCAAACTCGGACGGGAAAACATCATTGTCGCGCTCAATCTCAGCCCACATACGAAGACGCTCGAACTGGACGCCGAAAAGGCCGGCTGGCACGAAGGGTATGAAGTCAGGAATCTCCTAGACCACCGAAAGCACGGCGTCTCCGATGGCTACCTCACCCTCGCCCTTTCGCCCTGGAGTGGAGCGTGGTTATCTTGACCTCACGCCTTTCTGCACTGCGCCTCCCCCTTCGGCGACTCTCCACCCCACACTTCTCGTACAAGCGATGGCAGCAGCTCTCCCGATTTCCCTTGCAGGAAATAGGTCGCGTAAGGAGTAAGCGAGGTCTCGCTGATATTAATCTCGACTACCAAGGCTCCGGCCAAACGGGCCACGTGTGGGAGCGAAGCCGCCGGCTCCACCACGCCGGAGGTGCCAACGGCGAAAAACGCCTGGCAGGACCGCGCGGCCTCCATTGCCCGGTTCAATTCGCGCGGCGGGAGCATTTCTCCAAACCAGACGACATCGGGCCGCAGTTTTGCACCGCATTTTGGACAAGGTGGCACTCCCTGCTCTGGCTGTTCCCATTCCTCCAAACGCTCGCTACACGCTGAGCAGCGGACGCGCGTGATATTGCCGTGCAGTTCAATCAGGTTCTTGCTCCCCGCGCGCTGATGCAACCCATCAATATTCTGTGTAATCAACGTGAACTCCGAAACACGCCGTTCCATTTCGACAAGGGCGTAGTGGCCGGGATTGGGTTGCACTTCGCCGGCCTTGAGGCGCCGCGTGGAATACCACTCCCAGACGAGTTGGGGATTGCGCTCAAACGCCTGCGGGGTAGCCAGGTCTTCCGGACGATACCGCGCCCACAGGCCCGACCCGGCATCACGAAAGGTAGGAAGGCCGGATTCTTGGGAAACGCCCGCGCCGGTCAACACAGCAACGCGCTGGACCGAACGCAAAAAACGCACAAGATCGCTTGGAAACCTGCTCATGTCCGCACGTGATACTCTCCCTCCGCCACCCACTTGTACGTTGTCAGTTCGCGCAGCCCCATCGGCCCACGCACATGCAGACGTTGCGTCGAAACCGCCACCTCGGCCCCCAACCCAAACTGACCGCCATCAGTAAAGCGCGTACTGGCGTTGACGTACACCGCTGCCGAGTCCACCTGGGCCACGAATCGCCGCGCGTTTTCCACGTCTTCCGTCAGAATCCCATCCGAATGCGCCGTGCTGTGTGTCGCGATGTGCGCAATCGCTTCGTCGAGCGAATCCACCACCTTCAGGCTAAGCACGAGGGAAAGCCACTCCGTGTCGAAATCATTTGGGCCAGCAGGCTGCACGAGACCCGCCAGTGAAGGCGGCAACGAAGTAAGACAGGCAAGCGCGCGCGGCTCGGCGCGGAAGGTTACTCCATCTTTGCCGAGATACGCCACCAGACGCGGCAGAAAGTCGCCCGCAACAGCCTGATGCACAAGCACAACATCCAACGCGTTGCACACGCTAGGCCGTTGCGTCTTTGCATTGTGAATGACGTTCAGCGATTTCTCCAGGTCGGCCGATTCATCTACAAAGAGATGGCAAATCCCTATCCCGCCGGTAATGACCGGTATCTGACTGTTTTCACGACAAAACCGATGCAACCCCTCGCCACCGCGCGGAATGATGACATCCACATACTCGTGCAGTTTAAGTAATTCGAGCACACGGGCGCGATCCGGGTCGTCAATGAACTGCACCGCATCCTCAGGCAGACCGACCTCCTGCAAGGAAGCGCGTACCAGTCCCACTAGGGCGCGGTTGGAGTGCAACGTCTCACTGCCGCCGCGCAAGATTGCGGCGTTTCCGGTCTTGACACACAAACCGGCTACGTCCAGCGTCACATTCGGGCGTGATTCATAGATCACGCCCAGCACGCCCAAGGGAACACGCTGTCGGTACAGACGCAGACCGTTCGGCAAGACCGTTTCATCGAAGCGCTCTCCCACCGGATCGGGCAACTCAGCAAGACGGCGCAAGTCGGCGGCGATACCGCTCAATCGTTTTTCGTTGAACAACAAGCGGTCAATCAATGCCTCGCTCAGACCAGAGCGACGCGCAGAGTCTACATCCTGACGATTGGCCCGAAGAATTGCCGCCTGCTCTCGTTCCAAAGCATCTGCCATGTGGCACAAGGCTCGATTCTTGGATTGTGTAGAAGTCAAGGCAAGCTGGCGAGCAGCTACACGAGCACGTTGGCCTAAGTCAACTAGAGACATAGGAGGCTCCTTGAAGTAGGTGAAAGTAGCAACGTTGGATTAAAGGCGCGGCGTACGCGTTGGCGTTGGTGTTTGGGAAGGCGCCGTCGTACGTGTCGGCGTTGGCGTTCGTGATGGCGTCACCGTACGCGTTGGCGTCTTCGTCGGCGAAGGGGTCGGCGAACCGCCATAGAGATACTGCTCCGCATCCACGCGCCAGGCAGCAGGTACAACCTCGTCAGGAAGGGCCAACAATTGTTGCCACTGACGCCGGGCCGCCTGACGGGAAAAATCATCGCCGATTTGCTCCAACGAAAGCGCCGTCCAATAGTACAGAGCCGCCTTCTGGGCATCTGTCCTGGCCAGACGCGTTGTATCGCCTTTGATTAACTCGAGATAGGCATTCCCTGGCTTGCCATCCAGGATATAGGCGCGCGCCAGGCCAATGCGGACGTTGAAACTATAAGGTTGATAAGCAAGCGCCGTCTTGAAATCCGCAATTGCCTCTCGGCCCCGGTCAAGCGATAGGTGAGCATACCCTCTATGCTCATACGCGGCGCCGTACTTCCTGTTCAAGCCAATGGCGCGGTCTAGATACCGAATTGCCGTCTGATACTCGCCTGCATGACGATAGGCCGCGCCGAGCAAGGTCAAGGCCTCCACGTCATCGCTCTTATATTGGACGTACACGGCCAACGGCGACAGGGCGTCCTCCCAACGCTCATTGGCGATATACGCGCGTCCAAGCATGAGATAAGCCGGCAAAAGGGTCAAATCGAGTTCGTGCGCCTTTTCCGCCGATTCCAGCGCATCCTCCCAACTTCCCATCTCCATTTGAACCTGACTGCTATAAAGATATACCAGGGGATCGTTCGGGTTGAGCATCAGGGCCGCTTCTAAGTCGGCCAATGCTTCGCGGTGCCGATTCTGCTCAAGGAAGTAAAGGGCGCGCTCTAGGAAAGCGGCCTGGTACAAGGGATCGAGCGAGATTGCCGTATCTAGATAGGAACGTACTTCTACCGCCGGATTAATGGAGCGCAACGCGCGCGCTAACCCAAGATATGCCGGGGCGAAGTTCGGATTCAGGTCAATGGCCTTCCGGAACGCATCGCGCGCGGAATGATACTCGCGCAGCGCCAGACCGCACTCGCCCATGTAGTAGTAGGCGTCCACGGCCTTCGGCTCGTAAGTCGCCACCTGTTCGAACTGGATTCGAGCCTCTACATAATCGCCTTTCTGGAAATAACTCATTGCGCTGCGAAAGGCATCCCGGCCAATGCCGGTATGAGGGGTATTCACATAGAGCGGGGTCGGCGTGTACGTGGCGGGTAAGAGCATCCACAAGGGCGTCGGTCCAAGGAGAGTAGGAAGAGCAATTGGAGGAGTAGAGGGAGTTTCGGACGGCGTGGGAGTAAAGGTGAAGTGAGGCTCCACGATTCCGGGGCGCGCGTGCTCACGCGCCGCGGTTTGATACCGCATAAAGCCCCAAGTGACCAGAGCCATCGACGCCACACCCAAAAGAAGCAACAGAAAAGCGCGCGACGGCGGGTTCATCCACAAACGTTTCAAGCCACGTGGTCGTTGTTCTTCCACCACAGGCTGCAACGTTTCCTCCCACTCCCGCCGACGCAACGGGAATGGGGAAATTGACTCATCCGGCGGTATGACGCCCAACAGAGTCAAGCCGCGTTTGGCGGCCATGTTCTGCGGATCGAACTTGAGCGTCATCTGCAAGCAATACTGACGCTCCTTGGCCGTTTCCACTGCTGCGCTCAGCCAGAGCCAGGCCAACGCATCGCTTTGATTCGCCTTTAGCAAGCGCGTCAGCAAATCGCGAGCGCGTGGCCGGTCGCCGCCCCGCAACGCCTCGATGGCCTCCCGCAGAAGAACGTTTTCACCTTCCTTTTCGCCTTCTGGCAACCAGGTTTCCTCTTCGGCCATACCGTAAGTCTAGCACAGGCTTGCCGAACCGACAAGTGAGATCACCTAGGAACTCCCTCCATCCGGCAATAGCCATGTCCCCTACAGCGCATGCGCACCGAACGAATCGCATCGGGACGATCTGAACGGCGCTTGTTCACAGAGAACGCGGCTTCGCAGGAGAAAACGCGCTTGACCACATCCTCTTTCCCTGTTGACATCCTGCCTCTCCTGCATTAAACTCACTTTTTGTATGATCTTCTCTCGCGAATACCTCGAAGAACTTGAAGCGCAACATTTGGCGCCGTATGCGGTGCGTAGCCGCGACTCGCGCGGGCGCGCCTATCTCGACCATGAGCCAGAGTACCGCACCGCGTTCCAGCGCGATCGGGATCGCATTCTCCACACCACAGCCTTTCGTCGTCTAGAATACAAGACGCAAGTATTCATCAATTATGAGGGCGATTACTTCCGCACCCGCCTGACCCATACGCTGGAGGTCGCCCAGATCGGGCGCACGCTGGCACGCGCGTTGGGAGCAAACGAAGACCTCGTCGAGGCTATTTGTCTGGCGCACGATTTAGGGCATTCTCCCTTCGGGCATTCCGGCGAGCGCGCCCTGGCGCGCCTGATGAAAGATCACGGCGGTTTCGATCATAATCGCCAGTCTCTGCGAATCGTCACCGAACTGGAACAGCGCTATCCGGAATTCCCCGGCCTGAATCTGACCTGGGAAGTGCGCGAGGGCATCGTCAAACATGAATCGGAATACGATGCTGCCGACGCGCGAGACTATGACCCCGATCTGGGCGCCAACCTGGAAACCCAAATCTGCAACGCCGCCGATGAACTCGCCTATACCACGCACGACCTGGACGATGGCCTGCGATCAGGGATGATTACTCCAGAGATGCTGGAAGGAATTACGCTATGGGAGATTCTCTGCGAGGCCTGCAGCTGGCGCGGCCCTGCCTTTCGAGACCTCGACCGCCACCTGATGATTCGCCATCTTATCGGACTGCTCGTAAGCGATATGATTCGCGCCACCGAAGAAGAATTGCGGCAAAGCGGCGCGCGCTCTGCGCGGGAGATTCAAAAACTCGGTCATCCGGTCGTTACTTACAGCGAAGCGATCCATCGCTACCATCGCGAACTGACGGACTTTCTCTACCACAACCTTTACCAGCACTACCGCGTGACGCGTATGCAGGTCAAGGCGGAACGCATTGTTGCCGATTTATTCCGCGCTTATTGCGAGAAGCCGGCCATTTTGCCTGGCCACGTCCAGCAATGGATTGAAAAACGTGGCCTCGAACGAACTATTTGCGATTACATCGCCGGTATGACCGATCGCTTCGCCATCGAAGAACATCAACGCTTATTCGACCCTTACCTACGGCCCTGAAGGAACGGAGCAAGACGTGGCAGAACAGCAAGGCATCTATCTCACTTCCGAAGGCGCGGCTCGCTTGAAGGCCGAATTAGAGGAACTGAAAGGCATTGGCCGTCAGGAGATTGCGCAGCGTCTACGCGCGGCGATCCAAATGGGCGACCTTTCGGAAAACGCCGATTACCACAAGGCCAAGGAAGATCAGGCGTTTCTCGAAGGGCGCATTCAGGAATTGGAATATCTGCTGCGGCATGCCATCATAGTGGACGAGAACGATGGCCCCAAGGATGTGGTCGCCATCGGTCGGCGCGTCACAGTCCAGGAGGAGGGGTCTGAAACGGAAGTGTTCCACATCGTTGGCACAAAGGAAGCCGACCCGCGCCAGAGGAAAATCTCCCACGAATCGCCCATCGGACGCGCTCTCCTCGATCACCGCGTTGGCGATAGCGTCGAGGTAGAGACGCCAGCTGGAAGAGTGCGCCTGAAGATCCTCAGAATCGAGTAATGTTACGCGCTCCCGCATCCATCTACTAGGTGATGCCCTTCCGTTCACGCTCCATAGGTATCAAGATACCCAGCGAACCAATCGCCACAGGTATTACCGAGCCGGGAAGTAGGCATCGCGTATGGGATCTCGCTGACTTTTAAGAGACCTAATCTTATTCTCGACGACGGATATCAGCAGTGACGGTTCTTCGCATGATTCCCATTGGCGGCCTTGGCGAAGTAGGCAAGAATATGATGCTCTACGAGTACGAGGACCGTATCTTGATTGTGGACGCCGGCCTGATGTTCCCCGACAACGATATGCTCGGCGTGGATTACATCATCCCAGATTACCAGTACCTGCGCGCAAACGCCGCGCGCGTGGACGGCATTGTGCTTACGCACGGCCACGAAGACCATATTGGCGCCATCCAACACCTGCTCGCAGACGTCCCGGCACCTGTGTATGCGACGCCGCTGACGCGCGGCTTGGTGGAAGTCAAATTGGCGCGGAATGGTCTGGCCGGTCGCGCCGATCTACGAACGATCCGGGCGGGAGAGACCCTGCAAATCGGGCCGTTTCAGGTCGAGACTTTCCACGTTTGCCATTCTATCCCGGACGCCATTGGCCTGGGCATTACCACCCCTGCCGGCTTGATCGTCCATACAGGTGACTATAAATTCGACCAGACGCCGGTAGACGGCTGGCCGACCGATTTTGCCAAACTGGCGGAGTTCTCCCGGCGCGGTGTGGATGTGCTACTCGCCGATTCGACCAACGCCGAGCGGCCGGGTTGGACTCCCTCGGAGCGCGTGATCACCCAAGCGTTCGATGAGGTCTTCCGCAACGCGCCAGGCCGGATTCTGGTAGCCACCTTTGCTTCCCTCATCTCACGCATGCAACAAGTGGCCGATGTTGCCACTCGCTATGGCCGCAAAATCGCCTTCGTAGGGACAAGCATGGTGGATAACGCAAAGATCGCCCGTCAGATGGGCTATCTCAACATCCCTGACGACGCGCTTGTCAGTTGGGGAGAATCCCTGAATTTACCGAGGAATCGAGTCGTCCTTATGTGCACAGGAGCGCAGGGCGAGCCATCCTCGATCATCGGTCGTCTCGCCACAGGCACGAACCGCCAGTTCGATGTCGAGGCGGGCGACACGGTGGTTCTTTCCTCGCACCCCATTCCCGGCAACGAGGAAACGATTTACAAGACAATCAATCGCCTGCTGCGTCGCGGGGCGCAGGTGATTTACGAGGCCATTGCCTCGGTACACGTCTCAGGACACGCCAGTGCAGAGGAACAAAAATTATTACTTAACCTGGTGCGTCCCCGCTTCCTGATCCCTATCCATGGCGAATTGCGTCACCTGCAGCGACATGCCTGGCTGGGTCAGCAGGTTGGTCTGCCGGCAGAAAATATCTGTGTTGTCGAGAACGGGCAAATTCTGGAGTATTCCGATGGACAGCTCAGGGTCGGCGAACGTATCCCCGGCGGCTACGTGTTCGTGGAAGGAGAAAGCGTTGGGGAAATTGACGACGACATTGTGCGCGAACGTGAGCAACTTGCCCGTTCCGGCGTTGTCTTGATTTCGGTCACGTTGGACCGTTACTCAAACCGCTTGCTGCAGGAGCCAGAAGTCATCACGCGCGGGTTCGTCGCTCCCGAAGATGCCGATACGTTGATTCCGCTTGTGCAGAAAAAAGTGAACGAATTGATCAACGGCGGCGGTCTCGACGATGAGAAGATCATCGCCAACGCAGTTCGCGCCCTTTTATATAACGAAACACGCAGGCGGCCTCTGGTATTCGTTGTGGTAGCCAAGGCATGAGTGCATTTTCGGTTGAAAAGCGGTTCTCTCCCAATGAGCAATCCCGTCAAGGAATTTTTCCATTCACGCCTGTTGGCTTTTAAGTATGCCTTTCACGGTTGGCAGTATGTCATCCGCACCCAGCGCAATGCCTGGATTCACGCGCTGATGACCATGCTGGTCATTTTGGTTGGCCTCTGGTTGCAGTTGTCCACGCGCGATTGGGCTGTGTTGCTGGCGACGATCACGTTGGTTTGGACGGCGGAGTTCATCAACACGGCACTAGAAGCCGTTGTGGATTTGGCCAGTCCGGCACGTCACCCGCTGGCAAAGGTAGGGAAGGATGTAGGAGCAGCCGCCGTGCTCCTCGCCGCGTTGACTTCGGTCGTCATCGGCTTGCTGTTGCTCGGCCCGCCGCTATGGGCCAAACTGGCCGCTCTCTTTTGAGAATCGGGAGATCCTATGGCGCTCTCATTCCGTTTTGGCACAGTGGGTTCCCCACTCGGCACCCCGCCACGACCGGGCGGGACGGTAGGCGGAATCCAATATACCGCTTCGCTTGGACTGGACGCGCTCGAATTGGCCTGGGTACAAGGGGTGCGCGTCAGCGAGGCGACCTGCGCGGCAATCAAACAGGCATCGACAGAACACGACGTCGCTCTCTCCATCCACGCGCCCTACTACATTAACCTGAACGCGGAAGAAAGCAAGTGGCCGCGTTTGCGCCGCTACCTGATGGATGCCGCCCATTATGGCAATCTGGCCGGTGCAACGGATGTAGTCTTCCATCCGGGATCGTATCTCAACATGAGTCCTGATCAGGCGTTAAACGTTGCTGCGCCACGTCTGCACGCCTGCGTGGAAGAACTACGCGCGGCTGGCAACCCCATTACCTTGCGGCCAGAGGCCATGGGCAAAGTAGCCGTCATCGGCTCTCTGGAGGATGTTTTGAGGCTCTCCGAGATTCCCGGCGTGGCGCCTTGCCTGGATTTTGCACACATGCACGCTCGCGCCGGCGATGGCAGCATGAACACCTATGAGGAATGGATGCGCGTGCTGGAGATCTATCAGCGGGCGCTGGGCGACGAGGCCCTGCAGAATCTCCACGTTCACCTTTCCGGCATCGCCTATGGCCCACGCGGGGAAAGGAACCATCTTGTCCTGGAAGAGGCAGACCTCGACTTTGCGGCTATCTTTCGCGCGCTACGGGCCTCCAACAGTAAAGGACGCATCCTCTGCGAAAGTCCGGTGCTGGAAACCGATGCGCTGAAGTTCAAGCAGTTATGGCAGGAAATCAGCGGGGAGGAGAGAGAATGACGACGCCACCCTTTCCGGAAACGTTCACCTGGGGCGTGGCTACCTCGGCTTACCAGATTGAAGGCGCCTGGAACAAGGACGGTAAAGGCCCTTCGATCTGGGACACCTTCAGCCACACGCCGGGGAAGGTCGCGAACGGCGAGACCGGCGATGTCGCTGCCGATCACTACTACCGCTACAAAGATGACATTCGCCTGATGGCCGAGTTGGGCATTCCGGCCTATCGTTTCTCTGTGGCTTGGAGTCGCATCCTGCCGGAGGGAAGAGGAAAGGTGAACCCGAAGGGGTTGGGATTCTATGACCGCTTGGTGGATGAGCTGCTCAAGCATGCCATCGAGCCGTATGTTTGCCTCTTCCACTATGATTTGCCCCAGGCGCTTCAGGACTTGGGCGGCTGGCCGGAACGACAGACTGCCTACTTGTTCGCCGACTACGCACGCCTTGTCGTCGCACGCCTGAGCGACCGTGTGCGAGTCTGGTTTACGCACAACGAACCCTGGGTGAGCGCTTTTGCAGGTTACTTCGCCGGCGAACACGCGCCCGGACTCCGAAACCCCGCCGCGGCGATGAAGGCCTTTCACCACCTTCTCCTCTCCCATGGGTTAGCCGTGGAAGCGATTCGCGCTGCCGCTAGGCAACCGGTCGCGATAGGGATTACGTTGAACCTGAGCCCGGTGCATCCGGCCAGCGATTCGCCCAAGGACCAAGCGGCCGCGCAACGAATGGATGTTGCCATCAACCGTCTGCAACTTGATCCTTTGCTCAAAGGCATATCGCCGTTGCAGGACTTCGCGCCCACCAAAGTTTTCCTGAAAGGATTGATGCGGGATGGTGATCTGGAGAAAATCCGTTCCCTCGACTTGTTAGGAATCAATTATTATACGCGCACGGTGGTCAAGCATGACGCGAAATTCCCGGTGGTGGCCGCCTCGCTCGTGTATCCGCCCGGCAACGAATATTCGGCCATGTGGGAAATCTATCCTCAGGGAATCTACGAACTACTCAAGCGCGTTTGGGATGAATATCACCCGTCCTGTCAAATCATGGTCACCGAGAACGGTGTTCCGGTGCCGGACGGCGTAGATTTCGATGGGCGCGTCCGCGACGAACGGCGAATTCGTTACCTGTATTCACATCTCGCCCAGGTCTGGCGTGCGATGGAAGATGGCGTGCCGGTCGGTGGATATTTTGTCTGGTCTTTCCTGGACAACTTCGAGTGGGCGTTGGGATA
>FMSI01016728.1_pt1 | contig 16051 bp, 26 predicted proteins | sample 1504471 | NCBI WGS metagenome assembly FMSI01 (sample SAMEA4475357, study PRJEB15587) | soil metagenome | biome: Soil; feature: Field | place: India | collected 2015-03-11 | depth 0 m
AACCATAGGTTCAATTGCAAGTGTCATACCGCTATGTAACTTAATGTTGGGAAATTGAGATCGAGCAAGCAATGGTGGAACAAAATTTGGAATTGGGGGTTCCTCGTGCAATCTTTTACCTATACCGTGCCCAACTAGCTCGCGGTTAACAGAAAAGCCGTTTCTCTCCACATGTGATTGAATTGCACGCGATATATCGTATACTTTGTTTCCTTCGATTGCAGAGTCAATTCCCAATTGTAAAGCTTCTTGGGTTACCCGAAGCAGCCTCTCATTTTCTGAGGAAATCTTTCCAACTGGATATGTAAAAGCACAATCCCCAAAAAAACCATTTTTCTCAACTCCACAATCTATGGAAACAATTTCCCCTTCTTTCAACACCCTTTTACTGGGAATGCCATGAACTACTTCATCATCAATTGAAATGCAAAGTGTATGGTGGTATTCTTTGTTGTCTACCCTATAACCTTTGAAGGCTGGTTTAGCGTCTTTGGACAAAATAAAATCTTCTGCAATTTGGTCTAATTCAATTGTTTCAATGCCCGGTTTAATGTATTTTCGTAAAAGAGCAAGAGTTTCGGCAACAATCCGACAGGCTTGCTCAATTAGTTTAATTTCTTCGGCCGACTTAACCAAAGAAGTTGGATTTGAAATGTTTCTAATATCCCGGACTTTCCGCATAATTAGAGACCTCCTACACCAGCAGCACGACCACGAATCTTACCACTTTTCATGAATCCATCATAATGGCGCATCAATAAAAACGATTCGATCTGTTGCAAGGTATCAAGAATAACCCCAACAACAATTAGAATAGATGTACCACCAAAAAACGAAGCGAATGCGGAAGTAACACCTAAAACGTTTATTGCAAACGTAGGAATAATTGCTATAATAGCTAAGAAAATTGACCCCGGTAAGGTAATTTTAGTCAAAACAGAGTCAATATATTCAGCGGTTTGTTGTCCAGGGCGGATACCAGGAATAAATCCGCCTTGCTTTTTCATGTTGTCCGCCATATCCCTAGGATTAAATATTACAGCAGTATAGAAGTAGGTAAAAAGTATAACTAACCCTGCAAAAATAATTGCATAAACAAATGAACTTTCGCTAAAAGCAACAACTAGAGTGTGGAGCCACTGACTCGTTGGGAAAAAGTTAAATATGGTTTGGGGAATGAAAATAATGGATTGGGCAAAAATTATTGGCATAACCCCAGCGGTAATAACTCGCAATGGAATATATTGTGTTGTCCCGCCATAAATTTTTCTCCCAACTTGCCTTTTTGCATATTGGACAGGTATACGTCGGGCACCCTGAGAAATAAAAATAATTGAAGCAACAATCGCTACCCAGAAGGTCAAGATTATTAATTCAACGGGCCAAGGTCGCTCGCCAAGAGTAAATACTTGGGAAAACTCTTGATATAATGCAGTTGGAAAACGAGCAACGATACCAATAAAAATCAACAAAGAAATACCATTGCCTATCCCTCTTTCGGTAATTTTTTCACCAAGCCACATTAAGAACATTGTCCCAGCAGTCAATATTATAATAGTGGATATCACAAAAAAGAAACTGGAATTAGGAACAACAGGTGCGCCATTGGCTTCCATATTTACCAAACGAACAGTCATACCCCAAGACTGAAACATACAAATAGGAACAGTGAGTATTCTGGTGTATTGATTAATTTTCCTTCGCCCTTCTTCGCCTTCTTTTTGCATTTTTTGAATTTCTGGGATGACTATACCAGCAAGTTGCATAATAATCGATGCAGTTATGTAGGGCATAACCCCAAGAGCAAAGATTGCAGCGTTGGAAAATGCACCACCGACAAAGAAATCGAATAATCCGAACAAGTCTTGGGCAGCACCTTGGTTAAAAGCTTCAAGAACTTGGAAATCGACGCCCGGCAAAGTAATATGTGCTCCAATTCTGGCGACAATTATCGCAAACAAGGTAAAAAGGAGCCTTTGCCTTAGTTCCTCAATTTTCCATATATTTTGAAATGTTTCTACAATCTTACTCATAGATTGATACTTTGCCTCCAACTGATTCAATTTTATCTATAGCTGATTTAGAAAAACAATGGGCAGTTATTTTTAAAGGTTTCGAAATCCTGCCTTCTCCAAGCACTTTTATGGGATGGTTTTTCTTTCTAACCAAGCCAACCTCGAACATCAAATCTGGGTCTAGGATTTCGGTTTGAATGCGTCCCTTGTCTATTAATTCTTGTATTTTCAACAAATTGACAACTTGATATTCCACGCGATTTCTATTATTGAACCCAAATTTTGGAACTCGTCTCACCAGGGGCATTTGGCCACCCTCGAAGGCAAGTTTTCTATGATACCCACTGCGCGATTGTTGACCCTTGGTGCCTCGAGCAGCAGTTCCACCATGGCCAGACCCAGGCCCGCGCCCAACCCTTTTATCTTTGTGCTTAGAACCAGGCGCAGGTTGTAAATTACCAATGTGTTTCATAAAATTCCCCTAAAAATTATTCTCCAACTTCTTCAACTTTAACTAAATGCTTAACAACTTTAATCATACCTCGGATTTGAGGATTATCTGGTAAAACATTAAAATAGTTTGGCCTCCCCAATCCCAATGCTTCTATTGTTCTTTTTTGCTTTTTATTTGTCTTTATAATACTTCTTATTTGTGTAACTTTAACTTTTTTCATAATGACCTCTAATTATCCAAAGAGTACTTTTTGAGGAGAAATACCACGTCGAAGTGCAACTTGTCCTATATCCTCCATCATCATCAAAGCTTTTAAAGTTGCTTTAGTGGTATTGTGTGGATTTGAAGACCCAAGACTTTTCGTTAATACATCCTTGATACCGGCAAGTTCCAAAACAGCACGAATACCACCGGCGGCAATTACACCAGTACCTGGAGAAGCTGGTCGAATTAATACCTTAGAAGCACCATATTTACTCAATACTTCGTGGGGAACAGTATTGTTGTACAAACTTACCTTTACGATATTCTTTTTAGCAGCTTGGGTTGCCTTGTTGACAGCATCAACCACTTCAGCAGCTTTACCTAAACCAACACCGACATGTCCATTGTAATCACCAACGACAACAATTGCGGTGAAGCCAAAGCGTCGGCCACCTTTAACGACTTTTGCTGTTCTCCCAACGTAAACCAATTTCTCTTTTAGTTCCAATTCCGATGCTTTAATCTTCGCCATAAAATTCATCCAATTTGTTATCAAAATTTCAAACCACTTTCCCTTGCGCCCTCTGCAAGAGCCTTTACTCTTCCATGGTAGAGATACCCATTTCGATCGAAGCAAACGTTTTCTATGCCAAGTTTGAGCATTTTTTGTGCAAGAACTTTACCAACAACCCTAGCTTTTTCGACTTTTTTCATACCCTCTTTAAGAAGAGAACGAACTTCTTTATCTTGCGTAGAGCAAGAAACAAGGGTATGACCAATCTCGTCATTTATTACTTGACAATAAATATGGTTAAGACTTCTGTACACGGTGAGCCTTGGTCTTTCGGGCGTACCAACAACCTTTTTTCTAACTCTTAACTTTCTTCTTTTCCTTCTTACCTTTTTAAGTTCAAGTCTATTCATTTGTAAACCATCACTATTTTTTACAATAATTATTTTGTACCTGTTTTACCAGCTTTGCGCCGTATGAATTGACCTTGGTAGAAAATTCCTTTACCTTTGTAGGGTTCTACGGGTCGAATTTTTTTGATTTTAGAAGCAACTTCCCCAACAACCTGTTTGTCGATACCTTTGACAATAATAGTTGTAGGATTAGGTGACTCAAGAGTAATTCCATCGGGGGGAATAAACAAAATTGGATGAGAGTAACCAAGCGAGAGAAGCAAATTTTTGTTTTTCATCTCCGCTTTATAACCAATACCGTGAATAAGCAATGTTTTCTCAAATCCTTGGGATACTCCAAAAATCATATTGTAAACATAAGCTCGGGTCAAACCATGCAAGGCTCGAGTCTTTTTATCGTCTTTTGTCCTGTCGAAAGTCAAAATATTGCCATCTAGTTTATATGTAATACATTCTGGAATATCGAACGAAAGTTCACCTTTTGCTCCTTTGACTAATATTTTTCCATTGTCAAATTTGACAATAACTTTGTCGGGAATTTGTATGGGTTTTTTTCCAACTCTTGACACGTTAATCTCTCCTAATTGATTACCATACCGTAAAAAGCAGTTCACCACCAATGTTTAATTTTCGAGCCATTTTGTCTGTCATTATCCCTCGTGATGTAGATAATACTGCAATACCAAGACCATTTTTAATTCGGGGTATTTCACGAGCATTAACATAAATTCGCCGGCCCGGCTTGCTTATTCTTTTCATTTCTTTGATAACAGGTTGTCTGTTATAATATTTAAGTTTAATTCTAATAGTACCCTGAATGTTGTTTTCGATTTTTTCGAAGCCTTCGATATAACCTTGATCTAATAAAATTTCGCAAATTGCCCATTTCATTTTTGAAAATGGTACCTCAACTTCTTTGTGCCGAGCCACTCCGGCATTCCTTATTCTTGTTAATAAATCAGCAATAACATCTGTTACTGGCATAAAACATTTTTCCTTTAATATTACCAACTTGCCTTTCTAATACCAGGAATTTTTCCTTCTAAAGCCATTTGCCGAAACACATTTCGGCAGAGCATAAATTTCCGATACACGCCTCGACCTCGCCCCGTGACTCCACAACGATTTCTTACACGAACAGGACTACTATTCTTAGGTAATTTTTGCAGTCCAAAATAATCGCCAGCGTCTTTTAATTCTTGTCGTTTAGCTTTGTACTTTTCAACTAACTTAATTCTTTTAAGATTCCTTGCAAATATTGCAGTTGTAGCCATAATCAATCCTTTCTTTGGAATGGAAAACCAAATTCAGATAAAAGTGCGTAGGATTCCTCGTCGGATTTAGAACGAATAACAAAAGTGATATCCAACCCAGAAATTCTGGAAACTTTATCTACATCTATTTCTGGGAAAATGATTTGCTCTTTAATTCCTACGGAATAGTTACCGTGCCCATCAAAACTTTTGTCCGAGAAGCCACGAAAGTCTCTAATCCGTGGTGCTGCAATGTTAATAAATCTATCGAGGAATTCATACATTCTTTGCTTTCGTAAAGTAACGAAGCAACCAATGGGAATACCAGCACGTAACTTAAAGTTTGATATAGATTTCTTTGCTTTAGAAAGGGCAGGTCTCTGACCTGCAATAAGTTCTAATTCATTGATAGCATTCAGAAGAAGCCGCTGGTCCTGGGTGGCTCCTCCAATCCCCATATTCAAAACAATTTTCTCCAATCTGGGAACCTGCATTGGGGATTTAAACCCAAACTTTTTCATCAAATTAGGTACAATAGTGTTTTTATAATATTCATAAAGCCTTGGTACTGGAATTTCCTTATCTTTTACATCTTCAAGCCGTCTCCCTTCAGGTTTGAATTCAACCTTTTTTGAACTTGTTACCTGTGGTTGCGTTTTCTTTTTCGTTGTTGTCTTTGCCATTTTATTCTAACCTTTTAGTTACAAATCCTTACCATTTTTCTTTGAGTAGCGTATTTTTATTTTTTTTCCATCTTTTTCGTCGATACGAATCCCAATTCGAGTAGGATTCTTGTCGGAATCTAAAATCATAACATTCGAATAATGAATGGGCATTTCTTTACTGACAATTCCACCTTTAGGGTTTTGTTGGGTTGGTCTAGTATGTTTTTTTCTTACATTAACACCTTCGACCAAAACTCTCATCTTGTCTGGATAAATTTCTAGAATACGCCCAACTGCACCTTTGTCGTTGCCTGCAATAACTTGGACTAAATCGCCTTTTTTAAGTTTAAGTTTCATTTTCCACCTTTATAAAACCTCTGGTGCTAAGGAAATTATTTTCATAAAATTCTTTTCTCGAAGTTCTCTTGCAACAGGGCCAAAAACACGAGTTCCTCTTGGTTCCCCTTGATTATTTAGAATAACAGCTGCATTGTCATCGAAGCGAATAAAAGAGCCATCTTTTCTCTTAATTTCCTTTTTGGTACGGACAATAACTGCACGGCATACTTCGCCCTTTTTAACGGAAGAGTGCGGTATTGCAGACTTAACGGAGACCACAATTACATCTCCAACAGTGGCATATCTTTTTTCGTGACCACCAAGGACACGAATGCATCTAACTCTTTTTGCACCTGAATTGTCTGCGACCACTAAATTAGTTTCCTCTTGTATCATTTTAACCTCTCTTACTTTGCCCTTTCAACAATTTCTTTCAACATCCATCTTTTTCTTTTGCTCAAAGGTCTCCATTCAATAATTCTTACTAAATCACCAACCTGGCATTCATTATGTTCGTCGTGTGCTACTAATTTTTTTGACCTCCTAAAGTATTTTTTGTACAATGGATGTTGAATATGCCTTTCGACTTTTATTATAATTGTTTTATCTGGTTTATTCGAAACCACCCTACCTTCAAGAATTCTTTTCCTGCCAGTTTTAACTTCTTTGGCTTTAGATTCAAGAGCAAAATTGTCTTGTTTGCCAGCTATAGCGATTTCACCTTCGGTATGGTTTGAAGTATCTGAAACATTATCTGGGTAAACTTCCTCAGTAATTAATTTTTCGTTATTGTGTTCCATATTTGTTTTCCCTTTGCCGTTCAGAAATAATAGTTTTAATTCTAGCAATATCTTTCTTCAAAATTCTTAAGGAGGCAGTATCTTGCAACTGACTCAAAGAATGCTGAACACGTATTCGAGCCAAGGTTTCAACCGATTCGTTCAGTATTCTTTGTAATTCGTCGTTTGTCAATTCACGCAAATAGTGTACTTTTCGTGGTTTCATTCTTCTATGTCCACTCGTTGAACAAATTTTGTTTTTATCGGTAGTTTTTGAGCAGCAAGTCTAAGAGCTTCTTCGGCTCGTTCTTTAGAAACACCCCCAACCTCGAACATAATTTTCCCCCTTTTAACCACTGCCACCCAAAATTCTGGCGAACCTTTTCCGCTACCCATACGAGTTTCCAATGGTTTTTTCGTAACTGGTTTATCGGGAAAAATTCTAATCCAGAGTTTGCCTTCACGTTTGAGATAACGATTTATTGCAATACGAGCGGCTTCGATTTGCCTATTTGTAATCCAAGCCCCCTCTAAGGCTTTCAACCCATATGAGCCAAAGGAAACTGTAGTTCCACGATTTGCTATTCCTCTAACTCTTCCTCTTTGTGTTTTCCTATGCTTAACTCTTTTAGGTAATAACATTTGTCACCTCTTTATTATGCTAATTGTGGTTTACCAAGTATTTCACCTCGGCAAATCCAAACCTTTACACCAATGCTTCCATAGATTGTTTGTGCAACAGCAAAGCCAAAATCTATATCAGCACGAAGTGTATGCAACGGTATTCGGCCATCTTTGTATTGCTCAGAACGAGCCATTTCTGCTCCACCAAGCCGTCCGGAGCATTGAACTTTAATTCCCACTGCACCCATTTTCATTGCATTGCTGACAGCCATTTTCATTGCACGCCTAAACGAAACACGTCCTTCTATTTGTGTTGCAATATTTTCTGCAACAAGTAAAGCTTCTAATTCTGGTTTTTTGACTTCTGAAATCAAAATTTTCACTTCTTTGTTGGTTAATCTTCTAATTTCTTCCTCAAGCTTAGATATTTCTTGGCCGGAACGACCAATGATTAAGCCTGGACGAGAGGAATGTATAGTAATGCGCAATAATTTAGTCGTTCTTTCAATAACAATACGAGAAACTCCTGCACGACGGAGCCGGTTTTTTAAATAATTTCTGACATTGATATCTTCGTTGAGTTTTTCGCCAAAATTATGTTCATCGAACCAATTTGCATCCCAACCCCTAATAATACCAAGCCTTAAACCTATTGGATTAGTTTTCTGTCCCAACTTTTTCCTCCTTCTTTACTTTAGATTTAACTTCTTTACCAATTTTTGGTGTAGGTAATTCTCGTACAACTATTGTAATATGACAAGTACGCTTTCGTATACGATGTACCCTACCCATAGAAGCCGAAAGCAATCTTTTTAGAGTGGCACTCTGGTCCACATATGCTCTTTTTACCAATACATTCTCTGGATCGACATTACCTCTATCCTTTAGGTTTTGGAGATTAGAAATAGCGGATCGTAATACTCTTTCAACTTCTATTGCTCCAGCTTTAGGGCAAAATTTCAAAATTGACAATGCTTCACTTGCTTTCTTTCCGCGAATCAAATCGACAACTACTCTTACTTTTCTAGTTGGCATTCTCAAAAATCTTTTTATAGCACGGGCTTCCATAGATAATCTCCTTATTTCTTTTTAGCAGCTACCTTTTGTTCTTTTCTATGTCCAGCGTGACCACGATAAGTTCTTGTTGGGGCAAATTCACCAAGTTTGTGACCAACCATATTTTCTGTGATGTACACTGGTATGAATTTATTGCCATTGTGAACGGCAAAAGTATGCCCAACGAATTCTGGCACAATTGTAGATGCTCTGGACCATGTTTTAATCACTTGTTTTTTTCTAGAGTGGTTCAAAGCATCGACCTTTTTAAACAACTTCCAGTAAACGTAAACACCTTTTTTTAAAGACCTTGCCATAGTCTATCCCACCTATTATCCTTTTCTACGTCTAATAATGTATTTATCCGAAGGCTTATTTTTCTTTCTTGTTTTTAAGCCTTTTGCAAGTTGCCCCCAAGGCGAACGAGGATGCTGACGACCACCACCAGATTTCGAACGGCCTTCGCCTCCACCATTAGGATGGTCAATCGGGTTCATTGCCATACCTCGAGTTTGTGGTCTAATTCCTAACCAACGAGCACGCCCGGCTTTCCCAAGCATAATATTTTCATGGTCCGGGTTGCTTACTCTTCCAATCGTTGCATAGCAAGTATTTAGAATATTTCTTATTTCTCCAGATGGCAATTTAATTTGGGCATAACGCTCATCTAAGCCAACCAATTGAGCAAAGACACCGGCAGAACGAGCCAACTGCCCACCCTTGCCTGGTTTCATTTCGATATTGTGAATGAACATTCCAATTGGAATATTCTTCAAAGGAAGGGCATTCCCATCTTTGAACTCAGCATCTGGGCCAGCCATCAACTTGTCTCCAACCCTTAAACCGTCGGGAGCAAGGATATATCTGTACTCACCGTCTTCATATTTCAAAAGAGCAATTCGAGCACTTCTATTCGGATCGTATTCAATTGTTTCGACTGTAGCTTGGATACCTCTTTTATCTCTTTTGAAATCTATTATCCTATATCGTTTTTTGTGACTACCACCTCTGTGGCGCGATGTAATTCTGCCGGTATTATTTCTACCTCCAGACCGTTTCAAAGGAACAACTAAAGGCTCGTATGGCTTATCTGTTGTTATTTCTTCGAACGTAGATACTGAATAAAATCTTGTTCCCGGCGTAATTGGTTTTAAAACTCTAATCCCCATTTCATCACCTTAATTAAGTTTCTGCACCTGAAACCAATTCGATAGAGAACCCTTCTTTCAAAGTAACGTAAGCTTTTTTACGTAAAGGGGTTCTACCAGCCATTAAACCACGTCTAGTAAATCTTTTCCTAACCTTTCCCTTCACTAGCACAGTGCGCACAGAATCGACTTTAACCTCAAACATTTTTTCAACGGCCTGTTTTATTTGTATTTTATTAGCTTTAGGTTCAACTTCGAAAACATATTGCCTAAGGTCGCCCAATTTCATGGCTTTTTCTGTAATTACCGGTTTCTTAATTATCTCTATCATCTTAAACCCCTACTCAATTATTAAAAGATGATTGAAGTTGTTCGACAGCGCTTCGCAAAATCAACAGTTTTTTGTGCGCTAAGATATGATATGTTGAAACTTTATCTGCCTCTAAAACAGTGACCCTATCAATATTTTTTGCAGAAAGAAACAGATTTTTACTTTTTTCTGGCAAAAGAACCAATGTCTTCTCTTCGTTCAATTTTAAATTTTTTAGGACCTGATAAAATTCTTTAGTTTTCGGTTTCTCCATCTGGAAATCTTCTAAAACGATGAAATTACCTTCTTGCAAACGAAGGGAAAGAGCGCTTTTGCGAGCAAGAATTTTAATCTTCTTATTCAATTTCATGTAATAATCGCGTGGTTTCGGTCCGTGGATAGTACCACCACCAACCCAAAGAGGAGAACGTGTCGAACCAGCGCGAGCAGTTCCACGACCTTTTTGTCTCCAAGGTTTCTTACCACCTCCACGAACTTCGGAGCGCACCTTAGTTTTGTGCGTACCTTGCCTTTGATTTGCAAGGTAAGCTACAACTGCCAGATGTAAAGCATGCTCGTGTGGCTCAACAGCAAATATATCATCGTTTAACTCGATTTGGCTTAAAACCTGACCTTCTTTTGAAAAAACATCAACTAACATTTTTCGCCTATAACTTTACAATTTCCAATAATCCATTGATTGGGCCAGGGACACCCCCTTTGACCAACATTAAATTCTCGTTAGGAATAACATCTACAATCACAAGATTTCTAACGGTGACTTTTTTGCCACCCATACGCCCTGCCATTCGCATTCCTTTAAATACGCGAGAAGGATATGACGAGCCGCCTATGGACCCCGGGGCGCGTACTCTGTCGGATTGCCCATGCGTTGTCATTCCAACGCCACCGAAATGATGCCTTTTAACAACGCCTTGGAACCCACGTCCCTTAGATGTACCAGATATTTTTACCTTGTCGCCTTTCTTAAACCAATCTCCAACTTTAAGAATAAAACCAGGTTGCAAAGTTGTGTCCAAGAGCTTAAATTCCCTCAAAAATTTTACTGGCTCGACGCCCGCTTTTTTGAAGTGTCCCATTTCTGGTTTATTTACTTTTTTGGGAGAACGGTTTCCAAAACCAATTTGCATAGAACAATAGCCGTCACGCTCATTTGTATTAATTTTTACAATTGGACAAGGACCAGCTTCAATTACGGTAACGGGTATCTGTTCCCCTTTTTCGGTGAAATAGCTCGTCATTCCTAACTTTTTGCCTAAAATTGCTGCACCCATAATAACTCCTACACTTTAACTTCTACATCAACCCCAGCGGGCAATTCAAGTTTCATTAATGCATCAATTGTCCTTTGGGACGAGCTGTAAATATCAATCAAACGTTTGTGGACTCGCAATTCAAACTGTTCACGAGATTTTTTATCAACATGTGGCGACCTATTTACCGTAAAGATACTTCTTTTAGTAGGAAGGGGAATGGGACCAGAGACCAGTGCCCCGGTCTGCTTCACCGTCCTAACTATTCTCTCGGCAGATTTATCAATTAAATAGTGATCGAAAGATTTCAATTTTATTCTAATTTTTTGTGTCGCTGCCACTTTTCACTCCTAAAATAACCTCACTTGCAAAAGTGAGCAAAATTATTCTAAAACCTTGGTAACAACACCAGCCCCAACTGTTCGGCCACCCTCGCGGATAGCAAATCGAAGCCCTTCTTCCATAGCAACTGGGGTAATCAATTCTATTGTAATATTGTCAAGATTGTCCCCGGGCATAACCATATCTACACCCTCGGGTAATTTGATAACGCCAGTAACATCAGTAGTTCGGAAGTAAAACTGTGGTCTATATCCAGAGAAGAATGGGGTGTGCCGACCGCCCTCTTCTTTCTTCAAAACGTAAACTTGAGCATTAAACTTTGTATGAGGTGTAATTGTACCAGGTTTAGCAATCACCATACCTCTTTCAAGCTCGTCTTTATCAATTCCTCGCAACAGCAAGCCAACGTTATCACCAGCAACACCCTCGTCCAAAATCTTACGGAACATTTCAATTCCAGTGACAGTTGTCTTTTTGTGCAACCCAAATCCAACGATTTCAACTTCTTCGTTTATCTTAATAATTCCGCGTTCAATTCTCCCAGTACCTACAGTTCCGCGACCAGTAATTGAAAACACGTCTTCGACTGGCATCAAGAAGGGTTTGTCAATATCTCTTTGAGGAGTAGGTATGAAATTATCTACAGCATCCATAAGCTCATAAACACACTGTAGTCTTGGATCATCGGGTGTAACATTGGGCTCGAGACCAGCTTGCATTGCAAGAAGAGCTGAACCACGGACGATAGGAACATCGTCACCCGGAAACTCATATTTATTAAGTAGTTCACGAACTTCCATTTCGATAAGGTCGATCAACTCTGGGTCGGCGATATCAACTTTATTCAAAAAAACAACGATGTATGGTACATTCACCTGACGGGCAAGAAGAACATGCTCGCGAGTCTGTGGCATAGGTCCATCGTCCGCTGCAACAACAAGAATAGCACCATCCATTTGAGCAGCACCTGTAATCATATTTTTAATGTAATCGGCGTGTCCGGGACAGTCAACGTGTGCATAGTGCCTTTTTTCGGTTTCGTACTCAACATGGGCTGTGTTGATTGTAATACCTCGAGCTCTTTCCTCGGGAGCGTTATCAATTGAGTCGAAAGTTCTGACTTGAGTATTAGTGCCTTTTTTGGCAAGCCCCATTGTAATTGCAGCAGTAAGCGTAGTCTTCCCATGGTCGATGTGACCAATGGTTCCAATGTTGATATGAGGTTTTGTCCTTGCGAATTTTTCTTTTGCCATCTTTAAAACTCCTATTTAAATTGACATAAACTATATTAAATCAAAAACTTTATAAATTAATTTCTATGCTTTCAATAAATAGATTTTTGTTCTACAACGGGTTCATAATGGGAAAATTCCATAGTAAATGAGGCTCTTCCCTGACTCAATGACCTTAAATCGGTAACATAACCAAACATTTGAGATAAAGGAACCAAACCCTTAATGCTTTGGAATTTAATTCTCTGCTCAATTGCTTCAATTTTGCCTTTCCTTGAATTAAAGTCAGAAATTATATCGCCAACATATTCCTCTGGTGAAACAATTTCCACTTTAAAAATTGGTTCCAACAAAACGGTTTTAGCTTTTCGTAAACCCTCGCGAACTGCCATTGAAGAAGCAATCTTATAACCCAAATCTGTAAATATTTCCTTTTCGAATTTACTTTCAACCACACTAACTCCGACATCAGTTAATGGATACCCTAGAGGACCTATTTGCAATCCTTCTTTGATTCCCTCTTCAATGGAGTTCCAGTATAATTTTGGAACCGTTTGTTCGGAAATAAGAAATTGAATTCTGTTGCCGCTGCCGCGGGTAAGGGGGAAAAGTTTAAGTTTAACATATCCGAAGTTATTCTTACCGGCTATTTGCTTATCGAACATATGTTCTTGCTCAATTTCTTGTATTATTGTTTCTCGATAGGCAACTTGGGGCTTCCCAATTCTGACTTCAAGGTTATGCTCTCGTTTCAACCTATCGACGATGATTTCAAGTTGCAATTCACCGACACCACTAATTATTATCTCGCCACTTTCCTCGTCATTTGCAAAGCGGAAAGTAGGATCCTCGTCTGAAAATTTAATTAAACAATCAATAAGTTTGTCGCGGTCTTGTTGAGTTTTAGATTCAATTCTCTGGTTGATGACTGGTTCAGCAAAAGTTATCTTTTCATACAGAATTTTGTATTTTTCATTGCAAAGAGTGTCGCCTGTTTTAGTGAATCTCAAATCAGGGAATGCAACAATATCGCCAGTCCAAACTTCAGATATTTCTTCTTTTCTATTAGCGTAAAGGCGCAGAATTTTTTGTATTCGCTCTCTTTTTCCAGAATTTGCATTGAACACAGCTTCACCGGTTTTCAGCGAGCCAGAATATACTCGGACAAATGTTAGTTTCTTTAAATATGGATCTGTTAATATTTTAAAAGCAAGTGCCGAAAATGGCTCATCGTCTTTTGCTTTCCTAGATATCTTTCTTTCGTGATCATTATAGTCGTAGCCCCAGAAAGTACCAATATCGCTAGGAGAAGGAAGGTATTTAATCACGGAATCCAATAAGGGCTGTACACCAATGTATTTCTTCGAAGAACCACACAAAACGGGAACAAATTGATTAAGAATTGTAGCCTTTCGAATTCCATATTCGATTTGCTCGGTTGTCAAAGTTCCATTTTCAAGGTAATAGTCAAGCAAGGAATCATCGGTTTCTGCAACTGAATCAACCAATTTTTCTCGCCATTCGTTTGAAATTTCTATCATTTCGTGTGGAATTTCTTCGACAAAAAATCGAAAACCTTTTGATTCAGCATCAAAAAAAATTGCCTTTTGCAGAATTAAATCAACAATACCAACAAACTCGTCTTCGGCACCAATAGGTAATTGTAAAACAACAGGTTTGGCATTTAACTTTTCTTTCATCATTCTAATTACACGAAGGAAATCGGCCCCCATGCGGTCCAATTTATTAACGTAAGCAATACGAGGAACACCATACATATCCGCTTGGTGCCAAACGGTTTCGGATTGCGGTTCCACACCTCCAACGGCACAAAAAATGGCTATGGCACCGTCCAGTACACGAAGAGAACGCTGGACTTCGGCAGTAAAATCAACATGACCGGGTGTATCGATGAGATTAATTTGGTGTTCCCTCCAAAAAAAAGAAGTAGCAGCAGAAGTAATTGTAATCCCCCGCTCTTTTTCCTGCTCCATATAATCCATAAAGGCAGTGCCTTCATCGACTTCCCCGGGCCGGTGCAAAAATCCCGTGTAGAACAAAAATCTCTCTGTAGTGGTTGTTTTCCCCGCATCTATGTGCGCCATGATACCAATATTTCGCACTTTTTCAATTTCAACCTTTCGGGGCATAACACACTACCAGCATTTCTATTGACAAAGAACAACCATAGCTTTTACCATTTGAAATGAGCAAAAGCTTTGTTAGCTTCTGCCATTCGGTGCGTATCGTCGCGCTTCTTGACAGAGGCACCTTCACCGTTGGCTGCAGCGATAATTTCGGAGGCTAAACGCGCGCTCATAGATTTGTCTTTTCTTTGTTTTGAATACATTCTTAACCAGCGAAGTGCAAGCGAAATTCTTCGATCTTCACGCACTTCAACTGGAACTTGATAGGTTGCACCTCCTATTCTTCGGGAGCGGACCTCAACCAAAGGTGCAACATTGGAAACTGCCTTTCTAAATACATCCAGTGCATTTTGTTTGGTTTTCTGAGCAACGATATCCAAAGCACCGTAAACAATATGCCTTGCTGTATTCTTTTTGCCCTTTCTTAAAACAGTATTAATCATTCTTGCAACGAGAATGTCGCTGTATTTTGGATCGGGTTGCAATATTTTTTTCTCTGCTCTTTTCTTTCTCATTTTATCATCAACCTTTTATTTTGCAACAGCCTTTTTGGGACGTTTAGAACCATACTTAGAGCGTCCCTGCTTTCGTCCATCAACCCCTTGGGTATCTGCTACACCACGGACTATGTGGTAACGAACACCGGGTAAATCCTTGACACGTCCACCACGGACATATACAATTGAGTGCTCTTGCAAGTTGTGTCCTTCTCCAGGAATATATGCAATTACCTCGTAACCAGAACTCAATCTTACTTTTGCGACTTTGCGCAAAGCAGAATTTGGTTTTTTGGGTGTAGTTGTATAAACTCGTGTGCAAACACCACGCCTTTGCGGGCAGCTTGAAAGCGCAGGCGATTTGCTTTTCTTTCGAAGCTTCTTCCTCGGTTTTCTTACTAATTGACTAATTGTTGGCACTCAACTACTCCTATAACTAAATACAAAAAACAAAAAATAGAGACTACGAAATTACAAAAAAAATTATTTTCAAAATCAAATTTTATAAATTTTTCATTAAATTTTAAAAAATAAATTTTAGGCTAAAAATTGAGCTTCGATTATGATTAATCCAGCTTTGAATATTTTAGAAAGATGTGATTTTTATCTAAATTTCACAAGGTTCATAATATTTTTCCATAAAATAGGATGTTTTCCACCCAAGGATTTCACTTTCTTCCATGCTCCAATGATTTCCAATTCCTTTAAAATTCTAAGTATTTCCCTTCAATCTCTTTTAATATTGGTACCTTTCCCTGCCAACTTAACGGCAACCAAAGATTCCTTTA
>FMSI01003730.1_pt1 | contig 15973 bp, 11 predicted proteins | sample 1504471 | NCBI WGS metagenome assembly FMSI01 (sample SAMEA4475357, study PRJEB15587) | soil metagenome | biome: Soil; feature: Field | place: India | collected 2015-03-11 | depth 0 m
CGCGATACTCTCGCTCCTATGTGGAACATTATTCCAGTGCCCAATCCCTCGCACATAAAAGTGATTACATTCGATAGCTCCGATGTAATGTACATTGGAATATGGGGCCAAGGAATCTTCCGTTCACTAAATTTAGGTCAAAACTGGACAGAAGTAAACACCGGTTTGTCAAACAAATATGTAACTTCAATTGAAATTGATTCAAATGGAATACTTTATGCCTCTACCTATGGTGGTGGTATTTTTATCTCTACCAATAACGGTGCACTTTGGTCTCCAATAAACAGTGGATTACCTAGTTTAAAAATTAAAGCCCTTAAAATTAAATATCCAGATACCTGTTTCGCCTCTGTCGAAGGGTATGGTATATATCGTATCACAAATCGAGGTGCAACAAAAGTTCGTTTGACTCAAGGCTTGTGGAACTACGATGTAAACTGCATTACAATCGGAGACAATGGTTCGATTGTAATTGGAACAAATGGTGATGGAGTTTACTATTCAAATGATGGCGGAAGAACTTGGAGAAGAAGTGGATATGCTAGTAACTTTAGGGTAATTACTTCATTTGCTAAAAGTGGAATTGGAGAAATTTTCTGTGGTGTATATCAAGGCGGAGTTTTCTCATCTGCGGACCACGGTTTAACTTGGGCTGTTTTTAAAAGGAATGATACTTTAAAAAATGTTACTGCCGTAACTTTTTACAATCATGCTGAGCCCATAGCTGGGACAGAACGTATTGGTATTTTAAGATTTGATTCGCGTGCCTACGAAGATTGGAGATTGACAAGTCTACGCGATGTTGGTGTTTCATCATTGGCAAGAAGCCGGCAAGGAATACTTTTTGCTGGAACTATAGATGGAGCACTTTACAAAAGCACTAATGGAGGTGCTAATTGGGAAAGCATTCGCTCATCAAACAATTTCATTAGCGCTTTTCATTCCTTTAATAATACCTTATTTGTCGCTTTGAGTAATTACAAGTCCTTTCGTAGTACGGATTTGGGTCTTACTTGGGAAGAATTAAATACTGGTAATGTTGCCCTTACGGCATTTTACCATGATTCTTCAAATAGATTATTCGCAACTGCAAGGTCCCTTGCCACACCTCGCGGTTACCTTCTTGTTTCAACCGATTTAGGTAATAATTGGGACACAGTTATTGCGAAAAGCGACACATCTTTCGGGGCATTTGCAAATAGAAATAATATTTATTTCGTTTCAATAAATTTCCAACCAGCAAACCCCCGCGATCCTGCTTCACCTAGGAACGATTTGCTTCGTTCAACCGACGGTGGGGCTACTTGGACATCGCTTGGGGTAAGGTCTTTGGCTGTCCAAGGAATAAGCGCAATTGGATTTAACATTACGGGTACACTTTTTGTTTCCCTTACCGATAGTGTTATAAAATCAACTAACAACGGAAACTCCTGGTCTATTGCAATAAATAAATCAGCAAACAATTACCGCGACATCGCTTTTACAAGAAACGGTACCATTTTCGTAGTTGGAGACTTTGCTGTCTTACGTTCCACAAATGATGGAACTTCTTGGACAACCAAAACTGTTAGTGGATTGTACCAATTCATTAGGTCAGTTACAACAACCATCTATGACCAGGTAATTTTTACAACATACTATGGAGAACTCCAAACAACTTTAAATAATGGCTCATCTTGGGATTCTTTATCCATCTCTATTGGCTTACTTAAAGAAAATATTTTGTTCATTAAAGCGGACAAACAGGGATATATCTGGATAGTAACAAGTACAAACATTTACAGGGCAATCGACCCCAACGCTCTTCCTGTTCCAATCTTGCTTGAACCTAATAACAATTCATTAGGAGTAGATCCAATAACCACTTTCCGTTGGAAAGACATATCTAAGGGAGAAATATTCGAAATGGAACTCTCTGATGATATAGATTTCACAACTGTAAAGGAACGAATCATTTTACGCGATACATCTCGCATCAATTACTATTCTCTTAACTTCAATACCATGTATTTTTGGAGAGTAAGAGCAAAACTAAACAACGCATTGGGGAATTGGTCAAACAGATTTGTATTTACAACAATAGTGGAACCACCCATTTTGATTTCACCTAAAAACAATCAAGGCGGATTACCACTTCGCCCTGTTTTTGTTTGGTCGAAAGTCAAAGACGCAACGGGATTTTTATTACAAGTATCGAAAGATCCGAGTTTTAATAACCTTCTTTTTGAAAAAACTTTTACTAAAAGCACCGACACTACATACACACACACAGCCAATTTGGAGTTCGCCACTGAATACTACTGGAGAGTCTCCGCAAAAGTTGGAAATACTCAATCAGCTTGGTCCGAAGTCTGGAAGTTCAAAACTAAAGTTCTCCCCGTAAAACTTCGGCTTCCACCAAACGCTTCGTATGGTGTGCCAATTACCACAAAATTATTTTGGACTCCCTCGACTGGCGCATCAACCTACGAAGTTCAAATCGCTTTGGATGAAAATTTCGAACGCAAGATCTTTGATGGAATTTCGCAAGCAAGTGATTACTTCGAACCAAAAATTTTGGAATATTTTACTAAATATTACTGGCGAATAAGAGCTGCCGATGAATACGCACCCACAGATTGGTCAGAAACTTGGTGGTTCATCACTGTTATCAAAGCACCTCAGCTCATTTCTCCCGAAAACAACAGCAAAAATCTAAAGCAACCGATCTCATTCCAATGGGAAAACTTCGATAAATCTACCCACCACCACATTCAGATTTCAAAAGACATTAATTTTCAACAACTTCTTGTTAACGATTCCAATTTAACCAAACCCAATTATGAAACAAACAACTTGGAGCCCAACCAAAAGTACTATTGGAGAGTAAGATATAAAGTCAATGACTATGCTGGGTTGTGGAGTGAAACCTATTCTTTCGCTATTTCAATAGGCCAGGTTGCACTTGTATATCCTCCCAAGGATACCACAAACATGCCTCTTTCGGTCCTGTTTCAGTGGCTACCTCTGGAAGGCTCTGAATTTTATGAATTCCTATTATCAAAAGATCCTAATTTCATTAGCGACATTATTTTCTCTAATGATCAATTAGCAACTACCCAAATTCTCGTGCAAAGCCTTGATTACAAGACAACTTATTATTGGAAAGTTCGAGGTAAAACGACTCAATCTTATGGAGATTGGTCCGAAACAAGGGAATTTACGACAAAAGAAGCTCCTGTAAATATTGTCCTCGAAAATCCTTTGGATATCTCGATTTTCCCAAATCCTAACAATGGAGTCTTTACTATAGGTATTCTAGAGAACCACACAATAAAACCTATTAAAATTACCAATACTCTTGGAGAAACAGTTTACATCTTTGAAAATAATTTTAATCACTCTAATTCATTAAGTCTAAATCTTACTCGTTTGGAAAATGGAGTTTACTTTGTTATATTTGAAATTGATTCCAAGCTCTGTGTTATTAGTTTTATCAAAAATGACTGACGTCATAGTTTATGCTTAATTTGGAAAAATTATTAGAAATTCAAGAACTTGCAACTTTGCCAACAATTACGACAAAAATCCTCCAACAAATAGAAGATAACAATGTTGATATTAGGAATATTGCCCACACTATAGAAACCGATGCATCATTAACCGCTAAAATATTAAAGGTTGCTAATTCTGCAATTTATGGTTTGAGAACCCCAGTTGCTTCCATACCCCAAGCAATAATTACAATTGGTTTGAATAGATTAGCCAACATTGTCATTGGTGTCTCTATTTTCTCCCGGTTCATGATACATAGCAACCAATTCGCAAAACAATTAATGGAAAAATTTTGGTGGCACTCTGCTTCTGTTGGTGTTGTTTCAAAATCCTTAGCTACAAAAATCGGCAAAAATTACAAAGAATTTGAATTTATTGGCGGGTTACTTCACGATTTTGGGAAACTTATTTTATTGCAATACAAGTTGACAGACTATGTTAAAGTTCTTGAAGCTACAACTAACGAATCAATTCCGGATACAGAAGCAGAAAAAAAAATTTTTGGAGTAGATCATTTAGAAGTAGGCTCATTCATTGCGCAAAAATGGAAATTGCCCATTCCGATTGTAAATATCATTGGATATCACTCTAAATTAAATAGATTGAAGGAAGATTACGAATTAACTTCAATTATTAGATTTGCAGACTTGCTATGTGAAATTTGGGGCGCCGACTTCTTTGAAGGTCTCCAAATGATTAAATTTGAAGACCAACCCTCTTGGATTAATCTTAAACAAAGGTTCCCGGAATTGGGTGAACTTGACCTCGAAAAATTCACTTTCGAATTGGAGGAAGATTTTAAAAAGTCTAGCGAATTTCTGAAAATTATTGCTTCATCTTAACTAGAGCAACTTAAAGTTTCCTTAACTATTCTTTCTGATGAACCCACTCTTCTTAGAAAATATTCTTTCATTTTGCTTGAGACTTCCAAACGAAACGATTCTTCTTGCAATTTTGTTAAAACATTTTCAAGTTCATTTCCATTTCGTACAACCCAAAGAGTACCAAAATCAAGCATTCTTAATGCATCCCGCGAGTTATTGATATTCCCACCACAAATCACTGGTAAATTAAACCCAGCCGGTTCAATAACACTATGAATACCACGCCCAAATCCACCACCAACATAAGCCAGATCTCCAATCGAATACAAAGAAAGCAAAAACCCAACTTTGTCGACTAAAATGTTAAAATCTTGAATTAATTTCCTTATTTCATTGTCTGAATAATCTTTGTTGATAAGCTCGCTAAACCTAATACACTTTCTGTCGTTTCTTTCGACAAATTTTAATACACTTTCTTTTACTTCGTGTGGAACATAAATAATTTTAATTATTTTGTTAAACTTTTTTCTTACTTCAAATAATAATTCTAAATCAGGTTCCCAAACACTTCCAGCAATTAATACCGTAAAGTCTTTGAAATGATTTTTACAAAAGGGCAAAACATCTAAATTATTTATTTTAGAATATACCCTATCGTATCTTGTATCATATTCAACCACAGTTGGAACTTTTAAATCTAAACTCGCAAAAAAATCGAAATCATTTTCATCGCTTACAAAAATCTTTGTAAACAAATTAAAACATTTTACTATGTAGATCTTATAAATAAAAAAAATCCATTTATTAGGCTTAGTAGCAGCAACAAGAAATGTGGGGACTTTCTTTTTTTTTAATTCAGACAAATAATTAAGCCACAATTCATATCTAATAAATATTGCTATATTTGGTTCGATTATTTTAATAAACTTTTTAACTAACCAAAAATTGTCCATTGGTAAATACAGGCAAACATCTGAATATTGATAATTCTTTTGATTATCATAACCAGAAGGTGAAAAAAAAGTGGAAACTATAAAAAAATTTGGGTCTATACTCTTAAACTTTTCAATCAATGGTTTTGCTTGTTCAAACTCTCCCATAGAAGAAGCATGAACCCAAATTGTTTTCCTATTACCCTTTAACCTTAATTTTTCTAGATTGTTTGATAGTACTTTTTTCCACTCTTTCTCTCTTTTTGCAAATTTTGAGTTAAATAAAACAAAAACTGGTTTTATTATTAAAAAAAGGATAAGTAAAAAATTGTACAATATTTTAATCAAGATTTAACTCACTTTTGAGAAACAAACCAGTCAAGCTTGCTGGATTTTGAATAATATCTTCTGGGGTTCCTTCTGCAATAATTTCCCCGCCTTCGTCGCCACCTTTAGGACCAAGGTCAATAATCCAGTCGGCACATTTAATCACATCAAGATTATGTTCAATAACAACTACTGTGTTTCCTTTGTCCACCAAATTGTTAAGTAACTTCAAAAGAAGCCGAATATCTTCGAAATGCAAGCCAGTTGTTGGTTCATCAAGAAGGTAAAGTGTTTTGCCAGTGCTTCTTTTCGAAAGCTCTGTAGCCAATTTTACTCTTTGAGCTTCCCCACCTGAAAGAGTAGGTGCCTGTTGACCAAGTTTAATATAACCTAGGCCAACGTCATTCAAAGTTTGCAAAACTTTTCTAACCTTTGGGATATCTTTGAAAAATGCCAAAGCTTCTTCAACAGTCATCTCCAGTACATCCGCAATTGTTTTATTTTTGTACCTGACACAAAGTGTTTCGTCGTTGTAACGTTTACCCCCACAAGTATCACAAACCACATAAACTTCGGGAAGAAAGTTCATTTCGATAACTTTCATTCCTCCACCTTGGCAATCTTCACACCTACCACCGGGAATGTTGAATGAGAAACGACCTGGTTTATATCCCCTAAGTCTGGACTCTGGTAACATAGCAAAAAAGTTCCTTATTTCGGTAAAAACACCAGTGTAAGTTGCAGGGTTTGAACGTGGTGTTCTTCCAATCGGGGACTGGTCAATTTCAATGATTTTGTCAATATGCTCGATTCCCTCTATGGAATCGTAAGGTAAAGGTTTCAAATTAGAATTGTAAAAATAATTAGATAAAATTGGGTACAAAGTATCATTAATTAATGATGATTTTCCGGACCCACTCAATCCAGTCACGCATAAAAATAATCCAAGAGGAACCCTTAGAGTCACGTTCTTTAGATTATTCCCCCTTGCACCTCTGAGTATTATTGCCTTGCCATTACCTTTTCGACGAGACTTGGGAACTTCTATTCTTCGCTCGTTTAGTAAATATTGTGCTGTTAATGATTTCTTTTTTATTGCTTTGTCTAAACTTTTCAAGCATTCTGGGGATGTAGAAAAAATTATTTCACCCCCTTCAATTCCAGCTTTTGGTCCGAGGTCAATTATTTGATCAGCATTTTCAATTGTAGCTTTATCATGTTCAACGACGATAACTGTATTACCAAGTTCTCGAAGTTTTTTCAAAGAATCAATCAATTTGTGATTGTCAAACTGATGTAAACCAATACTTGGTTCATCTAAAACATAAGTAACGCCAACCAATTCGGAACCAAGTTGTGCTGCAAGTCTTATTCTTTGAGATTCACCACCTGATAGTGTTCTAACCGAACGATCAATAGAAACATAAGAAATCCCCAGCTTCTCCATAAACTCAAGTCTGTCGAATATTTCTTTAAATATCAACTTGGTAATTTGAAATTCTCTTTCAGTTAGTTTACCATAAATTTCTTTCAGCAATTTCTTTGCATTAATTATATCTTTACTAGATATGTCAAAAATTGAATATCCATTGATAAAAACATTTAGGTTTTCTTCCTTCAAACGAGCACCATTGCAAACTGGACATGGAAATCCACGAATGTACTTTTCCAAAGAACGAAGTAAGGAAGGAGTATCCGTATTTTTGTAGACTTGTCTTAAGGAATTGATAACTCCATTGTATGTAATTTTGTAAGGACTTACAGAATGTTTTAACTTCATAGTAACTTCTATAGGTTCGTCGGGGTCTCCATAAAGTAGCAATTTCAACTCGTTTTCATGAAATTCTTTTATCGGTTTTTCTAAGTTATATTTAAACTTCTGTGCAAATGCTACTACTTGTTCCAAAAGCCAAACAAAGCGTGAATCTTTAAGAATTTCAATAGCACCTTCGGAAATAGAAACTTCATTATTGGGTATAAGTAAGTCTAAATCAAAATCAAACAACTCCCCTATCCCATCGCAATTTGGACATGCTCCATACCGAGAATTGTACGAAAAACTATTTGGGGCCAAAGGTTCGAAAGAACGTCCACATTGAGGGCAAGAATAGTGGATACTCATCAATCTTTCTTTTTCTTCTTCAACATCGTAAATAATAATATTTCCTTCACCGTAATTTAATGCTAAATCGCATGATTGATATAATCTTTGTTCTTTTTCTGGATCAACTGTTAATTTATCAACAACGAGGTCGATATTGTGTGTTTGATAACGAGATAACTTCATATCTTCAACAATTTCAAGAAACTCACCATCGACCCTAACTCGAGTGAATCCAAGTCGTAAAAATTGCTCGAAAAGTTCGCGATAATGCCCTTTTCTACCCCGAACAACAGAAGCAAGTATTTGGAGTTTTTTACCCTTATAGTTTTGGATTATTTCATTAATTATTTGGTCTAAGTTCTTTTTTTCAACCGGAATTTTGCAAGTAGGACAGAATTGAGTTCCAATCTTTGCAAAAAGCAGACGTAGGTAGTCATAAATTTCAGTTACAGTACCAACAGTAGAGCGTGGATTGTGGCTTATAGTTTTTTGTTCAATAGAAATACTAGGGGAGATACCTTCAATCAAATCAACTTCTGGTTTTTTGTAATTTCCAATAAATTGTCTTGAATAAGCAGATAAACAGTCCACATATCGCCTATGACCCTCGCTATAAATAGTATCAAAAGCAAGTGTCGATTTTCCAGAACCAGACAATCCAGTAATTACAACAAATTTATTCCTTGGAATTTCCAAATTAATATTCTTTAAATTATGTTCTCTTGCTCCTCTGATTTTAATAAATTCATCACCATTCCGATCAAATTTTTCACCGACATTTCCCATTAGAGTAACATAAAAAAATAATCAAAAAATAAACCTACATAGACGATTTTTTAATTAGTAAATTATTAATTCAAGTCCAATTAACATATTCTTCTTCGATAATCTTACCCCTAAGTACCTTGAATTTATCCTAGTAAATAGGACAAAGTAATAATCTTTAGAAAAGTAGAAATTCTAAATCATTATTTTTGTTGTAACTAATATATCTTAATTTTGCATTTATTATTATTGATTTAAATTGGAAAACTGGAAAACGTTAGGATTTGGCGAAAGCATAGATTTAAAAATATTCACAGCACGCTGGGTTCATAGGGAAAATCCCAAAAGTCGAAAACAAAGCAAATTTATCGTGCTTGATTCTCAAGATTGGGTGAACATCATCCCAATTACAAAGGAAAAAAAAATTGTTTTAGTGAAACAATATAGACATGGAATTGACCAAATAACCCTTGAAATCCCTGGCGGTTTGATTGATAAGGGAGAGAATCCTTTAGATGCTGCAATGCGTGAGTGTAAGGAAGAAACAGGATATTGCTCTAATGAAGAACCCATTTACTTAGGAAAAGCAAGACCCAATCCAGCATTTCTTACAAACACTTGTTATACATATTTATGGAACAATGTTGAAAATAAATTTGAACCAAAATTTGATGTAAACGAAGATGTTGAAATTGTTTTGAAAGATTTAAGCGAAATTGAAAATCTAATCAAAGATGGGACGATTAACCATTCAATAGTACTCAACGCATTGTTTTTTTATTTTTTACATCTAACTGATCGAAATAAATGGGAAAAGTAATTTCAATAGCAAACCAAAAAGGCGGAGTGGGCAAAACAACAACTGCGATAAATCTTTCGGCTTCCCTTGCTATTAATAACAAAAAGGTACTGCTTGTTGATATTGATCCTCAAGGAAATGCAACCAATGGTCTCGGTTTCGTTCAAAATGAAATTAAAAATACCACATACGAAGTCTTAATTGGAAATGCAATAATTGAAGAAGCTATATTAAATACTGACTTAGAGAATTTGAAAATTTTGCCTTCGAACATTAACCTTGTTGGTGCTGAAATTGAGCTTGTTAACTTAAACGGAAGGGAAAGAATTCTTAAAAGTAGAATTGATAATATTAAGGAGGAGTTCGACTTTATTTTAATCGACTGTCCACCTTCTCTTGGCTTATTAACAGTTAATGCTTTAACATCTGCTAATAGTGTTATTATTCCAGTACAATGCGAATATTTTGCCCTCGAAGGTCTAAGCAAGTTGCTTAATACTATTCAAATGGTAAGGGTTAGTTTAAATCCAGAACTTTCCATAGAAGGTGTCCTTCTGACCATGTTCGACTCAAGGTTGCGACTTTCAAACCAAGTTGCCCAAGAAATATGGAACTTGTTCGGGAAAAAAGCATTCAAAACAGTTATTAGCAGAAATGTCCGTTTGTCGGAAGCACCAAGTCACGGCAAACCAATATTTCTTTATGATCCAACAAGCGTGGGAAGCAAAAACTATTTGGACCTTGCAAACGAACTTCTTGAAAGAAATAAATTGGTTTAAAAATGTCAGAAAAGAAAAAACAATTTGGACTTGGAAAAGGTCTTAGCTCACTTATTCCTGGCGAAATTTTAAGTAACGAAGAAAAAGATAAATTACAAACTCATTTAAGCGAAATTTTCCAAGAAGTCGAAATTTCGAAAATTCAATTTAATCCCTACCAGCCTAGAAGTCACTTCGAAGATAAAAATATCGAAGAACTTTCAGAGTCAATCAAAGTAAATGGTGTGATTCAACCAATAACACTAAGAAAATTGGCAAATAACTATCAATTGATATCTGGTGAAAGAAGAATTAGGGCAGCATTGAAAGCGGGACTAACCAGAATTCCCGCTTTCATTATTAATGTTGATGAAGATTACAAAATGCTTGAAATCGCTCTAATCGAAAACATACAAAGAGAAGATTTAAACCCTATAGATTTAGCAAATGGTTTAAAAAAATTAAGCGAAGAATTCAACCTTACCCAAGAAGAAATTGCTAAAAGAGTTGGTAAAGACCGCTCAACGATTACAAACTTTATTAGGTTACTTAAATTGCCGATCTCAGTCCAAGATAGTCTAAGAAACGGCGAAATTTCAATTGGACACGCAAAGGTTCTCCTTTCGCTTGGAGATAGCGAGTTAATTAAGCGTATTTGGAAAAAAATTATTACTGAAAATTTATCTGTGCGTGCAACCGAAAAGTTAGTCTCGAATTTTTTGAATAATCAAAAAAATGTTAAAGCAACCAACCAAAAAGTAAAGCAACCTGATAGCAATGTTGCACACTTTGAAAGGGAAATCTCGCAAATCCTTGGTACCAAAGTAAAAATTATGAATAAACACAACAAAGGGAAAGTTGTAATTGAATATTACTCTCTCGAAGAATTGGAAAGAATTGTTGAAACCTTAACAAAAAACCCATAACAATTTGCTCTTGAAGTAAAAGAATGAATAAAATATCAGTTACTTGGAATTTGTTTTACGAATGGAAGTAATTATAAATTCTCTGAGCTAGATTCCTACCAACAACACTTTGTAATTCCTCGATTGTTTTATTTGAAATTTCAGCTACTGAACCAAAGTTACTCAAAAGTCTGTTTGCTATTTTTTCGCCAACCCCTTCAATGTTTAACAACTCTGTTGTAAATGTCCTTTTATCCCGAAGTTTCCTATGGTAGGAGATTGCAAATCGATGTGACTCATCTCGAATTTGTTGAATAAATTGAAGTGTGGGTGAATTTCTAGGTAAAATAATCGGTTCCTTAAAATCTGGCTTGAATATTTCCTCGAGCTTTTTAGCGATAGCCAAAATTTGAACTTTTTCGTAAATATTCAATTGTTTCAAAACAGCGACAGCTTGAGTGAGTTGTCCTTTTCCACCATCGATAATAATTAAATCTGGAAGTTCTTTACTTTCCTCTAAAAGTCGATGATACCTCCTATATACAGCTTCCCTCATTGCAGCAAAATCATCATTTTGGTAAACAGTTTTAATTCGGTATTTTCTATAACCACTTTTAAAAGGCTTTCCATCTTTGAACATAACCAAAGAGGATACGTAATCCTCACCTTGAATATGAGAATTATCAAAGCATTCGATTATTCTTGGGGCCTTTGTTAATTTCAAGTCTCTTTGCATTTCAAAAATTCTTTTGGGTAATTCAGCATTTTTTTTCATAACTCCAAGTAAAAACTCCTTTAGTTGGAACTTGGCATTTTCGATCGCCAAATTCACTAATTTCTTTTTATCACCCATCTTTGGAACAAGCAAATTCACTTTTTTCCCCTTTTTAGACTTTAAGTAACCAATCAGGAATTTATCATTTGGTAATGAAAACGGTAAAAGAATTTCGTCAGGAATAAATTCTGATTCAAGGTACATCTTCTCCAATCCTACTTGCAAGATATCTTCGGGGGAGGAACCAAGTTTATTTTTCATTATAAAATGTCTTTTCCCAACGAGTTTACCTTCGCGAATATTGAAGGCAAACACACACATTACTTCATCCTCGCTAGCAAATCCAAAAATATCTTTGTCTACAAGTTCTGCTGTAATAATCTTTTGGTGTTCTGAATAATCTTTCAAGAGTAAATACTGATTTCTATAATATGCTGCTTGCTCAAAATTAAGCTCTTCAGCCGAACTTTCCATTTTCATTAATAGTTCTTTTTCAATTTGAGCTGTTTTTCCATTTATTAAAATAATTGCATTTTGAACATTTTCCATATATTTTTCACGCGAAATCAAGCCTTCACAAGGTCCATCACATTTTTTAATTTGGTAATCTAAGCATATTTTAAACTTTCCTCGCTGAATATTTTCATCATTCAATTTCAATTTACAATTTCTTAATCTGAAAATTGAACGAACCAGTTTAATAATCTTTTTCATAGATTTAACATCTGCATAAGGTCCAAAATATTTCGACCCGTCGCGAACAATTTTTCTTGTAGAAAAAATCCGTGGGTACTCCTCGTTGGTAATTCTAATAAAAGGATATGTTTTGTCATCTCGTAGCATAATATTATAGCGTGGCTTGTGTCTCTTAATTAGTGTATCCTCAAGTATTAAAGCTTCGGCTTCGTTGTCGGTTACAATGTAATCTAAATCGTAAATATTCTTAACTAAGGAAATAGTTTTTGCATCTTGAAACTTTCCACCTTGGAAGTAAGACTTTACTCGGTTTTTTAAACTAGTTGCTTTCCCAACATAAATAATTTTTCCATTCTTATTCTTGAAAAAATAAACCCCAGGGGAAGATGGTAAAAGCTTAATCTTTTCTTTGATTTCAAAATTTCTCATACTCCCAACTCACATTAAGAATAACTAACGAAAATAAATTCACATAATTATCAAAAATTTAATTCATACTTTTGAATAAGTAATACAAATGGTTAGACCAATGACCAATTTTATCTTATATTTTTTAGGTATTTTTGTAAAGTTAACACACAAGTAATTATGAAAACGAAAATAAAAGCTGTCACAGTCGATTTTTGGAATACCTTATTCGATTCTTCGAATGGAATTGAAAGAAATAGTTATCGTATTCAAAAGCTTAAATCAGCTTTTGAACAGCTTGGACATAGCATTCCCGATGAAGAATATGAAAAAGCTATGCAGGAAGCTTGGGAATACTTCAACAAAATTTGGCGGAACGAAATGAGAACCATCTCTACTTATGATGCTTTGAAATTTTTTTGGAACTATTTTAATGCCAAACATGACGAAGAAATAATTGTTGATTTAAAAAATACTTTTGAACAAAGTATTTTGATTTATCCACCCAAGCTTTTTGATGGAGTTCCCGATGCTTTAAAGAAACTTTCTGAAAATTACAAACTTGGTATCGTCTCCGATACAGGGTTTTCCCCTGGAAGTGTTCTCAGAGAATTACTTAAAATTCAAGGAATTTACAAATTTTTCTCCTCTTTCAGCTTTTCCAATGAAACAGGTGTCGCTAAACCTCATTCAAATGCTTTCTTGAAAGTATTAACCGAACTTGAGTGTAAACCAGAAAACGCAATCCACATTGGTGATATTGAAGAAACAGATATACAAGGTGCAAAAAAATTAAATATGCTTGCTATCCGATTTATTGGTAACCACTTAGATTTTTTGAACGAAGATTCCGAACATCACACCATTGCAGATTTCATTGCCACTTCTTGGAAAGAAATACCCCAAATAATTGAAGAAATCGAATCAGTTTGATGAGAAAACCATTAAACATTGGTATTTTCGGAGGTTCATTTAACCCAATTCACATTGGTCATCTTATTATTGCTAATTTCTTTGTTTCGGAGACTAATTTGGATGTTTGTTTATTTGTCCCGAACTCTACCTCTCCTTTTAAATTCTACAATAAAGATGTAGCAGATGCACAACATCGAATCAAAATGATTGCATTAGCAATAAAAGGAAACCCTAAATTCAAAATTGAAACCTATGAAATAGACCAAGGGGGTATTTCGTATTCTTTTGATACTGTCCTATTTTTCCAAAATAAATTTCCCCAATCTTCTTTACATTTCCTTATAGGCTCAGATCAAGCTAAAAAGTTCATTCATTGGAAAAACTGGCAAACAATACTAAAATATTCTAAGCTTGTCGTAGCTCGACGTAGCTTCGAAAAAGTAGAATATGATTTTGTACCATTTGAATTTCAAAATAGAATTATCCTATTAGACAATCCAGTTATTGAAGTGAGTGCCACTCAAATTAGAGAATTAATTAGGAATAGAAAGTCGATAGACTACTTAGTTCCCAACAACGTTAAAAAATACATTTTTGAAAATAAGTTATATCTGGATTCATGATAATTTAGTGCTTGCTTAACATTTGACTTAAATTAATTAATTTTGCTTTTTTAAATTAAACAGGTTAGCAAAATGGCAAAAAAAGAAGCAAGGATCATCGTAACACTTGAGTGTACCGAAGCTAAAAAAGAGGGAAAACCGGCTTCAAGGTATACAACAACAAAAAATAAAAACAACACTTCGGAACGGCTTGAATTGAAAAAATACAACCCATTTTTGCGTAGACACACTCTCCACAGAGAAGTGAAGTAAAAAATATTACCTTTTCCAATTTAGGCATTGCAAACAGCGGTTGCAATGTCTTTTTTTTGCTACATTTCGAAACAAATAAGAATTTAGAATTTTATTTATTATAAGAAAAAATCGTAATTTGCCTTTTTAAATTTTTCTTTGGGGAAAAAATGAATAGGGCATTGAACTTTTCACCTGGTCCAGCTGTACTTCCAGTCGAAGTTCTGGAAGCAACAAGTAAAGCAGTATTAGACTTTAACAACACTGGTATTTCTATTATGGAAATTAGCCATCGTTCCAAGGATTTTGATAATTTAATCAAGGAGACAGAAAAGCTAACTTTGCAAATAATGGGCTTATCGCCCGAAGAATATTCAGTATTGTTCTTGGGCGGAGGAGCAAGTTTGCAATTTCTTATGGTACCTATGAATTTCCTTCGAAATCAGGCAGATTATGTTGTAACTGGTTCTTGGGCAAAGAAAGCTTTGAAAGAAGCACAATGGGTTGGTAAAGCAAACATTATCGCTTCCAGCGAAGAATCCAAATTTACCTACATACCAAAGGAATTAAAATTTACCCCAGATGCTGATTATGTTCATATTACTACTAACAACACTATTTACGGAACCCAATGGATGCAAATACCAGATACCGGTGGTTTGCCCCTTGTTGCAGATATGTCAAGCGATTTTCTCGGAATTCCAAGAGATTTTTCTAAATTTTATCTTATTTATGCTGGGGCGCAAAAGAATGTAGGTCCCGCTGGTGTTACTATTGTTGTGATTAATAAAAAATGGGCCGAGGAAAAAGGAAACCCAAACGCTCCAACTATGCTAAATTATATGACACACATTAAAAATGAATCTCTATTTAATACTCCCCCTTGTGTAAATATCTATGTTGTCAATCAAACATTGAAGTGGATACAAAACCAAGGTGGTTTGGAAGCAATATATGAAACTAATTTAAAGAAAGCTAATATGCTTTATGATTTCTTCGATGCTAATTCAGACTTTTGGATAACTCCAGTGAAGAATAAGGAAGATAGATCGATAATGAACGTTGTGGTCAATTTACCTTCTCCTGAATTAGAAGCCAAATTTGTTGATGAAGCAAAGAAAAAACATAATATGACAAATCTTAAAGGTCACCGAAGCGTTGGAGGAATAAGGGTGTCAGTTTACAATGCTTGCCCAATTGAATGGGTAGAAAAACTAGTCAAATTTATGGAAGAATTCACTAAAGAAAATAGGTAAATTTCTCCTTTTTGCTACTTATTTACCAACAGCCCGCAAAAATGCGGGCTTTTTTTAAAATTGTCGGGTGCAAAAAAAGATAGTTGCTTAATTAAAATCACTTTTGGGTTTTAAATTCACA
>FMSI01062944.1_pt1 | contig 15955 bp, 14 predicted proteins | sample 1504471 | NCBI WGS metagenome assembly FMSI01 (sample SAMEA4475357, study PRJEB15587) | soil metagenome | biome: Soil; feature: Field | place: India | collected 2015-03-11 | depth 0 m
TGGCGGGTGAACCGCCAGCGGTTTTTTGTTTTTGAAAATTATTATTAAAAAAAATCGTTTTAAGTTAGTCACAAGGCAAATTGAATATGAAGCTTTTAATTTTGGTAAATGGAAATGCAAGGAAAATACTTTCGACCAATAACCTCCCCCAAAATGATTTTGAAGTTGCCAAAATTGATGAAAAAGATCTTAGCTCCCCTCGAAGAATTTTTAACATCATTGGCAAAAAATATGATGAAATTTACTACGGTTGCATTTCTATTGATTACCAAAGATTTATTCCATTTATGTTAATTTACCTTTTGTTTTCTAAATCGAAGAAAGGTGGAATCCTGGACGAAGACGGCAAAATCTTAAGATTTTCTCCACTAAAGATTTTTTTCCTTACAATTCCAGGATTATTCTTGGAGTTGATTTTTAGCTTCTTTATTGTTATATTCACATATATTTATTATTTCATATGGCGGAAATTCAAGACAAGCAATTAAAAGTTGTATTCTGGCGCATCGATTATACTGGTGCTTTAGTTGACGCAGGTATTAGCAGTACAATTAGAGGGTTAATTACTGAATTCCTAAAAAAAGGTAGCAAAGTATACCATATTTCCGGTAGCAAAACCAAGCTACCCAAAGAGGTAGAACTTATTAGTATTCCGTTTAGCAAGTTTCTTAGAAATTTCCCAGAAATTTTCTCTTTTCACTATCAATACAAATCAACCAAATATGGAAAAAAAATTATCGAAATGCTTCTTCCCGTCGACTTCATTTACCAAGTAATCCATGATTTTAATTTTTCTGGTGCAGTTATAAAGAAGGAATTTGGTATTCCCCTATTTTTGCAGGCAGACGGAGTTCAATTTTGGATTAAACAAAATTGGGGTAAGCTTTACTTTAAAAGCTTGCTAAAATGGGCCGAAGAAATTCAATGGTCCTTTGCTGATGTTATTTTTACATTTTCCACACAGTTAAAAAATCATTTAATTTCATTTGGGGCTTCTGAAAACAAAATTATTGTTAATCCTTGCGGGTTTAATCCTGAAATTTTCCATCCAAATATTGATTGTTCTGATATCAAAAAGGATTTGGGCTTGAAAAATAAATTCGTGGTCGGATTTTCGGGAACTTTCGGCTTTTATCATGGAATTTCGTTTCTAGCTAAATCAATAAAATATGTCAGGAAAAGTATTCCAAATGTGGTTTTTCTTTTCGTTGGCGATGGTTCTTTTCGTGCTCAATTAGATGAGATTATTAAGGAAGATAATGTTGAAAAAAATACAATAATTACTGGTTTTATTCCCTTCGAAGATGTCCCCAAATTTCTATCCTGCTGCGATGTTCTTGTGTCCCCATGTGTCAACAACGACGATGGCACGGAGTTCTTCAATAGTCCTTTGAAAAACTTTGAGTATATGGGTTTAAGAAAACCAATAATAGCCACATTAGTTGGGCAACAAAAGGAAATTTTTCAGGACAGATACAACGCTTTGCTTGTAGAAGAAAAAAATCCAGAAGCAATCGCAGAAGCAATTATTGAGCTATTCAAAAACCCCGACCTTGCAGAAAAAATCTCGAATAACGCTTACATCGAAGCTATTACTAATCATACATGGAACCATAGAGCAGAAAAAATATTAAATACTTATTTAGAATTAACTAGAAACAAAAAATAGCTCAATAATTTGTTTGTTTCATAAATTTGAGGGGAAAATGGAATTAGATTTTACACCTCAAACCCTTTACCGCCTCCCATGGAATCTTGCGGACAATGCAATCTCTTGGTTAGAACCTACTTATGCTTGCAATTTATATTGCGATGGTTGCTATCGCGAAAACCGTAAAGCTTCTCACAAAACATTAGCCGAAATTGAAAAAGAACTTGATACTTTTTCACGCTTGCGAAAAACTGATAGCATTTCTATTGCTGGGGGTGAACCCCTGGTCCACCCTCAAATAGTTGAAATTGTAAAAATGATAAGAAAGAGAGGTTGGAAACCGGTCATCAATACAAATGGTCAAGGTTTAGATAGAGAACTTCTACTAAAACTTAAAGAAGCTGGAATTTGGGGGTTCACCTTTCATATAGATAGTTATCAAAATCGCCCCCAATGGAAAGGCAAAAACGAGATCGAATTGAATGAACTACGGCTTCATTATGCCAAAATGCTTGCAGAAGTAGGCGGAATTACTTGTTCATTTAATGCAACAGTGTATCCGGAAACAATTCAATTTGTTCCAGATTTAGTTAGGTGGGCACAAGAACACATTGATATTGTTCACATTATGGTTTTTATAATCTATCGCATTGCCACTCTTGATGGTCATTACGACTATTATATTGGCAACCAAAAAGTTAATTTTGATAATATTACATATGCAAGAGAAATCGAAGTCCGACGAACCGACGTAAGGTCCGAAGAAATTGTTAGCGAAATCAGAAAAGCATATCCAGATTTTATGCCTTCTGCATTTTTAAATGGTACTCATTTGCCCGATTCTTTTAAATGGTTGCTAACTGGCAGGTTGGGAAATAAACATCAAATTTTTGGTTATACCGGTCCCAAGTTCATGGAGCTTGTTCAAATACTAAAACATTTTTTTACAGGAACTTACCTTGCATATTCAAATCCAAAGTCTCAACGTTTGGGAAGACTTTATTTTCTTCTTGCTCCTTTTGACAATGGAATTAGGAACGTTGCAATTAATTATTTCAAATCTTTCTTCTCAAATCCCAAAGCTTTTTTCAACCGTGTTTACTACCAATCTATTTTGATTATTCAACCTATAGACATTCTTCCCGACGGAGAGACAAATATGTGTGACGGGTGCCCAGATATTACAATTTGGAAAGATCGCTTGGTTTGGTCTTGCCGTATGGAAGAGCAATTAAAATGGGGGCAACAGGCAAGGGTCGTACCTAAAAAAATCTTGCATTTAGAGTCTCAAATTCCTTCTGAAAAGAGAGAACAAAAATCAGAACCTATAACGCCATAAGTAACTAATATTCGCAAGAAAATATAGCAAAGCCTTTTTAAAATGAGTGGTTCTAGTTATCTTTTTAAAGAGGTTATGGTCTTAATCGCTTTCTAAGTTAACCAACCCTTTAAATGTTTGCTCTCAATACTCTAATATGAACACCAATCTGAGAAAAAAAGATGGTCTATTCTTTTGGTTGAAATTCCATGACTGCTTGGTAAACTGCATCTACTATCTCTTCTTCTTTAACCTTGCGAACTATTTCTCCATTGATAAACAATAACCCACCACCCTTGCCAGCAGCAATACCAATATCTGATTCTTTTGCTTCGCCAGGACCATTTACAGAACAGCCAAGAACCGATACTTTTACAGGTTTTTTTATGTTTTTCAACCTTTTTTCTAACTCTTCTGTGATTTTGAACAAATCTACATCCAAACGCCCACAAGTAGGGCAAGATATTAATTCAACAGTCCTTTGAGCAAGCCCAAGCGAACGAAGTATTTCTTTACCAACTTCAACTTCTTTCTCCGGTGGTGCAGTTAAAGATACCCGAATTGTGTCGCCAATGCCTTCGGCAAGCAAAGTTCCTATTCCAACGGCAGACTTAATTGTACCAACACTTTCTCTCCCAGCCTCGGTTACACCTAGGTGCAAAGGAAAATCTGTTTCTTGTGCTATCAATCTATAAGCTTCTATCATAAGTGCGACATTCGTGCTTTTAACTGAAATCACAATATCCTCGAACCCAAATTCGGTGCAATATTGTACGTGTCGAATAGCACTTTCGAACAGAGCTTCAGCCGTTGGGTAACCATGCTTTTCAAGAATATCCTTTTCGAGAGAACCGCTATTTACGCCAATTCGTATTGGAATTCTTCGCTTCTTAGCAGCATCAATTACTTCCTTTATACGGTCTTTCGATCCTATGTTGCCTGGGTTTATCCTAACTTTTGCTACTCCAGCTTCGATTGATGCTAAAGCAAATATGTGGTTAAAATGAATATCTGCAACAATTGGTATTTCCACTCTACGCACTATTTCCTTAATTGCTTCGGCTGCTTGTTTATCATTAACAGTAACACGGACAATGTCTGCACCAGCTTCTTGGCAACTTTTTATTTGCTCAACTGTTGCATCTATATCTGCTGTTTTTGTTTTTGTCATTGTTTGTACAGCAATTGGAGCTCCTCCACCAACTGGTATACCGCCAACATTAACTTGTCGCGATATTCTTCTTTTATACCTTATCATTTTCCGAAAAATTTGTTAAACAAATTACAATCTTTTGCTTAATTCGAGTAATATTCGCTTTTCTTTTTCTGTTAAGCTTTGATATCCGCGTTGAGCTATTTTGTCCAAAATTATATCTACAATTTCTTGGGTTATTTCTTCTCCATCGTAAGTAAAGTAACTCTTTTTCTTTTCCTTTTTGGGTGTATCATAAATTTCATAATAAACTGGTTCTTCTTCTTCATCGTACCATTTAGAAGCTTTTTTCCTTTTATGTATTACTGAATCGTGTGTCCCATACAAATCGTAAGATGAGCCACCGGTTAACCTATTAACTATATTGTACAACCCGATTCTGTCCCCAAATTTCAAAAGAAAGAATCCTGTTATAGCCCCGCCAAGGTGAGCAACATGTGCAACATTACCAGCAGAACCAGTTATTCCAAGCAAAAGTGCAAGCCCCGCATATAATATCACAAAGAATTTTGCGGGTATTGGAATAAAAATTGGGAACATAAAAACAGGACGATTCGGGAAAGTAAAGCCAAAAGCTGTAAGAACACCAAAAACCGCCCCAGACGCTCCAATTGTAGGCAATGGATCGGAAAAAATTGGTGCAACGAAAAGCTGGAACAATCCTGCACCAATACCAGAAATAAGATAGAAACTTAGGAACTTACGGCTTCCCCAAATAGATTCAAGCTCTACTCCGAACATCCATAGGGCAAAAAGATTGAAAAATAAATGCCAAATTCCACCATGTATAAATTGGTAAGTAATTAATTGCCAGATAAAAAAGTTACCACTTTCTATCGGTTGAAGATAGAAATACTTTCCAAAAAAGAACGATAGGGGAACATTTTCAATATGATATATGCCTAAGAAAAATGCATCAAAAAGAAAAACAATAACATTAATAACTAATAATGCTTTTATTATTGGCGGGAAAATAGAAAAACCGCCAAATCCATTACGAAAAAATTGATTACCCATGTATCACCAAAATAATAATTTAAGACGATAGTAAATACTTTAAATTTGACTTAGTTTAAATGGATTTTTTGAAAATCAAAAAGACCAAGACTGATTTTTATGTGACTATAGATTTTTTCCCAGATAATCAAAAATTTTTGCCAATATTGCTTAAATTCTTCCCTATTTGTATCAAAATTCTTCCACGACTCTATTAATTTGGTTAGTGTTTCCTCGAAATCAATAAGCAAGTCGAACTCAAAGGTTGAATTATTCCTTATTTTGAAGAAAATTGGTAGGTACCCCGAAACTTGATGCAAAAACATCAATACCAATGTTACGCTAATAAATATACTTGAATTTTTTTCATCATCCTTGTACAATCTATGTATTATTATATCGGAGCGTTGTATAATATTGTTTATCAACTCGAATTGTTTTTTGTCGTCTATTAAATTCTTCATTTTTGATTTACCATTAAAATAAATAAGAATAAATTGTTTAAAAATTATTTTAACTTAATCCATGTCTGTTCAAAACATTTGTAAGCCTTAAATCTAAATTCGCCTTATTTTTCGTTGAGTATTTTCCCTTTTGCATTCTTTTATTAATTTAGTCATTTTACATACTTGTAAATCTTATGATTGACATTGCAAATTATGTTGAAAATAACCGCCAAGAATTCCTTAGTCATTTATTTCAATTCTTGAAATTTCCAAGCGTTAGCAGCAAAAGTGAACATTCAAAAGATGTGCGTAACTGTGCCATCTGGCTTCTGGAACACTTGAAAGACATCGGTGCAGAAAATGCACACCTATTCGAAACCGAAGGTCACCCGATTGTTTACGCCGATTTTATCCACTCTCCAAATGCTCCAACGGCTTTAGTTTATGGCCATTACGACGTTCAACCAGTCGAACCCCTCGAACTCTGGAACAGCAATCCTTTTGAACCTGTTGTCGAAAACCACAAGATTTATGCGCGGGGAGCTTCAGACGACAAAGCCCAACTTTTCATCCATCTTAAAGCATTCGAAAGTATTTTTAAAACATACAATTCGTTTCCTATTAACATCAAATTCCTTTTCGAAGGCGAGGAAGAAGCTGGAAGCAGTCATCTCGACCAATTTGTTGAAAACTATTCTGAACTTTTAAAATGCGATACTGTTATAATTTCCGACACTGAATGGTTCGACTTTGGTCTTCCTTCCATTTGCTACTCTTTGAGGGGTATCTCCTTCGTTGAAATAAAAGTAAAAGGACCCGGTCGCGACTTGCATTCTGGATCCTACGGAGGAGCTGTTGATAATCCTGCCGAAGTTCTTGCTAATCTTATCGCTCGCTTAAAAGACAAATATGGGAGAATTTCTATTCCCGGTTTCTACGACAAAGTATTAGATTTAACTCAAGAAGAACGTGATGAATTTGCCAAACTACCATTTAATGAAAATTCTTATTGCAAGGCTCTTGGAATTAAACAAACTTACGGAGAATTAGGATTTAGCATCTTAGAACGTACTTGGGCTCGCCCTACTTTGGAAATCAATGGAATGTTTAGCGGCTATACCGGGGAAGGTGCAAAGACGATTATTCCTTCCGAGGCAACAGCTAAAATATCTATGCGACTTGTCCCCAATCAAAACCCCAAAGAAATCATCAATTTGTTCGAGGAATATATCCGAAATATTAGCCCACCAACAGTTGAAATCGAAGTTAAAGCCCTCCACGGCGGCAATCCGGTTATTACTCCTATCGACACGATCTGGATGCGTAAAGCAAAGGAAGCTTTACGAAATGCATTTGGCACCGAGCCTTGTTTTATTCGGGAAGGAGGTTCCATACCAATTTGCGATACCTTTCAACGAGTGCTCAAAGCATCTCCTGTTTTAATCGGTTTTGGCCTTCCTACCGACAACGTTCATTCCCCAAACGAAAATTTCTCGCTCGAAAACTTTTTTGGGGGAATTAAAGCAATTGCATATTATTATATGCTTTTAAACGAAAATTGGTTAAATAAAAACAAAGGAGCTTTATGAACGAAAACAAACCTTTTGTTCCTTTCGTCCCAGCAAACATGACAATGAGCGAGTTCACACTCCGTGCTTTTGTTTTAGGTTTGATTATGGCAGTGGTGCTTGGTGCAGCAAACGCATACCTTGGCTTGAAAGCCGGAATGACAATTGCTGCAACATATCCCGCAGCGGTTATTGGAATGGCATTCCTACGACTTTTCAAAAACGGAACCATTCTCGAAGAGAACTTCGCTCGAACCGTTGGCTCCATAGGAGAAAGCGTGGCAGCTGGAGCGATTTTTACTATACCCGCTTTCTTAATTGCCGGGATATGGACCGACTTCGCTTCGGTGCAACACTATCTCGAAGCCAGCTTCATCATGCTTATTGGTGGAATTATTGGAATACTTTTCGTTGCAATTTTACGAAGAGTCATGGTCGAGGACCGCGAACTACCATTCCCTGAATCGGTCGCCGCTGGTGAAATCCACAAAGCAGGACAACGAGGTGGTAGCGGGGCTAAATTTCTTTTCTGGGCAATGGGGATTGGTGGCTTAATTCAACTCTTGAAACAAGTTCAAATTTTTGCTTCATCTTGGGAAAAATTTATTCATTTTTCAACACAAAAATTAGCTTTCTGGAAAACCAGCGGTGTCGAGGCTGGGGGTGGCGCCCTTTTGACAACTCCGGGTGTTAGCCCAGCTTACATGGGAGTTGGTTTTATTATTGGTCCAAGTCTTGCCGCTTTGAACTTTACTGGTGGTTTGCTGGCTTGGGGTTTATTTGTTCCTCTGTTGCTTTATTTCTTAGGGCCCGAAATAATCAAATCGATGGAGGCTATGGGAACACCCATTACTAGCGATGACCAGTGGATTTCTATTGCATTCGAAGTTTGGCGGAAGTTTGTTCGTCCTGTTGCTATTGGCGGGATGTTGATGAGTGCCGGCTATACTCTCTACAGAATGAGAAAAAACCTAATTGCTGGCCTGGGAAGAGCAATCAGCGACGTCCGGAAAGCTGCTGGTGGCGCTTCGGCTACCGAGGATAGAACTGAAAAAGACTTGCCTTTTAAGTGGGTTTTCGTAGGTGTCTTTTTATCTTCAATTGCTACTTTTATCATTTATTATTACTTCTCGAATGATATAGCTGCCGCACTTGTTGCCACAATCGTAATGATTGTTGCTGGCTTCTTCTTCGCTGCCGTTTCTGGTTATCTCGTTGGTCTTATTGGTTCCAGCAACAATCCAATTAGCGGATTAACAATCTCCACATTAATTATTGCAGCTCTGCTTATGGTTATTTTAGGAGTCAAAGGAGAACCTGGTGTTGCTGCTGTCTTGGGTGTGGCAGCAGTTATTTGCGTCGCTGCAGCCGTGGCAGGAGAAATGCTTCAAGACTTGAAAGTTGGTCATATTCTTGGTGGTACTCCTTGGAAAATGCAATTAGGTGATATTTTTGGTGTCCTACTTTCGGCATTTGTTATGTTCCTTCCTCTATATTATTTGCATCAAAGCGATATAATTTCTGGTGGAACCGGACTCGGTGGGAAGGCATATCCAGCTCCTCAAGCCTCGCTTATGGCAATTCTTGCCAAAGGAATTGTTGGCGGCGATATGGCTTGGCCTCTTATAATAGTTGGTATGTTAATGGCTTTTGGATTTATCTTGTTAAAGGTACGCTCCCCGATGCTTGTCTGCGTTGGTATGTACCTTCCGTTGGAAACCTCATTTGCAATATTTATCGGTGGATTAATTCGTGGAATTCTCGACAAAGTCGCCGGAAGAAGGAACTTCAACGATGCCCAGAAATCTCGAGTCGAGAATACTGGTGTGTTGCTTGCTTCTGGTCTGATCGCTGGCGAGGCTTTAACTGGTTTGCTTTTCGCGTTTATTGCTGTAATCAATTATGAATTTCTAAAATCTTTAATAGTATTCCAACACCCAACTTTCTTGCTTAGCCTTTTGGTTTTTGTTGTTATTGCTATCGTCTTGGTATTAATCCCTGTTCGAAATGCTGGTTCCCCCGATGAACCTGCGCCACCCTCGGCAATTATGTAATGTATACAGGGGCGTTACCTTACGCCCCTTTTTTTGGCCTTGTTCAATATTTTGATTCTCCAAAAGTAACGAATTTCTAAACTTATAATAAAAATAAATTGCTCAAAATCTAAAGGGAGGGTTAAATGAAAATTTTAAAAATTAATTTAATAATATTTGCTTTTTTAAGTTCCATTTCGTTTTCTCTCCTTGCGCAACCACCTTTGATTGTCAATCTAGCAGATGCAAAAAAAGCTGTTCGCGAGTACTACTTATCGTATAAATTCCAAGATGAACTAGATTCGATCATTGCAGATGCTATTCGCCAAGTAAGACATCTTGGAGCAGCAAAAAACTCTGCTTTTGTCTTTGACGTCGACGAAACAGCTTTGTCCAATTTTGAATACGAGATTAAGTACGACTTTGCCTATTTAAAAGATGAGTGGAATCAATGGGTTCTTTCCGAAAAGGCTCCAGCAATTAGGCAAGTAAAAAACTTCTACGATACTTTGCTTACAATGGGAATAAAAATTATTTTCTTAACCGGTCGATCAGAAAATCAATATCAAGCTACTTACAATAATCTTAAAAAAGTAGGTTATACCATATTCGATACCCTGATTTGCAGAAGCAGTGCCGAAGCCCATCTCTCGGCTAAAGAATTCAAGTCGACCAAAAGGAAGCAGCTTGCTGAGATTAATAAATACCGAATAATTGGCACAATCGGGGACCAATGGAGCGACCACGAGGGAGGCTATACAATTATTAAAGTGAAACTTCCAAACTACATGTATAAGGTTGAATAACATGACTTTATGCGAATTCATTTCCAAAGTAGATAAGAAACTGCGAAAGCCTTTTGTTCATAACTTTCCTTCCTTTTCTTGTTTTGCTTATTCTTATTTCCGAAAACCTTTTATCCATCGCTTAATAATGGAAAAACCATCCCAAATTCATTTACCAGAGAATCTAAGAGTAAAATTATGGGGAATTGATTTCCGATCCCCGCTTTTTAACGCTGCTGGTATGTTTAAAGATGGGAAGGGCTATCATCTTGCCTGCTTGCAATCTGCAGGGGCTTTTCTTGCCGGAACAGTAACTCCTAAACCAAGATTCGGCAACTTTCGGCATGGAATACTTCACCCGTTTTTACCTTACCCTTTATCCTTTTCAAGTTCAAATTGGATGGGATTACCCAACCCTGGCTACAAAAAAGTAATAGATTTGTTGAATAAAATTCAAAAGAGAAAAGACATTCCGCTGGGCCTTAGTCTTGCCGCCGATGGCCAATCTTTCCAAGATTTACAGCTACTTTGCGAAGTTCTTTTAAATCTCCAAAATTCTAATGTCGACTTTATCGAGTTAAATGAAAGTTGTCCTAATTTAAAGCACAACGATTCTTCTCTTTCAAAATTGGATGATAATTTTCTGAAAAGGTTAGAATTTATTTCAGAAAATTTTTTGAAAAAAAGAAACAGAAAACTCCCAGTCATATTGAAACTTTCCAACGATTTCCAATCTGATTTAGTTCCAGCTTTGCTCGATACAATCTTGGATATGCAATTCGACAGCGTTAATTTTGGAAATACTTCAACAAACTATGACAATTTAAGGAACCAAATAAATGAATTTGAACTTAAATCATTCGATTACTTTATTTCAAATTTTAACGGGGGTGTAAGTGGTCTTCCGCTAAAAGAATCTTCTTTTTCTTTGACCAAAATAGCTTCGGAATACCTTTCCAAGAAAAATATACCCAGAGAATTTCATATCATCAGAACTGGAGGAATTTTTGAATACTCAGAGCTTTATTCGTCTGCAAAAATTGGTGTCTCTCTTTTCCAATGGTTTACTGGATACTTTGAAAACTTTGCTACATTTGGCCACGAACTTTACCTTAAGTTTTTTACTAGTATAAAATTGCGAGAGTGAGTAACAAAACCTTTTTCAAAACTACCTAAACATTTCCCACCTAATGAACAATTCTGAAAAAATCCCAACCCCAATTTCTAAAAATATTAAATCACATAGTCAATTTCTTTCGAAATCAAGTTATTGTTTATCCTTCTTTTTTTCTTAATTTTGTAACTCATTTTATTTCAAAAAGCCAAAAGGTTGGAAATGAAACGGACGTATCAACCAAGTCGAAGACATAGACTAAATACACACGGTTTTCGGGCTCGAATGGCAACGAAAAACGGGCGAAAAGTCCTTTCGAGCCGTCGTCGAAAAGGTCGTCACAAATTGACTGTTTCCGACGAGAAGAAAAAATATTAATTTTTAATTGTGAAATACAAGCTTGAAAGCATTAAACGAAAAAAGGAATTTGAGTTTTTGTTTCAATTTGGTAAACGTATTTCAGATGGCAGTCTTCGCATTGTTATTGTACCCAAAAATGAATATGAACTTCAAACCCAACCCGAAAAGGTTTTCTACGCTGTTTTTGTCTCAAAAAGAACTTCAAAAAAAGCTGTCGTACGGAATAAAATTAAAAGACTGCTTAGGGAAAGTCTAAGATTTTTAGCTAAACAGGATATGAACGACAAACTTAAATTTTTTAAATACATTCTCTTGAATTGGCTATCTGCTCCACAAAGACCGTGCGAAATTCATCTTAAAGATGTTATCCCTTCCGTTCAAAATGCCTTGTCGAAAGCTTACTTTTTCTTTGTTTCAAAAGAAGAAAGGGAAGGTTAGAGTTGAGAAACGTTTTGATTTTCTTTGTAAAATTATATCAATACCTGATCTCCCCAATTCTACCGCCAAGCTGTCGATTCTACCCAACTTGCTCAAATTATTCAATAGAAGCATTAAAAAAATACGGAGTTATAAAGGGTGTTTGGCTTTCCCTGCGTAGAATTACTCGGTGCAATCCTTTGCATCCTGGCGGTTACGACCCTGTGCCGTAAATAATAATAGGTGAATAATTATGGATAAAAGGTCTATTGTTGCTATTTTGTTAATAATGATTATCCTTACAATCTGGACGTTTTATATTTCAATAAAAGAAGTACCCCCACCCAAACAAGAAACCAGCATCGATACTACCGAAAAAATAATTGAGCAAAAGCCATCGAAAGATACTTCCTTCCAAGATTTACCAGACTCAATAAAAATTATCAATCAATTTGGAAAAAGTTTTTCACAATTTGTGGGTGGACAAGAAAAAATCATTGTGGTCGAAAACGAGCTCTTAAAAGCTTACATTTCCTCCAAAGGTGCTACAATTTTGAAATGGTACTTAAAAAAGTTCAAAACCTGGGATGGATTTCAAACACAACTATTGTGGGCAAAAGGTGGCACACCTTATCTTTTAATAAATACACGCGACAATGTTCAAATCGACGACAGAAATCTTAATTATGATTTCAATATCGAAACCAATGAAATTTTTTTGAAAGGTTCTGATTCAATTGAAATAAATGCATCGTTGGACTTTGGCAATGGTAAACAACTAATTAAAAGATTTGTATTTTATGGTAATAAGTATCATTTCCATAGCGAAATTGTTTTCTATAACCTCGATGAATACATTACTCCACGCGGGTTCAACCTTCAATGGCAAAATGGATTAAGATACCAAGAATACAACTCAATCGACGAGTCTACCGAAGCACAAACCATCATCTCTTTCAATGGAGAAATCGAAGAAATCGACGCTTCGAGTGACGAACCTATACAAATGGCCCCAGCTGGCAAATTGGATTTTGTTGCCTGTAAAATTAAATATTTTACTTGTGCAGTAATTCCTACGCCCAAGGGTTCTTTAGATGCTACTGTTTACGTAAATGGTTACCGCCAACACGTTAAAGACGAAGGTATTATAGAAAAATATAACTTTGCAATTAATTTACCCTATCGTGGTGGAGTTCAAAAAAGGGCATTCGATATTTATATTGGTCCAATCGACTATTCAATTGTAAATCAGTATGGAATTTCGGCTGTGGTTAACTTCGGTTGGCGTTTCCTTGTACGTCCCATCGGTGAATTCTTTATGTTGCCCATTTTTAAATTTATTTATAGCATCATTGGAAATTATGGTATAAGCATAATCATTTTTGCCCTGCTGATGAAAATACTTCTCCATCCACTTTCAATTTCCCAAATGCGTTCAGCTCAAAGAATGCAATTACTTGCACCCGAAATGCAAAAAATACGTGAAAAATACAAAGACGACATGCAAAAGCAACAGCAAGAAATCATGAAGCTTTATTCCGAATATGGGATTAATCCTATGGGCGGTTGCATTCCTTTGCTGTTGCAATTACCTATTCTTTACGCCTTGTGGTCTGTTTTGCGTACTGCAATTGATTTGCGACAAGCATCCTTTGTGCTTTGGATTACCGACCTTTCGCTTCCCGATTACATTGTAAATTTCCCATTCTCTATTCTTGGAATAAAGCATATTTCTGGATTGGCAATTTTAATGGGAATCACCCTGTTTCTGCAGCAAAAAATGACAATCACCGACCCAAGACAGAAAGCGATGATCTATATTTTTCCAATTCTTTTCGTTTTCTTATTCTCCAACTTCCCCTCTGGTTTAAATCTTTACTACTTTATGTTCAACCTATTTAGTATTACTCATCAAATATACTTGAATAAATATTCAAAGAAAAAGCTCACTTTGCAAGATTTAAAGAAAGCCCCCAAAAAAGAAGGTTGGTTCCAACGCAAATTGCGCGAAGCACAAGAAATTGCAGAATCGCGTGGAAAAAGAATCCCCGGATCCTCGATGCAACAAAGACCGGTCCGACAAAGAAGAAAGAAAAAATAATTTCAGGTTTTTAAGCCCTCAAAAAAAAGCCGGTTCAAAACGTGACATCCTTAAATTCATCTAAAAGTTCCAACTGACGCCGCGCTTTTCGGTCGAGTGGGTCGATTTCTAAAGCTTTTCGGTAAGACATTTTTGCTTCGTATTTTTTCCCAAGATAAAGGTAGGCATCCCCAAGCAAGGCATAAGCAGCTGCCGATTCAGGGCATTTTTCTATTATTTTCAAGAAGTTTTCTGCTGCTTCTTCGAAATTTCCAAGACGTAAGTTCGTAACTCCCAAATGATGATAAGCAATGTTGAAATTGGGATTCTTCTCGATAACCATTTTGTAGTGATCGCGTGCTTCGCGAAGATGCCCGTAATGGTAATTCAAGATTCCAAGCCAGTAACGAGCCATTAGAAAATTTGGGTCCAGATCCAAGACTGTATGTAATAAGTCGATAGCTTTGCGGATATTGACTTGTCGGTAGTAAGCAAGAGCCAGTTCATAACGAGCGGTAGGAAAGCCTGGCAAAAGTTCAACGGCTTTTTCAAGATACTTTACAGCGTTGTCGAGGTCGCCAATTCGATAAAAAACATTCCCACAATGCTTATAAACAATACCTCTTTTTGGATCCCTTTCAATTACTTTTTTGTAATATTCAACTGCCTTTAGATACTTCCCCTCGGTTTCGGCTTGATAAGCTGCAAGAATATCCGGATCGTCAGAGTCTAGTCTTTGGAATTCATTCATATACCACCTTTAAAATGTTATTGGAATAGGTTTTTCTTTAGAGTAATCATAAAACCCCCGGCCAGTTTTCCGTCCAAGATGCCCTGCAGAAACAAGCTTTTTTAACAAAGGCGCTGGGCGAAATCGAGGATCTCCAAGATCTTGGTGCAATACATTCATTATTGCTAGAGTTGTGTCTAATCCAATTAAGTCGGCGAGTGCCAAAGGTCCCATTGGATGCGAAAATCCTAATTTAGCTACTTCATCAATTGCGTCGACAGTGCCAACGTGCTCCATTACTGCCCATATTGCTTCATTAATAAATGGCATAAGAATTCGGTTGGCAATAAACCCAGGGTAATCGTTTGCAAGGATTGGCACCTTTCCCAACTTTTCTGCAAGGGCCCGAACCTCTTCGTAAGTTTCATCGCTTGTAGAAAGTCCCCTAATAAGCTCGACAAGTCGCATCATTGGAACAGGGTTCATAAAATGCATTCCTATGACCTTTTCGGGACGTTTCGTTTTCGAAGCAATTTCCGTTATTGAAATAGTAGAAGTATTTGTAGCAAGAATAACTTCCGGGCGAACCAGACTATCAAGCTCACAAAAAATATTAAATTTTAGTTCTTTGTTTTCGTTTACAGCTTCGACTACAAAATCGGCAGTTTCACCATCGCTGAAATTTAACGTAGGGGTAACCAGGGAAAGGGTTACCTTCATTTGGTCTTCGGTAATCGTACCTTTTTTAACTTGGCGAGCAAGGTTCTTTTCGATTGTCGAAATACCATTCTTTAATGCACTCTCATATGCATCATATAGTATTACATCGAATCCGAATTGAGCAAACGTATGGGCAATCCCATTGCCCATTGTTCCAGCCCCTAAGACAAAGACTTTCTTAATTTCCATTCTTAAACTCTTTTTATGTAACAAATGAAATAAAACTCAATGTAATAAAAATTTTTGAAAAAAATTAAAACAATTGTAACACAAAATTAGCTTCGGATTCATTAATTCCTTTAAAAGATATAAATTTAAACAAAAAAAGTTCAAAAGGGAAAAATTTCAAAAGATACAAACATACCAAATATAAAATTATTCAAGAAGTACTAAACCGCGGACTAATCTTTTGTTTAACTTTAATATAGCAGCTCCAGTAATTTTAGCCTAATTTTCAAATTCTTTATTCCATGGTTGTTTAATTTGTTGACATACTAAAACCTTTTTCTGATGAAAATCCTCCA
>FMSI01023614.1_pt1 | contig 15945 bp, 15 predicted proteins | sample 1504471 | NCBI WGS metagenome assembly FMSI01 (sample SAMEA4475357, study PRJEB15587) | soil metagenome | biome: Soil; feature: Field | place: India | collected 2015-03-11 | depth 0 m
ATAAATATACGTCCGCTATCATCAACCTGGGTGCGGTTAAGAGCGCACAGCTCTGAAATTCGCATGCCGGTAGCAAAGAGAACCTCCAGCATGGCCCGGTTTCTCAGAGCTACTCTGGGGTCTGATTCCAGCCGAGTCGGTGCTTCAACCAACCTTACTAAATCATTCAGTTCGGCCACCTGTGGGTGCTTACGCCCAGCCCTAGTTAGCTTAATTGCTTCTGGTGGCAGTGGGCAGGGGTAATCTATATCAATAAGATAACGCAGGTAGGAGCGAATTGCAGAAAGCATGCGGTTTACCGATCGCGAATCGAGCTCTTTATCAGCGCGTTGACCGAGAATTGCTGTTTTGCGGTCACGTGAGACCAAGTAACTCTTGTAGTAAGTAATAGCCTTTTTATCCAGCTTTTCGAAGTCGATATTGCTTTCGCTCAGGAAATCATCAAAAATTTTCAGGTCTCGTTCATAATTGTATATGGTTTCTGGAGAGTATCTACTGGCCTGAAGGCTCAAGAGAAAGTCTTCCACATGGGGCAACATCGCAGCCTATTCCTCAATCCTGTTCTTATTTACAGCATGCGGGTGACTGAGTGTAAGAGATATTATACTCAATCGTCACGCAGCACCATAGTACCCCTGAATCGGTTCCGCTGTCAAGGGACATAATCTCCCGCACTTGAGCATCAGTGTTCATGACCAGGTTGTAAGCAGATTCTGGCTGCTCTATTGCAAGACCTTCTTGGTTCTAGTTGGCTATTTTGTCGGATTGGTTTGTTTTTAGATGACTAGAGATCCTATCTAAAAGCTTGTCCAGTCCCCAGCCTTTCAGCGCTGAGACCACCACTATGACGTCACCTGAACCATACAAGCTGTCTGATATTTTCAGAGCATCCACCTCGGCTGTGTCTTTTAGAATCAAATCCAGCTTGTTTAGTACCGTGATCTGGGGTTTGGCGTGAAGGTTAAGGTCGGTCAAAATTTTTCTTACTGTTTCATACTGTTCCGGAGCATTATGATGTGTTATGTCGACTACATTCAAAATTAGGTCGGCTTCAGCCAGTTCTTCCAGTGTGGCTCGGAAGGCAGCGACTATAGACGGTGGCAATTTGTGGATGAATCCCACGGTATCAGTGAGCAAGAATTCTCGACCGTCAGGCAAGCTAAGACGGCGCGTTACCGGGTCGAGTGTGGAAAAGAGTTTATCCTCTACTGTTACATTTGAGCGGCTTAAGGCATTTAGCAAAGTGCTTTTGCCAGCATTAGTATAGCCGACAAGTGCGACAACGGGAATGCGGTTCTTTTTGCGTTTTTGTCGGTAAAGCGCTCTGTGCCGTCTTACTGCCTCCAATTGGCGTTGGAGATGGTGAATCCGCTTGCGGATGAGCCGCCGGTCAGTCTCAAGTTGCGATTCTCCAGGTCCCCTGGTGCCTATGCCACCACCCAGACGCTCCAGATGGCTCCACTGCCCGGCGAGTCTAGGTAAAATGTACTGGTGTTGAGCCAGTTCGACTTGGAGTTGCCCCTCTCTGGTTTGAGCGCGTCTGGCAAAAATATCTAATATAAGCGCTGTGCGGTCGATGACTTTAGCATTGAGAGCATCTTCTAGGTTTCTTTGCTGCCGTGGTGAAAGCTCATCATTGAAAATAACCACAGTATACGGACATTGCTTCCTAAAATTAATTATCTCTTTCAGTTTTCCTCTGCCCACATAGTAAGTTGCGGAAGGTTTTTCCAGCCTCTGGGTAAATTTCCCGACCACTTCCGCTCCTGCTGTTCGAGCCAAAAGGGATAATTCTTCCAGAGAGCTGTCGATAGTCCAACCATTGGCTGGCGCCTTGGTGTCCACACCAACCAGCAAGGCCCTTTCCACTTCGCCTTTAGTGCTGAGCAAAGTCCGCCGCATAATTCAAAACATTATGTTAACTACGTCCCATAGCTCGGTGCCATTCCACTAGCCTTGCAATGCCTTCGTCGAGACGATCGTCAGGTAGAGTGAGTGACAGCCGGATGTAGCCTTCGCCTCCGCTACCGTAGCCTGTGCCAGGTGTAACTGCCACATTTGCTTTTTCCAGCAATTCAGCAGTGAACTCAATAGATGTGTATCCATTCGGTATCTTGGCCCAGACGTAGAAGGTGGCTTTGGGCAATGCCGCCTTCAAGCCTATATCGTTAAGAACCTTAACTAACTTGTTGCGTCGGTGTTGGTAAATCCTATTATGCTCGATTATACAGTCCTGAGGGCCGGTTAAGGCTTCTATAGCTGCCTGCTGGATGGCTTGAGGGATACCCGAATCCAGGTTGGACTTGAACCGAAACAGGGCGTCAATCATTTTTGAGTTACCTACAGCCATGCCTATACGCCAGCCTGTCATATTATATGTCTTGGACAAGGAGTGAAATTCAATGCCGACTTCCCTAGCCTCAGGCACTTGCAGAAAACTGGGAGGCTGATAGCCATCAAATGCGATCTCGGTGTAGGCAGCATCATGGCATATTGCTAGGTTGTACTTCTTGGCGAAACTTACTGCGTTTTTGAAAAAGTCAAGGTCAGCTACCGCACCGGTTGGGTTATTCGGGTAATTTAGCCATAATAGCTTGGCTCTTTCTGCTATCCACCCAGGGATAGCATTTAAATCAGCCAGGTAATTATTTCTTTCGTCTAAAAGCATAAAATACGGTTCCCCACCAGCAAGCAACGTGCTCATGGAGTAAACGGGATATCCCGGGTCAGGTATTAAAGCTATATTGCCTGGGTCGATAAAGCAAAAGGATATGTGCCCAATACCTTCTTTTGAGCCGATTAGGGGTAGTACTTCTGTGTTCGGGTCGAGTATTATTCCAAAGCGTCTCTGGTACCATTTAGCAATCGCCTGGCGTAGTGCCGGCATTCCCGAGGTCTCAGGATAGCGATGGTTGGCGGGGTCCTGTGCTGCCTGACACAATCGGTCAATTATGCATCCTGGTGTTGGTATGTCAGGGTCGCCAATTGCGAAGCTTATTACATCTTCTCCTCTGGCTCGCTTTTCAGCGATCTTGCGGTTAATTTCTACAAACAAATACGGTGGTAGTCGGTCAAGGCGTTGCGAAAATTTCATTTCAACCACTCTCCATTGAAAACTTCTTCAACCGGCCCACTGAGATATATCTCCCCTATCCCGTCCCAGCTTACTGTTAAATTTCCACCAGGTAATATTATGTCAACTTCACTACTGACGTAGCCCTTCAACATAGCGATGGCGGCAACTGCGCAAGCACCGCTTCCGCACGAAAGCGTCTCTCCAACCCCACGTTCCCAGACTCGTGCCTCCACCTTGTTTTGGCTTACGACTCTGGCTATCTCAAAATTCACTCGCTGAGGGAATATGGAATGGTTTTCTACCTGGGGACCTATTTCATTGAGCGGAAATTTGGATAGTGTTTGGGTGATAAAGCTCACAGCGTGAGGGTTTCCCATAGATACAAACGATAGGTTCAGTTTTCTCCCGGCTATATCTAAAGGATAATCTATGATAGATTTTGCGTTGACCTCCTCCATGTTTATCTTTGGATTGTCTACCAAAACAGGTATGTCTTCTGCCCTAAATCGCGGCCTTCCCATATTCACTTTGGCATAATAGACTTTTCGCTGTGACAAAGAAACTTGTATGGTTTTAATCCCAGACAATGTCTCTACAGTTAAGCTTGGCCCCGAGGCTATTTTCCTATCAATAACGTACTTGGCAAAGCACCTTAATCCGTTGCCACTGACCTCAGCCTCGGAGCCATCTGAGTTAAATAGTCGCATTTTCAGGTCGGCACTTTCAGAGTTCATTACCAGGATTAAGCCATCAGCACCGACGCCAAAGTGACGATGACACATATTGCGAGCCAACTTAGGCCAGTCCCGCTCGGTGCTCCGGGTATCAATGAGTATGAAGTCATTACCTGTAGCCTGTAATTTAGCAAATTTCACGTTGCACCTGTGAGTTTAAGCTAGCATTCGCAATGAAAGCCTCCACCAGATTACTTGCTTTCTTCTGGACATCTTCGGATATATCAAGCCAGTGAATCCTCACATCATTCAAATGAAACCAGGCATACTGATGACGGGCAAAGCGATGTGTCGCATATTTTATCTGCTGAATAGCTGTAGGTAAATCGAATACTCCTTGGAGAAACATACCTATTTGTTTATACCCTATGCCCGACATGGAAGGCAGCTGTAGACTATAGCCCTTGGCAATTAAATCTTTTACCTCTTCTACCAGCCCCTGTTTTATCATGTTATCTACGCGAGAGTCAATCCTACGATATAAATCCTCCCTCCGCATTGTTAGGCCTATAATTAGAACCGGAAAAGGCGGTGGTTCCTTATGCCATAACTGGGAGACAGGACTGCCTGTCGCCTGATATATCTCCAAAGCTCTAATAATCCGCCTCAAATTGTTCGGCATAATCTTCGTTGCAGCAAATGGGTCAGCTTTTTGAAGTTCTTGATAGAGAGCATAGATACCCTCCTGCTTAGCCCTCATTTCAAGTCTATGCCTGAACTCAGGATTGGGAGCTACTGGCGGTATTTTCCAGCCTTCTACTACGGACCATACGTAAAGACCACTGCCACCTACCAATATCGGGAATCTTCTTTGTCTTTGAATAGCTCTCACCGTCTCAATAGCTAGCTTTTGATAAATGGCTAAGCTGAAGGACTCATCAGGGTTGATTATATCAATAAGGTGATGCCGCACCAGAGATTGTTCACTGCGACTGGGCTTGGCTGTACCGATGTCCATATACCGGTATACTTGCCTGCTGTCTGCATTTATTATCTCGCCATCTAATACGTTGGCCAAGTATAAAGCAAGCTGGCTTTTACCTACTGCTGTCGGGCCAACAACGGCAATAAGGGCTTTCATCGGCAGGTCTTCAAAGCGGCTGTCTTATTGACAATACTTACAAACTCACTAGCCTTAAGGCTTGCGCCACCGACAAGAGCACCATCAATTTCAGGTTCAGTAATGAATTCGGTAATGTTGCTACTGGTCACGCTACCACCGTATAGTATACGGACTGCTTGTGCAGTGCCATTGTCCCAAAGTCCAGCGACAATTTGACGAATAAGCCCTATTGTATCGTTAGCTTGTTTACCGGTGGCAGCTTTCCCGGTACCTATAGCCCAGACTGGCTCATAGGCGATGACCAGTCGGTCAGTGGCATTTATGCCTGACAATCCTGCTTTTGTCTGTCTGGTTATTACCTGCTCGGTCCTGCCGTGCTCATGGTCTTCAAGGCTTTCTCCGACGCATAGGATAGGATTTAGTCCGAACTCTATAGCTTTCTTTAGTTTTTTGTTGACATTTTCATCGGTTTCGCAAAAATACTGCCTGCGCTCCGAGTGACCAAGTATAACAAACTGGCACAAATCAGCCAGCATGAGGGGTGAGATTTCACCAGTGTAAGCGCCTTTTTCTTCAAAATGCATGTTCTGGGCGCCAAGCATGATACTTGTGTTTTTGATTAAATCTTTCACAACGGCTAGCGAAATAAATGGAGGACATATCACTTTTTCCACACCTGCAATGCTATCCAGCTCTGGGAGCATGGCCATCACTAGCCTTACAGCCTCTTGAAGACTTGTGTTCATCTTCCAGTTTCCAGCAATTAATGGCCTTCGCACAATCAAGCTCCATATTTGGTCAGTTTCAGAGCGTTAGCCATAGCTAGTAACATGACATCAACTCCACGTAGTCTGCCCAACCCACCCGCAGCGCAGGTTGCTTCAGAAAATTCCATAGCCTTATCAGGTCGGCACCATTTAGAATATAGCAGAATTGGTACTGAATGCCAGCTATGTCCTTTGAGTAAGGCTGGTGTTGAGTGGTCACCGGTAACTAGAATAACTTCTGGCTTCAGCCCAAGCAATTGTGGTATGACGGCATCAACCCGCTCGATAGCTTTGACCTTTCGGACGAAGTCACCATCCTCACCAGCACTATCTGACTCTTTGACATGAATATAGAAAAAGTCATGCTCGCTGTAGTGCTCTGCCAGAATTTTCATTTCCTCCTCGATGCCGTTTTTAGCGTCGTATACTTTCATTCCCACCAGTCTGGCAAGCCCTTTATACATGGGATAGTAAGCTATAGCCGCCGGCTTCAGTTTGTATATTTCTCCCATAGAAGGTATTTCAGGTAGCCTTGAGAAGCCACGAAGCAGAACCATATTGGCTGGCCGATGTCTTGCCAGAATTTCCTTAGCCTTTTCAACAAACTCATTTACAATATTAGCTGTACGCATTGCCTTCGGTCCTGCAGCCAGCGCTTCATTGGGAGCTACACCAGTCCTCTGAGGGTCCGTATCCCTTATCTCTGCTGACAATCCTTCACCTCGCATAACGAACAAAAACCGATGCTCTTTTACAGGCAAAACAAAGAGCTCAATCTCCGGCAGTTTAACCTGCCCTAGCAGCTCACATAGCTCTGTGCATTTATCCGTAGTTATACGACCTGCTCTGCGGTCGATGATAATTCCAGCGCTATCGACGGTGCAAAAGTTACCCCGAGCGGCAATATCAGTCTTTTCAAGCTCGAAACCAATCCCCAATGCTTCTAAAACACCACGCCCAATTGTGAACCGGAGCGGGTCATAGCCGAATAATGCTAGATGGCTTGTCCCGCTTCCTGGTGTGATGCCAGGGCTCACCGGGTCCATAAGCCCACATACACCGCTCTTAGCCAGATAATCGAGGTTAGGCGTATAGGCTGTCTCCAATTCAGTTCTGCCAGTGTCAGGGTCAGGTAATCCTCCAAGTCCATCAATGACCAGCATCACTATTTTTGATGGTGAGGCTATGCTTATTTGCTTTATCTCCTCAAAAGCAAGCATGATTCTTATCCAGCAATATAGCTACTCCTGGAAGAGTCCTGCCTTCTAGGAATTTTAGACTGGCACCACCACCTGTGGAGACATGTGTCATTCTTTCTGTTAAGTTTAGTGATTCAACAACTTCGGCAGTTGAGCCACCACCGACAATAGTCTTTGCCTTCAGGCCAGCCAGTAATTCGACCATAGCTTTGGTTCCGTGGGCGAATTGAGGTATTTCGTAAACTCCCATGGGTCCATTCCAAAAAACCGTTCGACATCCAGTTATTTGTTGAGAAAAGAGCTTAATCGTCTCAGGCCCGATGTCAACAATATACTTGCCTATCGGTATATTTGTTACAGGCATTATTTTGCCTTTAGCTTCAACACTGATCTCGTCCGCCACAACAACGTCTGTAGGCAGAAAGAGAGAGACCCCGCGTTGCCTGGTTATCTCAACCACTTCATGGGCCAAAGCTAGCTTGTCATTTTCGATCGAGGAAAGTCCAATCTCATAGCCACCAACCTTCAGAAAAGTAGCTGCCATGGCACCGCCTATAAGCAGGAGGTCCACCTTGTTCAGTATATTTCTAATGAGCCCGATTTTATCGCTGACCTTGGCTCCACCGAGCAGAGCAGCAAAAGGATGTTCAGGATTAGTTAGAATACTGCCAAGGGAGTCAAGTTCCTTTTCCATCAACAAACCGGCAACTGCCGGGAGATATTTAGCTACGCCAACTGTTGAGGCATGAGCACGGTGGGCGGTGCCGAAGGCATCGTTTACATAGATATCAGCCAGTTTGGCTAAGGCTTGGGCAAAAGAGGGATCGTTGGCTTCCTCCTCAGCGTGAAAGCGAATATTCTCCAGAAGTAGTATGTCACCATCTTTAAGGTTGTTTACCACTTGTTCCACGCTATCTCCGATGCAATCTGACGTAGTTAATACCGGCAGGTTTATGAGTTGTGAAAGCCGTCGTGCCACAGGCTGCATCCGCAGTTCCTCAATTACCTTACCATCTGGACGTCCGAGGTGAGAGCACAAGATTACTTTTGCCTTGTTTTCAACCAGATATTTTATAGTTGGTAAGGCGGCCCGGATGCGGCTGTCATCAGTAATTGTCCCTGTTTTAGTATCCATTGGCACATTAAAATCAACTCTGACTAAAACTCTCTTGCTCCCGACAGCTACATCTTTTACCGTCTTTTTGTCCATTTTATTTCTTTTCCCTCGTGATTTGTTCCAGCTTATTTTTTATATTTTGGGCATCAGATACCGCTGCGGGCGCTGTCACAAACACGCTTTTCCCCAATCGGTCTGCCTGAGCAACTTCCGGGTGATAGTTAATAAACCCGAGCACTTCAAAATCAGCTAAGCTATTAATAATAAACTGACGCTCACCTTCATCTCGTGTTTTAGAGCCAACTATGTAACATCTCTTGACACCCAAGTCTTTTGCCAGGTCTCGAATAGCTCGGGCTGTTTGAAAACTTCGCTGTCCCGGCTCGACTACAATGATAAAGGCGTCCACTCCCTTAGCCGTGCCCCGGCCCAAGTTTTCTACTCCGGCATCCATATCCATTATGACTATCTCAGACCTGCTCAATATCAGATGGCTAACCAGGCTTTTGAGTAAAGCTCCTTCAGGACACAGACAGCCACTGCCTCCCCTCTTAACTGTGCCCATAACCAAAAGTTTTATCCCGTCCTTTTGAATTGAGAATCGCTCGGGAATATCGTCGACCTTTGGATTGAGCTTGAAAAATGTGCCGAAGCTCCCCGATTTGGCCCCAGTGCGCTCCTCAATCAAATCTTTAAGCTCGGCGATGGGCGTTATCCGCTGGGATTCCTCTGTGCTAATCCCTAGAGCTGTAGCCAAATTAGCATCAGGGTTGGCATCAATGGCTATTACTTTATTGCCTTCGCTTGCGTATACGTAAGCTAGAAGGCTTGCCAATGTGGTCTTACCCACACCCCCCTTGCCGGTGATGGCTAACTTCATGCTTGAATTGTTAACAGGACTACGTCTGGATGTAAATTATAATCTATAGCAAACTGATTAGGAGTATATCTAATGCTTGGGATAAAATCAAGGATTTGTACTCGTTCAGTAGACAAGTTCAGGTGATATTGCAGGCTGACGCACAGGCTTAGGACGGTGAGGGCGGTCCTCTAGACTTTCTGGATGATTGGAATCGTAGCGACGTTTCCAGCAATGGAAAGTCTAGGGGGAGATGTCAAAGGTAGGCAAGTAGTACGAGCATTCTGCCCATGGGAATAATAGTAATCAAACCATTTCAACCTTTTTGAGCTCCTTTTAATGTGTCGGGCGCCTTTTGGCTAAGTCTAGCAGCTGAGAGGATTCGTCTATTAACTATCCTTATAGTGTCACTAATCTATCTGAACTGCACCAAGAAGTATTCCTTTCATACGTTATCAAAATGTATAACGCAATGTTATAATAATGCAATGCGCGTAGCTATCATCGGGTTAGGCCTTATAGGTGGTTCTATTGGACTGGCTCTAAAGCAGGCCAACTGGCGAGAGGCAGAGATAGTTGGTTATGTCCGCCGTCAGGAGGTCGGGGCACTTGCTCTAAAGTTGGGTGCTGTTGATAAGTTAGCACCAAGTCTGAAAGAAACGGTTGAAGCTGCGGACCTTGTTATCGTTGCCACACCGGTTTTAACTGTAAAAGATATTTTCCTGCAAATAGCTGGGCACTTATCTCCCAGCTCTATAGTTACCGATGTTGCTAGTACTAAGGTACAGGTCATGCGGTGGGCAGAAGAGATACTACCATTGGGGATAAGTTTCGTTGGTGGTCATCCCATGGCGGGTAAAGAGATATCAGGCATTATAGCTGCTCAAGCCGACCTTTTTCACCACTGTACTTATTGTCTTACACCGTCGCAAAAAGCTACACCCGAGGCAGTACAAACTGTAACCGATATGGTAATGAAGTTGGGAGCCATCCCACTGACCATTGGTGCGCAAGAACACGACAATTTGGTGGCTGGTATCAGTCACCTCCCAATGTTGTTGTCGGTGGTACTGGTGTTGGCAACCACCGGAAGTCCTTCTTGGCAACTGATGGCACAGCTGGCTGCCAGTGGATATCGAGACACTACTCGCTTGGCCTCAGGGAATCCAGAGGTTAATGCTCACATCTGCCTTAGTAATCCAGATGCCATCATTTCATGGATTGATATTTTCATTGAGGAGCTAACCAGGCTACGCGGACTAATAGCGGTGGGAAATAAAGAGATCGAAAAAGCTTTAGCCATTGCCCGTGCAAAAAGAGAAGAATGGTTAGACGAACGCTTTTGAAGACAGTCAGGCCGCCTAAGGAATTGGTTGGAGAGCCCTCTGTTCCAGGGGATAAATCCATCACGCATCGGGCTTTAATACTGAGCACTTTGGCATCAGGCAGTAACAGGATCAGCAATTTTTCTCCTGGCATGGACTGCCAGTCAACCATCAGTTGCCTGAGAGCCCTAGGCGCAAGAATCGTAAAAAAGAGAGATAATGCGCCATTTATACTGGTTCACGGAGCCGGGAGTGCTGGCTTAATTGAAGCTAAAAACGTTCTTAACGCAGGAAATAGCGCTACTACCTTACGTCTTCTTAGTGGTGTGCTTGCTACACAGCCTTTCCTTTCCATTCTTACCGGTGATGTGTCTCTTCGCTCCCGACCCATGAAACGATTGATAGAGCCACTCAGACTTATGGGTGCTGAAATTTATGGGCGTGGCAATGACTCTTTCGCTCCTCTGGTTATTAAAGGGCGAAGGCTATCTGGAATAGACTACTATTTGGGTGTGCCCAGTGCACAAATTAAATCGGCAATTTTGCTGGCCGGCCTTTTTGCTGAAGGAAAAACTACTATAAAGGAATGTCAGCCATCTCGTGACCACACCGAACGATTGCTTAGTCGAATGGGGGCTGAGATCAAAAGTGACAATGGCAATATTTACTTAGAACCTCTAAAGGGCCATTTGACTTCAGTTGACTTATGTATACCGGGTGATATCAGCTCAGCAGCTTACTGGTTGGTTGCAGGAGCTATCCACCCCAACGCCAAAATCAAGATAGCTGGCTGTGGCATTAATCCAACGCGGACAGGAATTCTAGATGCGCTCTTAGCTATGGGGGCCAATATCAAAAAAGAAAATCGACGATTAGAAGGTAATGAGCCGGTTGCTGATTTATACGTAGAGTCCAGCCAGCTGAGGGCTATCGAAATAGGTGGAGATATAATTCCAAGGTTAATCGACGAAATACCATTGCTAGCTGTGGCTGCTTGTGTGGCCAGTGGTAGGACTGTAATAAGAGATGCTGGTGAGTTACGGGTAAAGGAGTCTGATAGGATTGCCACCACAGTTAGAGAGCTTATTCGACTTGGTGCTGAGGTTGAGGAATTACCCGATGGGATGGTTATTTATGGGAGAGGTCATTTGTTCGGTGCGGAAGTCAGTAGCCATTTTGACCATCGTATTTCAATGAGCTTGGCTGTAGCCGGTTTGGTAGCCGAGGGGGAGACCATTATCCATGGTGCTGATGTGGCTGATATATCTTATCCGGGCTTCTGGGCTGAACTGGAAAAACTTGCCACATATTAGAGAAGTCCAGAATCTACCCGTTAAGCGATAGGTGGCTCTAATTTATTGCTTAAATACGAACTATAGTGGTGGAGGTAATAATGAGTACTCAGCTAGTTCATATAGGATTCGACAACATCATCGCGATGAATAGAGTAATTGCTATGCTGTCTCCCAATCAACAACCAATAAAGCGTCTTATTAGGGGAGCCAGAGATAAAAATATGCTTATCGATGCGACGCATGCTAGAAAAGCCAAGGCCGTCGTAATTGTAGATACTGGTCACATAATTCTGGCTGCAATTTCACCCGAAGCGATTGCTAGAAGGTTAGCTATCAGCAGGGGTGAGCCTATTCTTAAATCAAGCGCTGACGAGGAAGAAAAGTGAACTATGAATGGTTTTCCCAGATTCCACCCGCCCCCCCTTTGCTCATTGTCATCTCGGGGCCTTCGGGGGTTGGCAAGGATGCTATACTCGCTAAAGTGAAGCAGACTGGTTTTCCTTTTCACCACGTTATAACTGCTACTACTCGACAAAAACGACCTGAGGAAAAAAATGGCTTGGATTATTACTTCCTTTCGGAGGAGGAGTTTCAAAGAAGGGTAAAAGAGAACCAATTTCTAGAATGGGCAAAGGTGTATGATAACTACTATGGTGTGTTCAAGCAGGAAGTCAAAGAAGCGTTAGACAGAGGACAGGATGTGATTGTTAAAGTAGACGTTCAAGGAGCGGCTACTATCAAAAAAATCCTACCAGAGTCTGTATTCATCTTTGTCATGCCACCATCGATTGAAGAACTGGTCAACCGTCTAAAACAACGGAAAACGGAGACTGAGATAGAGTTAGATGTCCGACTGAGTAAAGTCCGTGAGGAGTTGAAAAGCCTGCCTCTTTTTGATTACGTGGTCGTAAGCCACAAAAATGAACTAGACCTTGCGGTTTCTCAAATAATGGCTATAGTGACTGCTGAGAAATGTCGTCTAAAACCGAGAGTGATAAGGCTATAGCCTATATAATCAGTATCTAATACTGTTCCCAAATCCTTTTTTGAAGCTCGTAAAGATAACTCTCTATATATCCTTCAACTTCATTGTTCGGCTGATAAATGCCGAAGTGGCCTTCGCATAGTATGTCAGCTCGAAGTTCGATAAGTTTTTGCAGAGAAGCGATTGCCTGGAGTGGGTTGCCACCCCAGTTCGTTTCGTAAGGTCCGTGTATATCCTGTCCGAAAAGAATACGTTTGCCACCGATATCCGTGTAGATAGCTATACTACCGCTAGTATGGCCTGGAATATGAAGGGCTTTCAGTTCATATTTACTATAGGTAAAGCTATGTTCTGCATTTTGTAATTTTATGTCCACTTTACAGGGCTGGTATTCTACTCCATAGACTTCAGTACCTACCCACTCACCTGATTCAATAGCCTGGGCATCCAGTTCGTGAGCTATTACTTTAACGTTATGCTGTCGTTTAAACCTTGATAGAGCTCCAATGTGGTCAATATGAGAGTGCGTCACGAATATTGAGTCTAGTTTTTCTGGAGCAAAACCTAAGGTGCCAATATTATTTACCAGGCGATTGAAGCTCCTCCCAGCACCTGTGTCAATCAAGACGAGTTCCCCAGCATCTACCAAATAGACACAGCAGTCATATGGATGCGATATTTCAGCACTTCCGATAATATAGATATCCTGCCAGATAAGGCTGGGCTCTTTCATCTATCACTCCGTTTGGCATGTAGCTTACTCAAAATTGTCTTTTCCCTGGCTTTCATGCGTCGTCCTTCCCTAGGTAGCTCGTGGTCATACCCCAGAAGATGTAGTACTCCATGGATGATTAAAAGCGCTAGCTCCTGTTCTAATTCACAGCCTTGTTCCTGCGCTTGTTGCATCGCCCTCGGATATGAAACTAAAACGTCACCTAAATGACGTGCTTTGTCCGGTGGAATTATAAAGGTTAGCTCTGATTTTTGTTCCATATAAGGGGGCATATGAAAGGAGAGCACATCTGTCGGTTCATCCACGTTTCTATAGGTTCGATTCAGCTCTTGCATTCTATCATCATCTATGATGGCTACTCCCATCTCTACTGGTCCTACAATACCTTCAGTTTTGAGAGCTTCGAGAACTATGTTCCTGATCCAGCCCTTATCCAGTGAAATTTTCAGTCCTGGGTCAATAGAGATACTGATTTGTCGCCTAGCCATAATCTGAAAACTATCCCAAAGTCGGTGATAGAGATATTCGCTCTAGCATGTTACATATGAGTTTGAGGATATGATGCTAGGCAGCACGGTAAACAACCTCCCAAAGCCAACACTGCTTAGCCTATCTTACGGTTGCACTCCTTTTTGATAGGCCGGGCAAAGTTTTAGTTGTTGTGGATTATCAAAACTAATTCCGATTTACGTCTTAAGCTCGTCTAGGAGTTTCTCATAGTAATCTAAGCACTGGGGATTTACCAGAGCATCCCTGTTCAAGACTGGTCTGCCGTGTATTATGTTTGTGACTGCGCTTTCAACCTTTTTCATATTCAGCGTGTAGGGGATATCAGGCACTTGCAGTATTTTGGCTGGAACATGTCGAGGTGAAGCATTCTCTCGCAGCGCTTTTCTAATCTTGTTCTTGAGCTCTTCTGTCAAACTGTGACCCTCAGCCACTTTAACGAAGAGGATAATGCGCTGGTCTCCTTCCCAGTTTTGTCCTATTGCCAAGCTATCAGCTATTTCTTCTAGTTTTTCAACCTGATTATAGATCTCTGCCGTTCCTATACGAACGCCCGACGGTTTAAGCACTGAATCGGAACGGCCAAAAAAGATAAAACCGCCGGTCTTGCTATCACGCATAACATAATCACCATGACGCCATACTCCAGGGTAAACTTCGAAATAAGCCTCCCTGTATTTCTTGCCGTCGGGGTCGTTCCAGAAATAAAGCGGCATAGAAGGTGCCGGAGCCTCGCAGACAAGTTCGCCCTCACGGTCAAGTATCGGCTTGCCATATTCGTCATAGACATTTACCTTCATACCCAAAGCAGGCCCCTGTAGCTGGCCAGCGTATACAGGACTGATGGGGTTACCGGCACAAAAACAGCCATTGATGTCAGTGCCACCAGAAATTGAATTAAACCACAGGTCGTTTTTAATTTGCTGGTAGACATATTCGAAACCGTCTGCTGAAAGAGCTGAACCTGTTTGGGATATTTCCTGGAGTGATGACAAATCGTAATCTTTACCTGGTTTAACATTCTCACTTCTAAGGAAATTGATATAGCTGGCGCTGCAGCCAAATACAGTTACCTTCTCGTCTTGGATCAGTTTCCACATGGCACCAGGGTCAGGGTAATTGGGATTACCGTCGTATAGCACCAGAGTGTTGCCTACTCCCAACGAGCTTATCATCCAGTTCCACATCATCCAGCTGCAGGTTGTTATGTAAAATAGGGTATCTTCCCGTGTTAAGTCTGTGTGGAGCACCAGCTCTTTCAAATGATTAATTAGGATTCCTCCAGCTCCTTGAACCATGCATTTGGGTTTGCCTGTAGTTCCCGATGAGAACATGATATATACGGGATGGTCAAAAGGTAGTTGCTCGAACTTGATATCAAGTCCTTTCTCGGGAGCTAGAAAATCAACCCAGTGTACTGAGTTTGGAACGCAGCTGATATCCTGTTTCTGCCCTTTGTATGAAGCTACAACTACCTTTTGGACTGATGGTATTTTCTTTACAATCTCAGCAGCGTTGGCGAGAGAGTTAAACTCCTTCCCTTTATAGAAATAGCCGTCAACGGTAAATAGTACTTTTGGCTCGATTTGTCCTAGGCGATCCACAGCAGCAGCCGGACCAATGTCAGTAGCACAAGAAGCCCAGGTTGCTCCAATGCTCGTGCTAGCAAGCATTGCAATCGCAGTCTCCATCATGTTGGGCATATATGCGGCTACTCTATCCCCGGGCGAAACCCCTATTTGCCGAAGTGACTTTGACAAGCGTGCCACCGTATCATACAGTTCCGCGTAGCTCATCCTTGCTGATTTCTGAGTTTCACCCTTGAAAATGAACGCTGTACGATTATCTCTATACCTTAAGAGATTTTCGGCGAAATTCAGTCTTGCGCCGCTAAACCACTTGGCACCCGGCATTTTTTTAAGGTCATCAACTACGGTATCATAGCTTTTGGAGGCCTTTATTTTGACGAAGTCCCAGATTGCAGCCCAGAAAGTAGGTATATCACTTATTGACCATGAATATAGCTCGTCATAAGTACTAAATCGTTGTCCATAATTCTTGTTCACATAATCTATGAATTTAAACATGTTAGATTTCTTTCTTCGTTCTTTCGATGGTTGCCAGAGTAGTTTTGCCATTATGCCCTCCTGTGATTATTTAAATTATGCGATATTCACTCGTAGCAGCTTTTAATATCCCACCAAATGTTTTGTTCAGTCAATATATTATAATATAAAAATGATAAATCAACTGCATATAATCAACGGCTTAGTGTCTGTTAAGCT
>FMSI01055462.1_pt1 | contig 15885 bp, 11 predicted proteins | sample 1504471 | NCBI WGS metagenome assembly FMSI01 (sample SAMEA4475357, study PRJEB15587) | soil metagenome | biome: Soil; feature: Field | place: India | collected 2015-03-11 | depth 0 m
CACTTCATTTTATAAAAGGGGAGGTATTTCCAAAAAAATTGCTACCTATTTTTCAAATCTTATGTCAAGAAGGACAGAGGCAGACTATAAATTTTTCATAGATTTTTCAAAGGATGACGTTAAAGGTATCTTGGATGGCTTGAAGAGGCGCTTCCCTATTTCAGAAATGCAATGAATGAAATATGGAATCTTGAAATAGATAAGACCGTTAAAGAAATTATCGAATCTTTAAAAACCTGAAAGCTTATTTCGTTAAATTTTTATATCAATTTGTAACTGAAAATAATGATTTTAAAGTAGTGCCAGGTATAACAATATGGTCAATAGGATATGGAGGGAGATAACGAAATGATTATCAAATCATGCATAAATTGCAGGTTTCATGAGGTCAGAGAGGGAGAAGAGGGTAAGATGAGTTATTGTAAAAAAGAGTGTTGTTGGGCACAGTATTCTGATTGCATAATTCAAAAGGCTTTAGATCGCTTTTTAAAAGAAGAAAGTCAATATCCTGCCTTGAAATAGTTTAACTATAAAAGCAAATCGTAATGTTCTTCAAACTTTTAAGCTTATTTATAGTTACATTGATTACTATGTCTTTTCTATGGAATGGATTGGATATGCGTAAAGAGATACCATCTCAAGAAATTATCCCTTTGGATGGGGCAATTGCAATTGTATCTGCTGATAAAGAATTAGCAAAAAAACTGAAAATAATATTATATTCAGAAAATGGTGGAACTAAAAAAATGTTTTTTGACAACAAAGGGTTTTGTATTTTTGGGGGTCTTAAAAATAATAGAAATTACAAGATTAAAATAAAAAGGGTAGACTTTAAAGGGAAGCTTTTATACAAACCTCTACAGATGACTATTTTACCGAGAGAAAATGGTTCGAGATATTTTATCTTAGTCGGAGCTTCGATCGGGAAAGGCTGGGAGTTCGAGAAATTGCCATTTAGGCAGAATTGGAAATCCAATATTGTATTGGGATTTCGTGCAAAATATGATTTTGATAAAGGCGATAAAATTAAGGATATAGTAGAACTACCTATTTCAATCTCTGGGGTAATCATTAAAGAATGTGCAGCGTATTTTCCAAGGGATATTGATAAAAGTCAAAAACTTTTAAAAGAATGGGTGGTTCTATTACGAAACCGCAACATAACTCCTATCTTAGCAACTGTCGTTCCTGTTACCAAAGAACATGACGCGAAACGCCCAGGCAGGTTTAATTCTATATTGTTATTTAATGATTTCATTAGAGGGTACGCTTACCAAGAAAACATCGAAATACTTGACCTTGAAAAAGCATTAAGAATTAGTGATGAAGATCGACATTTAAGGGATGAATATGCACAACCAGATGGCCTTCATCTTGTAAAGGAAGCATATCTGCGGCTTGACCAGACTATTTTACCATTGATAAATCATATAATTTTATCGAATAAATAAAAGATATCTAAAAATGATAAATATTTTTTTAAAATTAATAAAGGATATTACTAAAAAAATAAGTAAATCATTGGAATTACGGAAATATGATGATTATACGATTGCAGAATATTTCAGAAAACAAGGAGCTCAGATAGGAGAAGGGTGTTATATTATTCCAAGGAGTTTAGGTAGCGAGCCTTATCTTGTAAGGATAGGGAATCATGTAACTATAGCAAAAGGTGTTACATTTATAACCCATGACGGTGGTGCCTGGATAGCAAGGGATGAATATCCAGATATTCAGGTATTTGGTCCCATAATAATTAAAGACAACTGTGTAATTGGCCAAAATGCTATTCTATTTCCAAATATTAAAATTGGTCCTAATTCAATAGTTGGAGCGGGTTCTGTAGTAGTTTCCGATGTCCCTCCTAATACAATTGTAATGGGAGTTCCAGCGAGACCATTTGGTTCTGTTGCACGATATAAACAGAAATGTATCGAGCGATGGAAAGAACAAAAACCGCCAGATTGCTTAATAGAGCCTGATAAAAATTGGTGGAATTCGAGACATTTTGAAGAGAATAGAGAGAAATTAAGAAAACATCTTTTGCGAGTCTTTAAAGAAGAACTCATAGAATAAAAAAAGAAGTAATTATAATGAATAACCTGAACTTGAAACAGTCAGAAAATGGAAAAATAAATATACTTATCATCACCGACGTTTTTAAGATGATGGCAGGTTCTGAACGAAATATTAGTCAGCTTTTGACTAACATTAATAAAGAGAAGTTCCAGTTATTTGTTACTTGTTTTGTTTCGGGAGATCTTGCTCAGAAGATGAGAGAGAAAGGATATCCCATCTTTGATCTTTTAAGGGGTGGAGTATATACATCAAAAGGGATAAAAAATTTATTTTTTCTTAAAAGATTAATACATGAAAATGAAATTTCATTAATTGTAACATATCACGAAAGTTCTGATTTTTACGGTTTGATTCTTTCGCGTATTTGTAAAATTCCTGTAGTTTCAAACAGAAGGGATATGGGGTTTAAGGCTAAACTCCATCATAAAATAGCATACAGAGTTATGGGAAGATTTTTTGATGGAGTAATAACGGTTTGTGATGCTGTAAAACGAGAGATGTTGACCCGTAAATGGTTTCCTGAGGATAAAATTTATACGATATATAATGGAGTCGATTTAGACACTTTTGGATATCAAGACTCGACTGAAATAAAGAAAAATATTGGAATTAATATTGAACATGTAGTAGTTGGTATTATTGCGAATTTTAGAGAGGTCAAAGGTATAAAATATTTTATTGAGGCTGCGTCGAAAATTACTAAATATAATAGTAAAGTTGATTTTTTAATTGTTGGTGAAGATATGTATGAACCGGCATGTACAAAGAAAGATTTAGAACTTATCGCTAAAGAAATGGGTATAATTGAAAAATGCCATTTTTTAGGAAGGAGGGAAGATATACATAACATAATCTCAATGTTTGACATTGCGGTTGTTCCGTCACTTACCGAAGGGTTTTCGAATGTAATTTTAGAATATATGGCTTTTAAAAAACCAGTGGTAGCCACAGATGTTGGTGGTAATAGAGAAGCTGTTATACATGGGGAGACTGGTTTATTAGTTCCACCCAAAGATTCTGATGCTATTGCTGAAGCGGTGATATCAATTATGAAAGATAATAAATTTGGTGAACAATTAGGCAGTAATGGAAGAAGAAAAGTAGAAAAAGATTTTTCTTTAGCAATAATGATAAAGAAATATGAAGAATTTTTTGAAAGAGTGATTAATTTTAATAAAAATTTTGTTACAAGTGAATGTTTAAATTTTAAATAACATTTTAAGTTATAAAAGACTTTCTAAACTATGACTAAAACAGAAATAAGAGTTAATTTAATCTCTGAAGAAGATTTTTTAAATATGAGAACTGAATGGAATACACTACTTAACGAATCTGTTACAAATGAATTATTTCTTAATTGGGATTGGATATATAGTTGGTGGCAAGTTTATAAGGACGACAGAAAAAAATTAAATATACTTGCCATAAGAAATAAATCAGGTAAAACAATTGGCATAGCACCATTTTATATCCAGAATAGTGATTTTTTGGGGGTAAAAAAGAAGATTTTGAAATTCTGTTCTTCTGAAGAGACGTTTCCTGACCATTTGGATTTTATTTGTCTTAAACAATACGAGAATGAAGTTTTCAACGCAGTTTTCCAATATCTTAGGATCAATAATAAAGAATGGGATGTTATAGTTTTTAATGGATTAAAAGATACATCAGTTATCGTAAAAAATCTGATTAATATTAATAGAAATGCATTTAATAGCCAAATAATTTCAGAATGTGTGTGTCCATATTTAGATCTTAGCAATAGTTTTACAAATTACATCAATACATTTTCACATAAAAAGAGATATAATCTGATAAAGAAGCGTAAAATATTATTAGAGAAAGAGGGTTTTATTCTTAAAATTTTAGATAATTTAGATTGCTACGAAGAATATTTAAATTTATTATTCAGTCTTCACGCTGAAAGAGTACATCGTAAAGGAATTAAAACAACTTTTTTTGGTGAGCATGTTTATAATTTTCATAAAAACATTATTAATAGACTATCTGGTGAAGGGAAAGTTTTGTTAGCGTTCTTATATAAAGGATCAGAGCCATTAGGGGCAATTTATTGCATAAGATATAATAATAAATATTATTTTTATCAATCAGGTTTATCTGCCGAGGGTGAAAAAAAAAGTGCTGGTACTATTCTCATGTCTTTAATAATAGAAAAAGCATTTGAAGAAGGTTGTAATGAATTTGATTTTCTGCGAGGGGCGGAAGAGTATAAATTTTATTGGACTAAGAATTTTAGAAAAAATTACGATATTGTAATTAGAAAGAATAATATTATAGGAATATTTTTATACATAATAGATTATATTAAAAAAAATTTAAAATCCGTCAAACATCTCTATTTTAAGTCAAAAGTAGATTTATCTCAAAAATAGATTTATCTTCACATGAAATTTTTATTAAAATTGTTTAAGTTTTTATTAAGATTTTTTATAAAAAACTATTACGAGTTCAGAATAGATTAAGAATAATATTACTGCAAATAAAAAAAATTTATATGTAGATCCTCGAGTAAGAATAAGTCCGTTATCATATTTCAAGGTAGGAAATAATGTTACTATAGCAGAAGGTAGTATATTAGATTGTGGTGGTCAAATATGGTGCAATTATAGAGGAGGAATTAAAATCGGAACTGCTTCAAGAGTATAAATAAAAATTAGCAATGAAGGATTTGGAAAGAATAAAAGAATAAATGTTACTTAAAGAGGAGATAGAATTTTATGAAAGATATAAATGGGTCCTACAGCCATTCCTATCTTTTAAACAAATACTCGAGAAATTAAATTTGCTTTTGGACGAAGATATAAATTTACTTCCTAAGTGGTGTAAAGAAGAATGGCATCTTAATATATATATGCTTTCATGTGCTGCATCAGATATTATTGATGATTATTTTGTGAGAGGTATCTGGGATTTTACTAAAATTACAGATTATACTTCATTGTTTAATAAACCAATTTCTTTTATTAGGGATTTTACCACAATAAAGAGTCGGATATTAGGAAAAGTAAAAGACAAAAAGTTGCGTAAATGGAGGTCCGCATGGGGAGAAACATTGATAACAATTTGTGAAAATTTGATCCGAGGAAATGTTTTATACCAGCATGAACAATTTATGTTAAAAGAAAAATTGGTTACTTTAATAAACAATTCATTTCCGGAAAAACTTTTAAATATGAGAATGCGCATTCCCGCCGCTTATCGTTCACAAGATCTCACACATTATGATTTCATCGAGCTTGCTAAAAAATATGTTACTCGACATCCAGATTTTGGTCGCCCTCACATAATTATTGGATTACGAACAGCCGGATCATATATAGCACCGCTTGTATGTGCATACCTTCGAGAAATGAAATATAAAAGGGTAAATTATATAACAATTCGTCCAAAGAATTATATACACCCACGGGACGACGAACAGCTTAAAAATTTAGCTGCATCTATTCAGCATTTTGTTATAGTTGACGAACCCCCTGGAACAGGAAAAACTATTGCACGTTGTATAGAGATACTTAAAAAATTTAATATAGAACGAAATCCAATAACAATACTCTTACCTGTACATCCTGCGCAAAGAGATTGGCTTAATCAGACCCTTAAAACTTCTATCGGAGAGGATGTCGAAATTATATTACTTGAACCGGAGGAATGGTATAAATCGAAACTCTTATCAAAGGAGGGATTTAAAAAGTGTCTTAGTCCATATTTTAATGAAATGGGAATCGATGACTTTGAAGTAGCAGAAACTGAACATACATTAAAAATTAATGAGAAAATTAATCGAAATCCCGATAGAGCATTTCATGTGCGTCTTAAGAAGGTTATTCAAGTAATTCCTAAAAAGAATAACGCTAGGTTTAAAAATAGTATAATTATGGCTAAGAGCACAGGATGGGGATGGCTTAGCTATCATGCAGCATTAGCTGCAAAAAACCTTTTAGGGTATATCCCAAGAATATACGGCTTACGGAATGGCATAGTTTATATGGAATGGATCCCGAGTAATAACACCATAGATAATTTAGATAAAGGAAATATTGTCAAAACCTTAACTCAATACATAATCAATAGAACAAACAAGTTAAGGTTAGAAGAAAATCCAATGTTTTTTTTAAGTAGTTATAGAGATAGCGGATTACAATCTGTTGCTTTAACCTTAAGCAAGGTTTTTGGTCCGAGGATGTCGAAACTAAAAAGAGGCTGGATAAGAAAAAGACTTGGAGAAATTAAATGTCCTACACCGTCCTTTTTAGATTCAAGAATGATGAAAGATGAATGGATTAGCAGCGACGGGGAAATTTTAAAAATAGACTTTGAGCATCATGGATTTAGTAAAACAGCATCTTATAACATAGCTGATCCAGCCTATGATATTTCTTCTGTAATGTTAGAATTTGATTTTTCTGATGGAGAGAAATTAGATCTTATTCAACATTATATAAGCATTACAGGAGATACACATATATTTAATAGGCTTATTTATTACAGTATATTTTATGGATGCGAAGTAATGAATGAAACATTGAAAAAGTTGAACAGTTTACAAGACCCATCATGTTATAAAGAATTAAATATCAAATATATAAAGGCTTGGAATTTTTTAATTAACGAAACCATGCGATACGCATCTACTTTCGTGGAAGGCCAAAGTGTGAGAGAATGGAAAGAACCCTTGTTTGTAATGGATATAGACGATGTTCTTGATAAAAATATTTTTGGCTTTCCCTCTATTAGTGCAAACGGTATAAAATCGTTATCTTTACTTCGTAAGCACAGTGTATGCTCAATAATTAATACCGCGCGGAGTTTCAGCGAAGTTAAAGAATATTGTAAATATTATGGTTTTGCTGGTGGTATCGGGGAATATGGAAGCGTTATTTGGGATGAGATTGAACAAAAAGCTGAAGTTTTAATACCTCTCGAAGCATACCAAGAGATATCCGTTTTACGTGAAGCACTTCAAGAAATACCCGGTATTTTTATTAATCCTTTTTATGAATATTCTATTCGGGCATATTTTTATAACAAAGAAAGAACTCAACCTTTACCAGATGCTATAATCGGAAATCTTTTTAAAAAAATAGGAATTAAACATTTGGCAGCAAAAAAGTCTTATATTGATACCGCTATTTATGCAAAAAACACTGATAAAGGTAAGGCACTTTTGAGTTTAAAGTTACGAAAAAATATGATTAAAAGTAAAATTGGAGCAGTAGGCGATACAGAATCAGATCTACCAATGCTCATAGTTGCTGATCAAGGATTTCTTGTTAATAATAGTTCTATTGATCTCAAAAGAAAGGCACGTCATTTTGGAGTAACCATAACATCTTCTTCTTTTCAGTCTGGTCTTCTTGAAGCTGTAAATTATTTTTTACATGGTAAAAAGAATAGTAATTGTGATAATTGTAATATAGTATTTAAAAATCTGAATAAAAATAATGAATTGTTTTGGGATTTACTCAAGATTGCCGATCTGCCATTAATTAAAAAATGGCCATTTCTGTTTGACAAGCATATCTTTGAATTGTTCAAAGGATAAAATTTATTTAAGCCAATTTTTAATATACATATATAAGGACATTAGTTATTAATTTCATTCGAATTTCTCTTATTAATAGGATGATGAAAAAAGCCACCAAAAGGGTAGGGGGTTTCTTCTTCTATTATGGGGGCATATTTTCTTTAATCAGGTTTTTGAATAACATTTTTGGTAAGCGTCTCACAATAGTAACATATCATCGCATAACTCATAGGGATATTTTGGGGATAGAATCTTCATTGCCTTTTTTATTTACTACCTTAAAAAGTTTCAATAAACATCTTCTTTTTTTTTTAAAAAAATATAAGATTATTAGTTTTAATGAATTAGCTGAATACCATGAAAATGATAAAATACCATGGAATTCTTTAATTATCACTTTTGACGATGGATATGAGGATAATTATTATGCCTACGAATTACTTAAAAAAATGAATATTCCCGCAACCTTTTTTTTAGTAACCGATAAGATTGGAAAGGATGAAAATAAACCTTTATGGTGGGATAGACTGTATTATTTTTTTAATTTTTTCAAAATGCAAAGTGAGAAGCTAAAAATCGAGGAGATTAGTAATAATGAATTAATAACACTTTTCCAAAAATATAGAAATAATATTTCTGAACTTTTTCAATTATTTAATAATCTCCCTACCGAACATATCGAAGAAATCTTAGATAATTTTCAAAGTTTATATAAAATTGATAATAATAATTTGATTAGGAATAATAGATTTTTGTCATGGAATCAGATATTAGAAATGAGTGATTATATTAATTTTGGTTCTCATTCCTGTAAACATCAAAATCTTACGATAATAGACGAAGATATAGTAAAAAATGAGATTATAGAATCTAAAAAAATAATCGAAAAGAAAACAAATAAGGAAGTTATTGCTTTTTCATACCCAGCAGGTAAAACAAATAATAAGGTGAAAGAAATAGTTAAAAATGCAGGTTATCTATTTGCTGTCACAACAAATAGAGGTGTCAATAAACTTAAAGATAGATATTCATTGAAAAGGATTAATATTTGGGAGGAGACTGGTTTATCATTAAATGGAAAATTTTCAAAGGGAATTTTTGCATATAAATTATTAGGCTTTTAGACAAGTTCTTGGAAATCCAGCAAGGGTAATTAAAACAATCGAAGAATACAAAGAGAAGGTTTTCCGTGTTTGGGAATAACAAAGATCATCAGGTTACGCTTTAGATCTTAAAGAAGATGGTGCCATATATTCTCCTGAACATATTGACGAAGTTAAAAGTCAAAAAAAGAGAGGGGCATTTATTGAGAGAACATCTAATCGAAATTTTTGGGGAAAGAATTCCAAAGAATGAAGCTAATCCATATCGAGATCAATTACTTATAAGAAAGAGAAAATGAGACGCTGTTCGATATGCATTATGCCTGAAACGGCTAAAGGAATAAAATTTGATGAAAATGGATTATGCCAGCTTTGCCGGGATTTCAAAAAATATATTCCTAAAGGTGAACAAGAATTACAAAAAGAGATTAAAAATTACATCAAAGAAGAATCTAAATATAACTGCATTGTTCCAGTAAGTGGGGGAAGGGATAGCTCATATGCATTGTATTATTCTAAAGAAATATTAGGGCTCAGTCCAATTGCAGTTCATAATAATAATGATTTTGAAACAGAAATAGCAAGGGAAAATCTCGAAAATATCACAAATGCCTTAAATGTGCCTTTGGTTATAATAGGTTCTAAAGAAAAAATATCAAAAAAAATCGTGGCTGAAAAAGTTAAGATGAATATACCTTTTGGGATAGAGCTTATCGCAGAGCAGCTTTGTGAAGCCTGTAAATACGGTTTTGAATCAGCTTCATACAATACTGCCAGAAAAGAGGGCATCAAATTGATTATATGGGGTGATTCAAAGCCTGAATCTACAGCATCTTATCATAGACTTCTCAATCACAAAATTCCAACAAAATGGCAAAGATTGTTCTCTTCTGGTGCGTTGAGCCTATTTAAATATAAATATTATTTTAGAAAAATGAAAAAAGAATATGGTTCAAATTCTCCTGAGGGTCTTAAAGAAATTCATCTTTATGACTATATAGAATGGGATAGAAAAATTATTGTTGATACAATTCAAAAGATAGGATGGTCTAAGCCACAAGAATCTGCAACAAGCTGGAGAATCGATTGTTCTTTAATTCCATTAGTTAATTACCTTTATAAAAAAGCCTATGGTGTAAGCAAAATAGAAATAGGATTTAGCAACATGATTCGAAGTGGCAAAATGAAGCGCGGGGAAGCTTTGGAGAAAATTAAAGAAATTGAAAATAACACTGAGATTGATAAGATCAAAAGTATTTTGAAACAAATAAACATTTCTTATTTTTGCATAGATAAAGATCAAGGATAATCAATAAATCTTTACTATGATATTTTCGAAAAATAAATAATGTCGTTAAGAAAATTTTTTATTCATTTTAGTCAGTTCTTTACAGGAAATATATTATCACTACTCTTTAGTTTTATAACCTTCCCCGTATTTACAAGGATTCTAAACAAGGAACAGTACGGTATAATGGCATTAGTTAGTGCAACGATGTTGTTATCTGTTGCTGTTTCTAAGGCTGGATTATCTGATGGAATTATCAGATTTTATAAAGAACATAGTAAATTATCCGAAAATCTTACCATTTTTTCTTCAACTGTTTTAATAAGAGGGCTTATTTTATCTATTTTGACTGTTATTTTGTATTTAATTTTGTTTCAAGCTTTCAATTTTCCAAAGATATTAAAAATTAATAATAAGTATATTATATGTTTTGTAATCATGTCTGGATATCTGTTTATTCGCCCTTTAAATGTCATAGTTTATAACTTTTTGAGAGTTAATGACAAGACAAAATTTATGATTTCGCTTGGATTACTTGAAAAGATGTTATCAGTTGCATTATCTTTACTTTTTCTACTTTATATTTTTAGAGAATTTTATGGATATTTTATAGGTCTTGTTTTAGCTGAATATTTAGTTTCGCTCTTTTTATTTTATTGGTTTTTTAAAAAATATAGCGTTAACTTCAAAAAAGTTTCTGGTGATCTGACTATCAAGATGATGAGATTTGGAATTCCTTTACTTTTAACGGAACTCTCTTTTTTATTACTGTCGTATGTTGATAGATATTTGATAATAGCCTGGCATGGAGAAGCAACTCTCGGATTATATGCTGTAGGATATAATTTAGCAATGTATATAGCTAATATAATTCTCTTCTCGTTATCATATTCAATAGTTCCAATATATGTGGATATTTATGGGAGAGAAGGAAAAGAAAAGACAGAATCTTTTCTTCAAAATAGCATGCATTATCTTTTGATTGCTATTATACCAATATGTTTTGGATATGTTGCGGTGTCTAAAGACCTTTTTATAACATTTGCATCAGAAAAATATATAGATGCCGCGATATTTTCACCTATTGTATTGATTGGTAACTTATTTCTTGCAATCAATAATATTTTGAATGCAGGATTATATTTAAAGAAAAAAACTATAAAAATATTTTTTATTTCAGCGATAGCAGTAGGTGTAAATATAATTTTTAATATTATTCTTTTGCCCAAATATGCTGCAATAGGTGCTGCTATTGCAACATTGATAGCATGCTTAACATCAAGTGTTTTGACCATTATACTGTCATTCAAATATATTAGGATTAAAATTGAATTAAGAACCATTATCTATTATTTGATACTTTCAGGTATTATGTTTGGTATTGTAAAACAGTTAGAGTTCCATATAGCATGGTTAAATTTATTAGTTAAAGTTATTATAGGTTTTCTTATAATTACAGTTGGGATTTTATATAGAGAAAGAAATATTTTTAATGAAATAAAAAGACGATATCAATTCAAGATTCTCTACACAAAATAATTTTTAAATATCTACAAAATAAGTCAAAAGCTGAAATATTATGATAAAACGATGTTCGAAATGTGTTCTTCCTGAAACTATTCCGAATATCAGCTTTAATGAGGAAGGAATATGTAATTATTGTATTGAATATGAAAGAAATGAGCAGAAAATAATAATTGATTATGATCAAAAGAAGAAGAGATTTGATAGTTTAATTGAAGAAGCAAGAAATAGAAGACTTAGAAATAGTTCTAAATATGATGTCCTTGTTCCACTCAGTGGTGGCAGAGATAGCTCTTATGTAGCGTTAGAACTGAGTCAAAGAAGTCTTAAAATATTATGTGTCAACTATGATAACCCTTTTTCTTCAACCCAGGCTAAAATAAATATTAAAAAATTAACAGAAAGTATTCAAGCTGATCTCATAACCTTTAGATATCCTAAAAATCGACATGAAAAAAGTTTTAAGACTAATTTAAAAGCATGGTTAAAGAGACCCGAATTAGCAACAATGGGTCTTATGTGTTTGGCTTGTAAACCTATGTATCTTGAATTTTTTAAGATCGCAAAAAAAAACAATATTACCTTAATTGTAGATGGTTCAAATCCGAATGAAGGAACTACTTTTAAAAGAGAATCACAAGCTGGAAGAGGCGCTAAAAAATTATTATCGATTAAATCAATTTTGAATATTGGGAGAAAAGTTATTAAAGATTTTTCTTATATAAAACCTTGTAATTTTATACCCGCAATTAATACTTTGTTATCTTTAAATGGAGACACGCCTTATTTGAAATGGAAATATCCTAACATTTTAAAGATAGGATATTTCTATTTTCATAAACATGATGAAAAAGAAATAGAGGGGGCTTTAAAAAAAATTGGTTGGGAGAGAGCAAGGGATAATAAGTCACCTTGGAGATTTGATTGCGAAATAGATTCATTAAAGAACTATTTATTTCAGAGGTTAATAAGCGCTACTGAAAAAGATGATTTATTCAGTAAAAATATAAGGGCTGGACTAATGAGCCGTGAAGAGGCTATAGCTAGACTCGAAGAAGGCGAGGTAAATCCTGAAATCGTGGAAAGGGTTCTAAAAAAGATCAATATGAATTTCTCTGATATTAGAAACCTTAATCTTTAAAAATTCTTATGCTTGGTCCAATTTTATTATTTTTGAAAAAGGTATTAATCCCTATCATATATTTAGGTGGAATTTTTACAATGTTTGCAAGCATTTTTAGGAAGGCTGAATGGGGCCTCTTTCTGATGGTTGCAATGATTCCTTTACCAAACTTGTATTATAAATTTTATGATTATCCATTTGGAAAAGATTTTCTTGATCTATTATTTTTTGCTATTTTACTCGGAATTTTTATAAATAAAAAAGGATTTTCACAGACAAATAATTCTACGGTAATAATTTTATTTCTGATAACAAGTTACATCGCCATATGGAATAGTAGCATGAGATTTTCATTACCTGCTCCAGTTTCAACTAAAAATCAGTTTTTTGTGCAATGGAAGAACTATGCGATGATGATATTTATGTATTTTCTTGTTTTCAATACTTTGAAAAGCGAGAAACAGCAAAAAATTTTGCTTATAATTATGGCCTTGACTATATTATTTATTTCTTTTAGAAGTTATAGAAGCTTCACACCGGGTGCTTCCTTTGTTGATGATAGCAGAGCTACAGGTCCTTTCTGGCGTGTTGGTCTTGGGTCAAACCATTTTGGAGCTTTCATAGTTGATTATTGCTCTGTTTTTCTTGGGCTTGCTCTTTTTGATAAGGATAAGTGGCGGAAATTGCTGTTTGGAGGAGTTGTTTTACTCAGTCTCCATCCACTTTTTTTTTCTTACTCGCGAGGAGCATACTTAGCCGCATTAAGCGTAATGGTCTTTTTGGGACTTTTCAAAAAGAAAAGCTTATTAATACTTTCTTTTATTCTTCTATTATCATGGCATACTTTACTACCTTCATCTGTTGTCGAACGAATTGAAATGACAAAAACGGAATCAGGAGAACTTGAGCGATCTGCTTCACTCAGGCTTAATTTGTGGGATCATGCAATGAATTTATTTAAACAGAATCCAATTTTTGGAGTGGGCTTCGGAGGCTTTGCATATACTGTTCCTGAAGGAATGCATCTTAGGGATACGCATAATTTTTATTTAAAGATTTTGAGTGAACAAGGAATTATAGGTCTTTTTTTACTGCTATTAATTTTTTATAAAGCATTTAAAAGTGGTTGGAGATTGTTTAAAATGAGTAAGGAACCCTTCTACAAAGGGTTAGGTTTTGGATTTCTGGGATGTATTATAGCGTTTATTGTTACAAATATGTTTGGTGAGCGCTTCTCGTATTTTGTATTAGGAAGTTATTTTTGGGCTCTCTGGGGATTGGTAGATAGGGGAATCTTGTTAAGCCATACAGAAAGTGTATGATTTAATATACATATTTGTCTATAAAATCCTTCATTAACTTAAATTTGATTGATTAACTATTTGAAAAATAGTGATTTTTTTATGGTATTTATTTTGCTTTAGCTTTTTAACATAAGGCTGAAGACAAAAAGCTTTGTAAAATCTCTTATATAAGGATGTAATAGTGATTAAAATCACTTACTTATCAAGAATTTTTTAATAAAGTATTTGTAATAAAAAAGTCGGAGGTAACCGTGAAACAATTTAATTTTATATTTATAAGTCTTCTGCTTCTCTTAATAATCTGGCCTAACATTACTAATGCCGCTAAGCCAGTTCTCTTTTTCTCGGATTTAGAAAGTGGGCCAAAAACAGGTTGGGAAGGCTCTTCAACTAAAGGTGCGGCCGTTACCATCTGGGGAGAAAATTTAGGAACAGGCCCCAGCGCTAATTCATATGTTACCGTTAACGGTGCCAAAATCACTGAATATGCCGAATGGGGCGAGAATCTTGGGCCAGCCAGAAACTTGGACCGAATTACCTTCTGGCTTAACAATAACTGCCAAGATGGTGAAGGAACAATCACAGTTACTGTCAATGGCGTGACCTCTAATCCTTTACCTTTTACTATAGCTCCAGCCAAAATCTACTTTATCTCGGTTAAAGATGGCAACAATAGTTATAATGGTCTTTATTCTACTTACCAAGGAGGAAATAATGGACCGTTTAGAGACATCAAAATGTTTAACCCGGGACTTAATCCTAGTCGTGACACTGAGGCTTATATTTGCTATGTGAAAGGTGGTACTTACACTGCATTAGATGTAGATAGTGCTTTTGTTGCCTTGCGAGGTCCTTATGGAGCTGAAAATAGGAGAAAAGCTTTAATAGCTTATCCCGGTGAGAATCCAATTCTTGATGCCAGAAGTGCAAGCCGAGGGGTAACCTGGAATGCAAAGTATTCTCCTTATGGCAGGAATAGTTATTTTACCTATAGTAAATTAAAAGTTATCGGCGGTACAAATGCTGGATGGGATGCGTTTGACTTATGGGGTGATTACAATAGAGTTATAGGGAATCACATGAAAGATTTACTTGCGGAAGCTTGGAGCGGGGTGGTGATGGTAGATAATTCGCAATATTCAAAAATTTATGGAAATTATTTTGAGCATTGTGGGTATGACTCCTACAAACACAATATTTACATAAAAACTCATTCTAATTATGTTTCTGGCGATAAAAGCGCGGAATATACTTATGTAGGCTGGAATGAATTTGATAACGCTTATGCCAGAGATACTCACGGCGGGGTAATTTTTATATCAAAAGCCAGCGATGCCTCATCAAAATTTACAAGATATATTTATATTCATAATAATTATTTTCACGACGGAAATATGGAATTTATTTACACTGGCGATAACACGGATATAAGCGACATTTATATTTATAATAATATATTTAGAAGCGGCTCCAACATTGGTGGGAATGGAATATTTTTAGCATGGCATACCCGGAGTGTTTACCTATATAACAATCTTTTTTATCAGATCGGAGGCGGAAGCAATGCTATGGTGGGGATAACAGGGAATACAACAGCAATTTTCAAAAATAATATTTGGTATCCGCGACCAGGTCAAAACTTCTTAGAAATTGAAACCTATCAAGGCGCTACCTTTAATTCTGACCATGACCTTTATTATGATCCTGATGGCTCAACTTCGGTGCCTTCTGGAAACGGCATCACGGTAACTAATGCCTTAACCGGGGGTCCGTTATTTGTTAATGTATTAAACCACGATTTTCATTTACAATCAACCAGCCCAGCCATAGATGCCGGAACCTCTGAAGTTATCTCTATTGTAAGGAATGATTACGATGGTTATTCTCGCCCACGAGGTCAAGGATATGATATTGGTGCTTTT